>Ga0302320_10001879_pt1 | contig 50104 bp, 44 predicted proteins | sample Bog_T0_3_FD_202130 | JGI IMG/M metagenome (GOLD analysis project Ga0302320, IMG submission 202130) | Peat permafrost microbial communities from Stordalen Mire near Abisko, Sweden - Bog_T0_3 | ecosystem: Environmental > Terrestrial > Soil > Wetlands > Peat | place: Sweden: Abisko, Stordalen Mire... | reverse complement strand
CGCGGAGGCGCTCAGGTCCTGATTTTCAGCGGCAGCTAAACAATCCCCAAGACTCCCCATGGATAAGAATAAAAAAGTAAACTCGTCCAAGAAGAAGGTGTCCAAGACGGACACGCGGAAGGCACCGCCCGCCCCCAAGGCGGCGGCCCCCGTCACGCCTGCCCCCTCTGCTGGAAAACGTCCTACCATGGAAAAACCATCTAAGAAGTCCGCCCTTCGCGACAGCCTGCTGGCGCGCAAGGCCCCCAAGAAGCCGATTGCCTTCAGCCTCGATGAGGTCAGGGCCATCGCCAAGACCGTCTCGGCCAAGGCCGAGTCGACGGCCAAGACGACCAAGGTCGTCGCCAAGCCATCGGCCGCCCTCAATGCGGCCCTTGAGAAGCCGGTGAAGCCGAACCACGTCAAGGCGGCCTCGCTCGCCGACATCCTGGGCTTCAACCCGAAGCGCACGAAGGCCTCCGAGGTCGTCGAGGACCGCAACGTCCCAGAGAAGTTCAAGCGTTTCCACAAGCTCCTGATCGACCTTCGCCTCCACCTTACCGAGGGCATCGAGCGCCACTCCGAGGAGACGCTCAAGCGCTCCGTCAAGGACGACGCGGGCGACCTCTCGTCGTACGGCCAGCACATGGCCGACGCCGGGACCGACACCTTCGACCGCGACTTCGCGCTCAGCCTCGTGTCCAACGAGCAGGAGGCCCTCTCGGAGATCGAGGCGGCCATCAAGCGCATCCTGGACGGCTCCTACGGCATCTGCGAGATCACGGCCAAGCCGATCTCGAAGGAGCGCCTCCTCGCGGTCCCGTTCACACGCTACTCGGCCGAGGCCCAGAAGCAGATCGAGCGCAACCGCCACCACTCCCGCACCCAGGCCGGTATCTTCGGCGAGGGCGAGGAAGGCGGGGCGATCCCCCACGAGGACGGCGCCGAGGAGTGAACCGCTCGCTGGATCCAGGGCCCTCGCTTGCCTGGCGCCTGCTCAAGTACAAGCGCCTCCTCGGGATCGCGGCCATTGTCGTCGCTGCGGACCAGGCCTCCAAGGCCTGGATCGCCGCCACGCTCCCGTTCAACACCTACGGCGAGCCGAAGGGCGCCATCCCGGTCATCGAGGGATTTCTCTACATTGTGCACGTCGGCAACACCGGTGCCGCGTGGAGCATGTTCACCGGGAGGAGCGTGATCCTTGCCATCCTGGCCGCGGCGACGCTCGTCGGGATTTATCTCGGTCGAAAGGCCCTGGGCATGGCGACGGCCTACACTCAGGTCTGCTTCGGACTCATGTGCGGGGGCATCGCGGGCAACCTGATCGACCGGCTGGCGCGCGGCCACGTGGTCGACTTCCTCGACTTCCACTTCGGATACTACGTCTACCCGACCTTCAACATCGCGGACTCCGCGATCTGCGTCGGCGTGATCCTCTACATGCTGTCGTCGCTCAGGTCGCCGACGATGCCGGTCTAGGCGGTCACTCGACGTTGGCCATCTGCTCGCGGATCCGCTCTAGCTCGTTCTTCAGCTCGATGACGCTCTTCGCGATCTCAAGGTCGTTCGCCTTGCTTCCGATCGTGTTGGCCTCGCGGCCCATCTCCTGGAGGATGAAGTCCGCCTTGCGCCCGATCTCGTCGTCGGTCTTCAGCAGCGCGGCCAGCTGGTCGATGTGGCTGCGGAAGCGGGTGATCTCCTCGGCGATATCGCAGCGGTCGGCGAAGAGCGCGATCTCGCGCAGCACGCGCTCGTCGTCGACGTTGAGCTCAAGACCCGCCTCCCTGAGGCGCTTCATGAGCGCCGCCCGGTAGCCCGGGGCCACCGTCGGGGCGCGCGCCGCGATCGCGTCGACCAGGCCCTTGCAGGCAAGGATGCGCGCATTGAAGTCTGCGAGGAGGCTCGCCCCCTCCTTGGAGCGCATGCCCGCGAATCCCCTGATCGCCTCGTCCAGGACGGCCATCAGGTCCTTGCGGGCGGCCTCGGAGGTCGGCATCTCGACCGACGTCCGCTGGGAGTTCGCGACCTGCCACAGGAGCTCGACCGTGGGCTCAAAGGGGATCCTGCGGCTGTCGGCCAGGGCCGCCAGCTTGTCGAGCGCGCCCCCGACGGCCGCGTCGTTCCACAAGACCTCGGCGCTTCCCTTCGCCGCGGAATACTCCACGTCGACGTGCACCTTGCCGCGCGTGGCGGCCTTGCGGATCTTCTCGCCCACCTCGGCCTCGAGGCTCTCCCACTCCCCGGGAAGCTTCACGGAAAGGTCCAGGCTCCTGCGGTTGACCGAGCTCACCTGGACCGTGAGCGTCCCGCCGCCGAGGGCCGCGCTGGCGCGGCCATATCCGGTCATGCTCCTCATTTTTTCTTTGCGAGGAGCCTCGCGACTTCCTGGACGTCCTTGTCGCCGCGGCCGCTCAGGTTGACGATCACGATCTTGTCGGCGCCGAGCGCCCTTGCCCGCTTCATCCCCTCGACGATCGCGTGGCTGCTCTCCAGGGCCGGGATGATCCCCTCGAGCCTCGAGCAGAGCTGGAAGGCGTCCAGAACCTCGTCGTCCGTGGCATAGGCGAATTCGATCCTCCCGCTGTCCCGGTAGAAGGCGTGCTCCGGTCCCACAGCCGCGTAGTCGAGGCCGGCCGAGACGGAATGGGTGAGCTCGATCTGGCCATCGGGGTTCTGGAGGATGAAGGTCTTGCAGCCCTGCAGGACGCCGAGCTTGCCGCCCGCGAATCGCGCCGCGTGCTCGCCCGTGCGGATGCCCCGGCCTCCCGCCTCGACACCCGTCATGCGGACGCAGGGCTCCTCGAGGAACTCAAAGAAAAGGCCGATCGCGTTGCTGCCGCCGCCGACGCAGGCCACGAGCTCGTCGGGAAGGCGGCCCTCCTTCTTTAGGATCTGCTCCTTCGCCTCCATACCGATCACCTTGTGGAAATCCCGCACCATCTCCGGATAGGGCTTCGAGCCGTAGGCCGTGCCGAGAATGTAGTGGGTCGTGCGGACGTTGGTCACCCAGTCGCGCATGGCCTCGTTGATGGCCTCCTTGAGCGTCTTCTGTCCCGCCTCGACGCCGCGGACCTCGGCGCCCATGAGGCGCATCCTGAAGACGTTCAGGGCCTGGCGCTCCATGTCGACGGCGCCCATGTAAACCACGCATTCCAGTCCGAACTTCGCGCAGACGGAGGCCGTGGCCACGCCATGCTGGCCCGCGCCCGTCTCGGCGATCACGCGTTTCTTGCCCATCCGAAGCGCAAGGAGGGCCTGGCCCACGGCGTTGTTGATCTTGTGGGCGCCGGTGTGGAGGAGGTCCTCCCGCTTGAAATAGATCTTGGCGCCGCCGCAGTGCTTGGTCAGTCGCTCGGCGAAATAGAGGGGGGTCGGCCTGCCCGCGAAGTCGGCCAGGTGCCGCCTCAGCTCGGACTGGAACTTCGGGTCGTCCCTGGCCTCCCGGTACACCCTCTCCAGCTCTCCAAGCGCCGCCATCAGGGTCTCCGGCACGAAAATTCCCCCGTACGGCCCGAAATGCCCGGAAGCATCGGGGAGCGTGGTGCGGTCGATCATGGGCGAGCCGGTGGCTGACATGCGCCGGGCATCCTTGATTCTGGCGGGCGTCGTGGCAAGACGCCTTGCGGGGCTTCTTTACTTGTACATTCCACTTTTCCAGCCAATTTCAGAGCTGAGCCCGATCCAACTCGGGTTCCCGCGCCGCCCCCTCCCCTTGCGCGGGACAACACGTAACCCCCACACGTTTGATGAAACCGAAGCTCATTGTTGCCTTTGTTCTAGCGTCCGCGTCGGCCCTCGCCGCCGAGACCACCACGGTCGGCCTCCAGCTCTGGAGCCTCAGGGCCCAGCTGACCGCCAGCCTTCCCGACGGGATGGCCGAGGCCAAGAAGCTCGGCTTCACCGAGGTCGAGTCCGCCGGCACGTACAAGCACCCGGCCAAGGAGCTCAGGGACCTGGCAGATGCCAATGGCATCAAGATCGTCGGCGCCCACATCCCCTACGGCGAGCTCCAGAACGACCTCGCGGGCTCGATCGCCCAGGCGAAGACGCTCGGCGCCTCGTACGTCATCGTCGCCTGGGTTCCCCACGACAAGGAGTTCGACGTCGAGCAGGCCAAGGTCGCCGCGAAGAATTTCAACATGTGGGGCGCCGAGATGAAGAAGGCGGGCCTGGGCTTCGGCTTCCACACCCACGGCTACGAGTTCAAGCCCCTTCCGGATGGTTCCTCTGCCTTCGACGTCATGATGAGCCAGACTGATCCCGATTTGGTGTTCTGCGAGATGGACGTCTTCTGGGTCGTCCAGGGTGGCATCGACCCGGTGAAGCTGCTCCAGAAGTACCCCGGCCGCTTCAAGGCTTTTCACATAAAGGACATGAAGAAGGGCGCACCGATCGGCCTCTATGAGGGCCATGCCCCGGCATCGGACAACGTGATTGTCGGGCAGGGCCAGATGGACTGGCCAGGCATCGTCGCCCAGGGCAGGAAGTCAGGCGTACAGTACTGGTTCATCGAGGACGAGACCTCGGACCCGGTCGGCAACATCCCGCCCAGCCTCGACTACCTGGCGACGCTCGGCCTCAAGCCCTAAAGACCATGATCAACGCAAAGCGCCTCTTTCTCGGCAGCCAGGTAGCTCTCATCGTCACGGCGATGAGCTTCGCCATCCGCGGTGGCTCGGCGGCCACCTGGGCCCTGCAGTTCCACCTCAACAACGAGCAGCTGGGGCAAGTCCTCGGTGCGGCCCTCTCGGGCTTCACGCTCGCCATGATCTTCGGCGGCCCCCTGTGCGACATCATAGGAATGCGCCGCATCGTGGCATTTGCCTTCGTCGGCCACCTGGTCGGCATCCTCCTCACGATCTTCGCCTGGAACTTCTGGAGCCTCTTCGCCGGAAACCTGATCTTTGGCGTCGCGAACGGCTCGGTCGAGGCGGCGTGCAATCCCCTCATCACCGCGCTGTTCCCGGACGACAAGACGACGAAGCTTAACCGGTTCCACATGTGGTTCCCGGGCGGCATCGTGATCGGCGCCGTCCTCGCCTTCTTCATGAGCAAGGCTGGCTTCAGCTGGAAGGCCGAGTTCGCCACCATGCTGCTTCCGCTGGTCGCGTATGGCATCCTCTTCATGGGACTCGCTTTCCCGAAGACCGAGCGTGTCGAGAAGGGCATCTCCACGGGCTCCATGTGGGCGGGCTGCCTGAATCCTCTTTTCCTCGTCATGGTCGCCTGCATGGTGCTGACGGCCACGACAGAACTCGGAACGAATTCCTGGATCACCACGATCCTGACCAGCGCCGGGTTCTCCGGAATCCTTGTCCTTGCCTGGATCAACGGCGTCATGGCCGTCGGTCGCATGAGCGCGGGGGCGTTCGTCCACAAGCTCTCGCCGATCGGAATGCTGCTGCTAAGCAGCATCCTGAGCGCCATCGGCCTCTATGCGATGAGCAAGTCGACAGGTCCGATGCTCTACGTCTCGGCCACCGTGTTCGCTGCCGGCGTCTGCTTCTTCTGGCCGACAATGCTCGGCTATACGAACGACCGCTTCCCGAAGACGGGGGCCCTCGGTCTCGCGATCATGGGAGGCGCTGGAATGCTGGGCGCCGGCGTCTCGGCCCCCATCATCGGCAAGTACTTCGACAATGGGATCGCCCACCGCCTCGCCGCCGACCAGACCGTGGCGGCCCTGAGCGCGGCACCGGACGGTAGTCCCCTGGCGCAGACCTGGCTCAACATCCAGGCCTCCGCCGGCCTTGAGGCGCTGGGTGACGTCGCGGTCCTTCCCGTCTTCCTCTTCTTTGTCTTCCTGGTCCTGTTCCTGACCCGCCCGAAGGCGAAGTCGGCCTGAGGGACCCGCTAGGTCCCCACGCCTGCCATGGCACGACCGGCCTGCCAGCCGGTCGTCCAGGCGGCCTGGAAGTTGAAGCCCCCCGTGATCCCGTCGATGTCGAGGACCTCGCCGGCAAAATAGAGCCCCGCGCATTTGCGGCTTTCCATGGTCGCCATGTCGACCTCCGCGAGGCTGACGCCGCCGCACGTCACGAACTCCTCCTTGTTCATGCTCTTGCCGGAGACGCTGAATTCAGCGGCCGTTGCCTGGAGAGCCAATGCCTTGAGCTTGTCGTTGGAGACGCCGCTCCATGTGGCATCCGCCGCGAGCCCTGACGCGATGACCAGGCGCACCCAGAGGCGCGCCGGGATCCCGAGCAGCGTTGCGTTGGACACCTGGCGCTTGGGGTGCGCGGCGCGCTCGGCCTCAAGCTCCGCCTTCGCGCGGTCGGTTGCTCGCTCGGCCCAGTTGACGCAGAGGGTGAACTTGTAGTCGACCTTGTGCAGGTCGCGCGCTCCCCACGCAGACAAACGCAGGATGGCGGGTCCGCTCAGGCCCCAGTGGGTGACCAGCACCGGGCCCAGCTCCCGAAGCTTTGTGCCCTTCACCGTGGCCTCGGCCATGGGCACCGACAGGCCCTCCAGCCCGGTCAGCCGAGGATCGTCTATGTGGAAAGTGAATAGCGACGGCACCGCCGGCGTCACGGTGTGACCCAGGGACTCGGGGATCGACTGGCCGGCCGGGCCCTTTGCACCGCCCGTGGCAAGGAGCACCTTGTCGCACGGCACCTCGCCCAAATCCGAGAGCGTCGCCACGAACCCGCCGCCGGCTGACTTCACAAGCGAGCGCAGCCCGCTCCCGGTCCGGACGTTTACGCCGCAGTTCCTCGCGGCGGCGGTCAGGCAGTCGACGATTGTCGCCGAGCTATCCGTCACGGGGAACATGCGCCCGTCCTTCTCGGTCTTGAGCTCCACGCCGCGTTTCGCGTACCACGCTATCGTCTGCTCCGGGCCGAAGCGGCTCAGGGGGCCGATGAGTTCCCTTGAGCCCCGCGGATAGCGCTTGGCCATGTCGCGGGCATCGAAGCAGGAATGGGTCACGTTGCAGCGGCCGCCGCCGGAGACACGCACCTTCGCCAGGAGGTGGGCGGTCGACTCGTGGAGCGTGACCTCGGAGGCATGGTTGGCCTCCGCGCACGCGATCGCCCCGAAGAACCCGGCCGCCCCGCCACCGACGACAATCACCCTGTTTGGCTCCGCCATGGCGTGGCCGCGAACGGGCTAGGAGCGCTTGACGGTCACGAGCGTCAGGTCATCCCGCTGGACAGCGTCGCCCGTGAAGCGGCGGACGCTCTCCAGGATCCCGTCGTTGATCTCGCGCGCAGGGCGCGTGTGCAGCGCCCTGACGACATCCGCCAGTCGCGCGCTCGAGAACTCCTTCTCCTCCTCGTTGGGCGCCTCGGTGACGCCGTCAGTGAAGAGGACCAGGGTGTCGCCCGGGTCGAAGTGCTCGATCTTGTCCTCGATGGCGTTGGCGAAGATCTCGTCCGGCACGAGGCCGACCGGCATTCCCTCGGAGCGCACGAGGTGCGTCAGGTAGTTGCCGGTCTCGGCGTCTTTGCGCGCGAAGAGCGGCAACTCATGACCCGCGCGGGCGAACGTCACGATGTTGGCCGAGACATCGATCACGCAGTAGAGCACGGTGACATACAAGTCGCCGTGGATGTCCGCGGCCATCGCGCGGTTGAGGGCGGAGAGCGTGTGGGCCGGCGACACGTGCCTCGGCGCAATCTGGCGGAGGTTCGTGCGGCAGACCGCCATGTAGAGCGAGGCCGCGATTCCCTTGCCGGACACGTCGGCCACGGCGACGCCGAGGCGCGTCGCGGACACGGGGAAAATATCGAAGAGGTCCCCGCCTATCCTCTGGGCCGGTGCGTAGCGGGCGTCGATGTCGACCCCGGCAAAAACCGTGGACTGCGAGGGAAGCAGCATCTGCTGGATGCCGCTCGCGATCGAGAGGTCGAGGTCCAGCTGGCCGCGCTCGATCTGGAGGTTGAGGGATTCCGCGTTCTGGAGCGACAGGGCCGCCTGCTCGGCCAGCGACTGCATGAGCGTGGCCTCCATCTCCGTGAAGAGGCGGTTGTCGACGGGGTTCGCGACGACGAGTACGCCGAAGAACCGGTCGCGGAAGGTCATGGGGACCGCTATCACGGAGCGAACCGCGAGATTCGGGTCGTCATGCCTGATGATGGTCGGGTCCTGCGTCGCGTCCGCGATCAGCTCCGCGCGCCCAGTCTGCGCCACGCGGCCCACGATCCCCTCGCCGACCGGGAACTCCTCAGACCTGAGGACCTGCTCGATGAACTTCGCCCGCGTCGTGAGCTTGCCCTTCACATGGTCGGCAAGCGGCCTGTGCGGCGGGAAGAGGCCCTCAACCGCGACGCTTCGCATCTTGTTGTCCTCCGTCCTCTCGAAGATGCAGGCGCTCAGCGCGCCCGTGCAGAGGATGGAGGCGTGTACAATCCTCTGGTGGAGCTCCTGGCGGGAGAGTCCCTCCCCCAGCGCCTCCGCCATCAGGTGCATGAAGTCCAGGGCCCGCTGGCGGTTGTGGACCGCCCTGTCGCGCAGCTCCTCGCGCTCGTCCGACTCCGCCCTCACCTTGTACAGGGCCACGCACAGCCCGGCCACGACGAGGACCAGGCACGTGATGGTTAGGTAGAGCATGGAAGGGCGCCGTCCGGGCAAAGCGGCGTCACCCCGACATCAAAAGGGAGACTTCAGCCCTGCTCAACGCGGTTCTTCATGAAAACCAGCACGTCTTGAAACTTGTTACGGTTGCCCTCGTCGGCCGACACGAGGTTCTCGTGGGCCTCGAGGACCATGCGGGCGTTCTCCAGCTCGCTGCGGTCCGTGCAGACGAGCGGCGTGGACCCGGCTTCGGTGGGCGCCGCGGTTGCGACGCTGTCCGTCGTGTCGATCGTCAGAAGCTTGTGCAGGCCCAGGTTGCGGACGAGTTCCAGGTTCCTCTGTCCCATCCGCGTGAGCACCAGGCTGCCCCTGGGCTTTGTCTTGAGCATCTCCAGGGCAAAGCCGGCCAGGACGCCGAGGAAGGTGCTGTCCATGCTCGTGCACCTGAGGAAATCGATCACGAAGCGGGTCTTCCCGGACTTGATCATCTGGGTCACGAAGTCGCGCAGGCACGCGCTGTTAAGGAAGCACGCGCGGCCCTCGATGCGGATCACCACCGGGTCCGAGTAGGCGTCGACCAGATAAACTGGCTTTGCCGTCTCTGAAATCACGATTTCGCCAGGATTTGACGGAGGACGTAGGGTAAGATGCCGCCGTGCTGGTAATAGTCGATCTCGATGGGGGTGTCTATCCGGCAGCGAACCGGAACGTCGAGGGTTTCACCGTTCTTGCGGACGATGTGCAGAGTAAGGTCCTGCTGCGGTTTGATTGACTGGTCGAGGCCGCGGACGTCGTAGCTCTCGGAGCCGTCGAGCTTGAGGCTCGCGGCGTTGGTGCCCTCCTTGAACTGCAGGGGAAGGACGCCCATGCCGACAAGGTTGCTCCTGTGGATCCGCTCGTAGCTCTGGGCGACCACCGCGCGGACGCCGAGGAGGTTCGTCCCCTTGGCGGCCCAGTCGCGGGACGAGCCCGTGCCGTATTCCTGGCCTGCGATGATCACGAGCGGGGTGCCCCTCTTGCGGTACTCCGCGGCCGCGTCGAATATCGACATCTTGGCGCCCTCGGGCTGGAGGAGCGTGTCGCCGCCCTCGGCCCCGCCGAGCATCAGGTTCTTGATCCTCACGTTGGCGAAGGTGCCGCGCGTCATGACCCTGTCGTTGCCGCGCCGCGAGCCGTAGCTGTTGAAATCCTCGAAGGCCACGCCGCTCTCGACGAGGAAGCGGCCCGCAGGCGACGACTTCTTGATCGAGCCCGCCGGGGAGATGTGGTCGGTCGTGACGGAGTCGCCGAAGACGCCGAGCGCCCGGGCGCCCGTGATCTCGGCGATCGTGCCCGGCTGCATCGAGAAGCCCGTGAAGAACGGGGGCTCCTGGATGTACGTCGACTTCGCGTCGAACTCGTAGGTGTCACCCACCGAGGACGGGATCTCGTTCCACTTCGGGTTCTGGGAGGCGAAGTCGCTGTAGAGCTTGCGGTACACCTCGGGATGGAGGGCGGACTGCAGAAGGTCGCGGACCTCCGCGAGGCTCGGCCAGATGTCGGCGAGGAACACGTCCTTGCCGTCCTTGCCCTTGCCGATCGGCTCCTTGGACAGGTCGATGTCGACGCGGCCGGCGAGCGCGAAGGCGACGACCAGCGGGGGCGACATGAGGAAGTTGGCCTTGATGCTCTGGTGAACCCTGGCCTCGAAGTTGCGGTTGCCCGAGAGGACGGAGGCGGCGACCAGGTCGTTCTTGATGATCGCGTCCTCGACCGGCGCCGCGAGCGGGCCGGAATTGCCGATGCAGGTCGTGCAGCCGTAGCCGACCGTCTGGAAGCCGAGCTGGTCCAGGTAGGGCTGCAGTTTCGTGCGGGTCAGGTAGTCCGTCACGACGCGTGACCCGGGGGCGAGAGACGACTTGACGGCCGGTCCGACCGTGAGGCCGCGCTCGACGGCCTTCTTAGCAAGGATGCCCGCGGCCAGCATGACCGAGGGGTTCGAGGTGTTGGTGCAGCTCGTGATGGCCGCGATGACAACGCTCCCGTGGCCAAGGTGCGCCGAGCCGTGGCCGTTCATGGAGATGTCGGCACCTGCGCCCGCGTAATCCTCGGCCTTCTTTCCAAATCCGTTCTCGGTCACCGGCCTCGAGAATGAGGTGTGGAACTCCTGCTTCATCTTCGGGAGCTCGATCCTGTCCTGGGGCCGCTTCGGGCCGGCGACGCTCGGGACCACGCTTCCGATGTCGAGCTCGATGTCCTGCGAGTAGTCGATCTGGCCCTTCGCCGGGATTCCCCAGAGGCCCTGGGCCTTGTAATAGGCCTCGTAGATCGCGACCTGCTCGTCCGTGCGGCCCGTGGCGCGCAGGTAGTTCGTACACTCCTGGTCGACCGGGAAGAAGCCCATGGTGGCGCCGTACTCCGGCGCCATGTTAGCGATCGTCGCGCGGTCGACGACGGGAAGCGCCGTGGCACCCGGCCCGTAGAACTCGACAAACTTGCCGACGACCTTCGCCTTGCGCAGAAGCTGCGTCACCGTGAGCGCGAGGTCCGTCGCCGTGACTCCCTCCCTCAGGGCGCCCGTCAGGTGGACGCCGACAACGTCGGGCGTCAGGAAGTACACGGGCTGTCCAAGCATGCCGGCCTCGGCCTCGATGCCGCCGACGCCCCAGCCCACGATGCCGATGCCGTTGATCATCGTCGTGTGGGAGTCGGTGCCGACGAGCGTGTCCGGGTAGTAGGTCCCCTCGGCGTCCTTGAGGACGCCCTTGGCGAGGAACTCCAGGTTCACCTGGTGGACGATGCCGATTCCCGGAGGGACGACCTTGAAGGTCTCGAAGGCCTGCATGCCCCACTTCAGGAACTGGTAGCGCTCGCGGTTGCGCGTGAACTCGATCTCGAGGTTCTGCGCGAGCGCCTCGGCGCTGCCGGAGAAGTCGACCTGGACGGAGTGGTCGACCACGAGGTCGACGGGGACGAGCGGCTCGATGATCTTGGGGTTCTTGCCGGCCTTGGCGACGGCCGAGCGCATGGCCGCTAGGTCGACCAGGAGCGGGACGCCCGTGAAGTCCTGCAGCACGATGCGGGCGACGACGAAGGGGATCTCCTCGGTGCGGGCGGACTTTGCCTGCCAGGTGGCGAGCATGCGGACCGCGTGCTCCGTGACGCGCTTTCCGTCGCAGTTGCGAAGGAGGGACTCAAGCACCAGCCGGATCGACACCGGGAGCCTGGAGACGTCCAGGCCGGACTTGGCCAGGGCGGGGAGCGAGTGGAAGCCGTGCTCGGCCCCGTTCGCCTTGAAGGTTTGGCGGGTGCCGAAGGAATCGCGCGTCTGGCTCATCGAGCTTGGGTTATTTGGCGATTGCGGCGCTGATGGCGGCGAAGTTCGGGAGGTCGCCCGGGGTCGCGGTCACCTCGGCATACTCGACGATGCCCGAGGGGCTGATGACGAAGGAGGCGCGCGAGCTCGTGTCGCCGATGCCGGCCAGGCCCTTGAAGGTCACGTCGTAGGCGGCGGTCACCTTCTTGTCCAAGTCGCTGAGCAGAGTCACCGTAATCTTGTTCTCCTTGGCCCACGCGGCCTGGGCGAAGGGGCTGTCGACGCTGATTCCGAGGACGTTCGCGTCCAGGCCCGCGAACTCGCCGATGCCGCCCGAGACGCCGCACATCTCCTTTGTGCAGGTGCCCGTAAAAGCCAGGGGGAAGAAGAGCAGCAGCGTCTTCTTGGTGCCGAGCTTGTCGCTCAGCTTGACGTCCTTCAGGCCTTCCGGCGTGACAGTCTTTAGCGTGAAGTCCGGGGCCTTGGATCCGATGGCGATGGGCATGGTGTAAGGTGGGTTAGCGTGTAGGCAGGCGCCGTAGATCGTGTCCCTCGGGACCGGCGCTGGTGAAGAGACACCTTGGGCCCAAGCGCCATGCTCGGCAAATCGTTTTTTCCGTGGGCTTGCTTGACAGTCACAAAATCCCTTGCGGCCGGGGCCCCGGGGCGGCTTTTTGAGGGGCCCCATGACGATCATTGAAGAGCTGAAGTGGCGCGGCCTCTTGGCTGACTGCACGGACTCCGAGGCGCTTGCAAAGCGCCTGGCCTCCGGCCCGGCCACGGTCTACTGCGGCTTCGACCCGACCGGCGACTCGCTCCATGTGGGACACCTGATCGGCCAGCTGACGCTGCGCCGCTTCCAGCTGCACGGCCACCACCCGATAGCCCTGGCCGGGGGCGCCACCGGCATGATAGGCGATCCCTCGGGCAAGTCGGCCGAGAGGAACCTCCTTTCAAGGGAGAAGCTGGACGAGAACCTGGCCTCGATCAGCGGCCAGCTCTCGAGGCTCTTGGACTTCGACTCGAAGGTGAACCCGGCCCGGATGGTCAACAATGCCAGCTGGACCGCAGGCGTGACCTACCTCGACTTCCTGAGGGATGTCGGCAAGTACTTCTCCATCAACATGATGATTGCGAAGGACAGCGTGCGGTCCCGCATGGAGGGCGACAACGGGATAAGCTACACGGAGTTCAGCTACATGCTGCTCCAGGCCTTCGATTTCTACCACCTGAAGAGCGCGCATGACTGCGAGCTGCAGATTGGCGGATCCGACCAGTGGGGCAACATCACGGCCGGCACGGACCTGATCAGGAAGAAGCTAGGGGTCCCCGCCTGGGGCCTCACCTTCCCGCTCATCACCAAGGCCGACGGCACCAAGTTCGGCAAGACCGAGGACGGGGCCGTGTGGCTGGATCCGCAGAAGACAAGCCCCTACAAGTTCTACCAGTTTTTCGTCAACACCGAGGACGCGATGGTGGCGCCTTATCTGAGGAAGTTCACCCTCCTCTCCCCCGCGGACATCGAGGCGCTGGAGGCGAAGCACGCCGCGAACCCCGGGCCGCGCGAGGCCCACAAGGCGCTGGCCCGCGAGGTCACGACGATCGTGCACGGAAAATCGGCATGCGACGACGCGGTGAAGGCCAGCGAGATCATGTTTGGCGGCGGATTGGACGGCATCACCGAGGCGCTCTTTGGCGACGTAGCGGGCGAGATTCCGACCAAGGCCCTGGAAAAGGCGAAGCTCGAGGGCGCCGGCACGTCGCTTGTCGACCTCCTGGTCCACAGTGGCCTCAGCCCCTCGAGGGGCCAGGCGAGGAAGGACGTCGAGGGCGGCGGGATCTACATGAACAACGTCCGCGTGGCCGAGGCAGCGCGCTCGGTCGCGACAGGCGACCTCCTCTTCGGCCAATACCTCCTCCTCAGGAAGGGCAAGCGCAGCTACTTGCTGCTCAGGGCCGAATAGGCCCTAGAAAAACATCGCCTCGCTGAGCGCGTTCTCCGGTGAAAGGAGGGCGACGGCGGCCGTCATCTCGGCGTGTCCCGTCCCGTAGTCCGCGTCGAAGACGCTGTGGCCGTCGGCCAGGTCGGCGCTCCACTTGAACGAGCGCTTGTCGGGATAGCTGAAGTTAATCTCGATCTTCCGGGCCGCGAGCTGGGGCGCCGCGTGGAGAGTGCCGATCCCGTCGGGGCCGCCGCAGTCCCTGATCCTGGCCCTCAGCCAGCCGAGGAGCACCTTGGCCTCGGGGGCGAGCTCGGAGCCATGCGCGAGCTCGACCGAGGTGATGCCCACGCCGATCGACTTGGCGGGATAGCGGCTCAGGAACTGACCTATCGCCTGGCGCACCGGCAGAAGCCGCGCGAACGCCAGGTCGCGCACGTTCTGGGGCTTCGGCCAGGGGAACCCCTCGGCGTCGGCGGGGGCCGTGGCGCTGTCGATGAGGACGCGCTTGGCCGACGTCAGCAGGTACTTGTAGTCCGCCAGCTTGGCGGCCTCGCTGAAGCGGTGGGCCCAGTAGTAGATCGGGATGTCGGTCGAGAGGCAGATCGACACCTGGTTCTCGAGGTGCTCGCGGGCGGAGCGCGGGTAGCTCAGGATCACGAACTCGCAGCAGCGCGTGTCCTCGGGCGTCTTGCCGACCGTGCACTCGCCGTAGACCTTCGCCTTTATCTCCATCGTTCCGGTCTCCTTCGAGATCGGGCAGAGGACGACGACCCGGCAGGGGTAGCGCCTCGAGAAGCGCACGGCCGTCTCGAACTGCCTCACCGCATCGGCCGCGTCGGTCTTCAGGCCGAGGTGCAGGACAAAGTTCACCTGGATCGCCTTCGCGTGGTCATGCCCCGGCGAGGGCTTCCCCTGCGAGGCGTTGCCCTCCCACATGTCCGCGAGGCCCTTCGAGATCGAGGCGACGGGGACGTCGATCCCGGGAAGCGCTTCAAAGATGCCGGGCATTGCCTGGGGGGATCAGGGCTGGCGCCACACGTGGCCGCGGCTCGTAAGGAGCTTGTCGGCGCCCTCCGGCCCCCATGAGCCGGCCGTGTAGGACTCCATCCCCTTCGTGCCCTCCGATTCCCAGAACTTGAGGACAGGGGTGTAGAGCTTCCAGGACTCCTCAGCCTCGTCGCCGCGGATGAAGAGCGTGCCGTCGCCGATCATGGCGTCGAGCACCAGCCTCTCGTAGGCCTCCGGGGTGTTGGAGCCGAAGGTGGTCGCGTAGCGGAAGCTCATCTTCACGGGCTGGGTGCGGGTGTCCAAGCCGGGGACCTTGGCGTTCAGGATCAGGCTCAGGCCCTCGTCCGGCTGGATCTGGAAGGAGAGCGTGTTGGCGGCCAGGTTGAAGCCCTCCTTCTGCGGAAAGATCGTGCCGGGCGCCTTCTTGAACTGGATCGCGATCTCGGAGACGCGCCTCGGGAGCCTCTTGCCCGAGCGCAGGTAGAACGGGACGCCCTGCCAGCGCCAGTTGTTGATGGAGAGGCGAAGCGCGGCGAAGGTCTCCGTCGCCGAGCCCTTCGGGATCCCCTGCTCCTCGAGGTAGCCGGGCACCTGCTTGCCGCCGATCATGCCGGCCGCGTACTGCGCCCTGGCCATGTCGGCGTCGGGTCCCAGGTTGACGGGCTCGATGGCCTTCAGGACCTTGACCTTCTCGTTCCTGAGCGCCTCCGCGTCGAAGGATCCCGGCGGCTCCATGGCCGTCAGGGCGAGGAGCTGCGTCGTGTGGTTCTGGATCATGTCGCGCAGGCAGCCGCTCTCGTCGTAGTAGCCGGCGCGCGTGCCGACGCCCAGGTCCTCCGCGACCGTGATCTGCACGCTGTCGATGAAGTTGCGGTTCCAGATCGGCTCGAAGATCGAGTTCGCGAAGCGCTGGACCAGCAGGTCCTGCACCGTCTCCTTGCCGAGGTAGTGGTCAATCCGATACACCTGGTTCTCCTCGAACACCGAGCGTAGCTCGGCGTTGAGCGCCTTGGCCGAGTCCAGGTCCTTGCCGAACGGCTTCTCGATGATGACCTTCGAGTGGTGCGGCTTGCCGAGGTAGCGGCCGCCGAGGCCGGAGGCCCCCAGGTTCTCGATGATCGGGAAGAAGACGGAGGGCGGGGTCGAGATGTAGAACATCGACTGCACCTCGCTGCCGACGCCCTTCTCGATGTCGGCGATGTGCTTGGCCAGCTTGTCGAAGTCGTCCTTCTTGTCGTACTCGCCGGCGACGTAGGTCGTGTTGGCCGCGACCTTCTCCCAGACCTTGTCGTCCATCTCGCGCCTCGAGAAGTCCTTCACGGCCTTCGCCGCGATCTTCCTGAACTCGTCGTCGGACATCTCCTTCCTCCCGTAGCCGACCAGGTGGAAGTCCGCGGGGAGCAGGTTGTCGACGCTCAGGTTGTAGATGGCCGGGATCAGCTTCCTCGCCGTCAGGTCGCCCGAGGCGCCGAAGATGACGACGACAGTCGGGGGTGCGCCCCGGTGCTTGCTCAGTCCCTGAAGAAATGGGTGACGTTCCGGTTCGGCCATGAGAACCGGGATTTTTTGCCAACTTCGGGGCTATGCAAGGGAAATGGGCGGCCGGCACCCGGGCGCGACGTTTCTCGTTGCGGGTTCGGTTAATCGATGGCACTCTGATTATTACCGTATGGCCACCCCGTCCGTCGCGAGCGCGTTAAGACGCTCACTGCTGATCAAGATCATATCCAAGCCGCAGCCGAGCAAGGAGGACGTCCAGTCCGTGATCGAGCTGACGGCATCCAAGGTGGTCGAGGCGCTGCAGGCCCAGTCGATGACGCTCTACCTCCTCGAGGGCCCCGACATCGCCTTCAAGCAGGTCTACTACTCGCCCACCCTCTGGGCCGGGGACCCGAAGAAGGAGGCGAAGTTCAAGGAGATGGAGCAGAAGCTCCTGCAGCTGAAGATCCCGACCGGAACGGGTGTCGTCGGGAAGGTCATCCAGACCGGCGAGTCCGTGTTCTACAAGAACACGGAGAGCCAGGCGCCGATGATGTCCACGATGGCGAAGACGACCGGCTTCGAGGTGTGCTCGATGCTGACCGTGCCGCTGAAGACCACGATCACGCTTGGCGCCATCCAGACCCTCAACAAGGAGTTCTCGGCCGGCACGAACGGCGAGTTCACGGAGGCCGACCTCAAGCTCCTGACCGAGGTCGCGGAGTACTCCTCGGCGCTCATCCACCGGATGATCGACCCCAAGTTCGTGCTCGGGCCCGACGACACGGCCAAGTTCGTGTCGAAGCTCACGGACCTGCCGCTCGTCACGAAGATCGAGGAGCTCGACATCGACGAGAAGCTGGTGGAGATCACCGGCGACGCGATCATCAGGAGGGAGGGCGTCTTCCCGTACAAGAGCCTTGCGCCGGGATCGGTCTCGGTGGCGATGATGAACCCGCTCGACTACGCGAAGCGCGAGTCGTTCACGCAGGCGACGGAGCTTAGCATCGACGAGGTCCACGTGGTCTCGGCGACGCTGTTCGAGAACCTGGTGAAGAAGTTCTTCAAGGACTCGAAGCCGGCCGGGGCCGACGACGTCGACATCGGCTCGGTGACGAAGATGATCGGCGACGCCTACGAGGCGGACCCGGAGAGCGGCGAGATGAAGGCCGTGGCCGACCTGGAGAGCGAGGACTCGGCCCCGATCATCCAGCTCGCGAACCGCATCATCGAGGACGCGTACATCTCGGGGGCGTCCGACATCCACATCGAGCCGATGGAGAAGGATCTCCTGATCCGCTACCGCATTGACGGGCTCTGCCAGGAGAAGCTGCGCCTGCCCAAGCAGGTCGCGACGGGCCTCACGACGCGCCTGAAGATCATGTGCAACCTGGACATCTCGGAGAGGCGCCTGCCGCAGGACGGGCGCATCATCTTCAAGAAGTTCACGAAGAAGAACATCGACATCGACCTTCGCGTGGCCACGGGCCCGATGAACTACGGCGAGAAGGTGGTCATGCGCATCCTGGACAAGCAGAAGTCGACGCTGCCGCTGCCGGCGCTCGGCTTCTCCGAGGAGAACCTGGCCCGCTACCGGGAGTGCATCCGCCAGCCCTACGGTATGATCTTGCACTGCGGGCCGACCGGCTCCGGCAAGTCCATGACCCTCTACTCGGCGCTCGCCGAGGTGAACACGCCGGACATGAACATCCAGACGGCGGAGGACCCGATCGAGTACACGCTCCCGGGCCTGAACCAGATGCAGATGAACCGCCAGATCGGGCTCACGTTCGCGCGCGCGCTGCGCTGCTACCTCCGCATGGACCCCGACGTGATCCTCGTGGGAGAGATCCGAGACGAGGAGACGGCCGGCATCGCCTCCGAGGCGGCCCTGACGGGCCACTTGCTCGTCTCCACCCTCCACACGAACGACGCGCCGTCGACCGTGACGCGCCTGGCGGAGATGGGAATCGAGCCCTTCAATATCTCGGCGTCGCTCGTCGCCGTGTGCGCACAGCGCCTCCTTCGCCGCGTCTGCAAGAACTGCAAGGTGGCGTATGAGCCGGAGGGCCGGGAGAAGACGATCCTCGAGAAGGCCATCGGTTGGAGCGGGCAGATCTTCAAGCCGAACCCCCAGGGGTGCCCGGTCTGCAGCGGCAACGGCTACAAGGGGCGCGTCGGCATCCACGAGCTCATGGTCAACTGCGAGGAGCTTACGGAGGCCATCAACAAGGAGGTCGAGGTCGCGCAGCTCAAGCGCATCGCCATGAAGACCGGCATGAAGACGCTCCACCAGGACTCGATGCTCAAGGTGAAGATGGGGCTGACGACGGTCGAGGAGTCGCTGGCCAACGTCCCCCCGGACCTGATCCTGTAGGCCCCTCCCAAGAGATGTCGGCCGCCCTCCCCTACAAGATCGCGGTACTCGTCTTCCTGGAGAACGCCGCGGGCGAGCACCTGCTCCTCCTGCGGGCGAAGCCTCCCAACAAGGGCGTCTGGAGCCCGATAGGCGGGAAGCTCGAGATGGCGACCGGGGAATCCCCCTTCGAGTGCGCCGTCCGGGAGACTAAAGAGGAGACCGGATTCGAGGTTGAGGCCAGGGACCTGCACCTCTTCTCCGTCATAGCCGAGAAGGCCTACGAGGGGGAGACCCACTGGCTCATGTTCCTTTTCCGGTGCAAGAAGCCTCTCCCCGGCCTGCCGCCCGATATGTCCGAGGGAAGGTTCGGGTTTTTCAGCCGGGAGGCCATCCGCGGGCTGCCCATTCCCGAGACGGACAAGAGCGCCCTCTGGCCCACTTACGACCGGCACAGGGACCATTTCGTGGCGCTCAAGGCCGACTGCCAGCCCGGCAGGCCCGTCAGGGTCGAGATCGAGGAGATCACGCCCGAGCCGGGATATTAAAACCACGCTTGATTTCCGACGTATCCGGCTGGAAACTCATCCTTTCCACGCACCGTGAGCAAGAAAACCAGCGCCACCGACGTACAAAGCGACACCGCCACCGGCAAGTCCGGCTATGCGGGCGCGCCCGTCAACTCCAGCCTCTCGGCTGACCAGAAGATTGGCCTGTACCGCCTGATGGTGAGGATCCGCAGGTTTGAGGAGCGCAGCCTCCGGGCCTACCAGGCGAAGAAGATCGGCGGCTTCCTGCATCTTTACATCGGCCAGGAGGCGGTCGCCGTCGGCTGCTGCTCGCTGATGGGCGCCAACGACCACGTGATCACGGCGTACCGCGACCACGGCCATGCGATCGCGGTCGGCATGGAGCTGAACCCGCTGATGGCCGAGCTCTACGGGAAGATCACTGGCTGCTCCAAGGGCAAGGGCGGCTCGATGCACTTCTTCGACCCGGCGCGCAACTATTGGGGTGGCCACGGCATCGTCGGCGGCCAGGTCCCGCTAGGCACCGGCCTGGCCTACGGGCTCAAGTACAAGGGCCTGAAGGGCGCCTGCATGACCTTCATGGGCGACGGCGCCGTGAACCAGGGCGCCGTGCACGAGGCTTACAACCTGGCCGCCCTCTGGGACCTGCCTGTCATCTTTGTCATCGAGAACAACGGCTACTCCATGGGGACGAGCCAGGCGCGCTCCTCCGCGGGCGAGCTCGCGAAGCGCGCCGAGGGCTACGGGATGGCCTGGGGCACCTGCGACGGCCACGACCTCTACGAGGTCCGCGCGGTGATGGCGAAGTTCCTGGAGAGGGCCCACAACGAGTCCAAGCCGGCCGTCGTGGAGGTCCGCACCTACCGCTACCGCGGCCACTCCGTCGCCGACCCGGACAACACCTACCGCGCCAAGGCCGAGATCGAGGAGTACAGGAAGACCAAGGACCCGATCGAGGTCTTCCAGAACATCCTCCTGGGCGAGAAGGTCCTGGACGCGGCGCTGATCGAGAAGATCGACTCCGAGGCCCGCGCCGAGTCCGACGTCTCCGCCGATTTCGCCGAGGCCAGCCCCTTCCCGACCACCGCGGACCTCCAGAAGGACGTGTACTGGGAGGCCGACTACCCCTCGCAGCGCAAGTCCGAGGGCCGACTCTTCTTCAACTGAGCCATGCCTGTCATCCAATACCGCGAAGCCATCCGCCTTGCCCTCGCCGAGGAGCTGACGAGGGACCAGAACGTCGTCGTCCTGGGTGAGGAAGTCGCCCAGTTCCACGGCGCCTACAAGGTGACCGAGGGCCTGCTCGAGAAGTTCGGGCCCAAGAGGATCGTCGACACGCCGATCAGCGAGGCCGGCTTCATCGGAATGGGCATCGGCGCCTCGATGCTCGGCATCCGCCCCGTCATGGAGCTGATGTTCTGGTCGTTCTACTCGGTGGCCTTTGACCAGATCCTGAATAACGCGGCCAACGTGCGCTACATGTCCGGAGGCCAGATCCACTGCCCAATCGTGATCCGCGGCCCCGCCAACGGCGGCACGAACGTCGGCGCCACGCACTCCCACACGCCCGAGAACGTGCTCGCGAACCACCCGGGCGTGAAGGTGGTCGTCCCGTCCACGCCTTACGACGCGAAGGGCCTTCTCAAGTCGGCCATCCGCGACAACGACCCCGTCTTTTTCCTCGAGAACACCGTCCTCTATGGCGACAAGGGCGAGGTCCCGAGCGACGACTACGTGATTCCGCTCGGCAAGGCCGACGTGAAGCGCGAGGGCAAGGACCTCACGATTGTCACCTACGGCCGCCCCGTCATCCAGTCGCTCGCGGCCGCCAACATCCTCCAGCAGGAGCACAACATCTCGGTCGAGATCGTCGACCTGCGCTCCATTCGCCCGCTCGACATGGACACGGTCCTCGCCTCGGTGAGGAAGACCCACCGCGTCCTGATCGTCGAGGAGCAGAAGCCCTTCTGCGGCGTCGGCGCCCAGATCTCGTACATGATCCAGAACGAGGCCTTCGACGAGCTGGACGCCCCGATCGAGCGCCTCTGCACGATCGACGCGCCCGCCATCTACAGCCCGCCGGTCGAGACCGAGCAGCTGCCGAACCCGCAGCGGATCCTGAAGGCCGTGGTCGAGATGCTCGACTAGCCCCCAGGCCCACCCTCTTCCATGGCCAATATCATCGAGATGCCGAAGCTGAGCGACACCATGACGGTGGGAACGCTCATCAAGTGGCTCAAGAAGGAGGGCGACGCCGTCAAGTCCGGCGACATGCTCGCCGAGGTCGAGACCGACAAGGCCACGATGGAGCTCGAGAGCTTCTTCGACGGAACGCTGATCGCGGTCTTCGTGAAGGCCGGCTCGCAGGTCCCGCTCGGCGCGGCCCTTTGCGCAATCGGCAAGCCAGGCGAGAAAGTGGACGCTCCCGCGGCCAGCGCTCCCGCGGCTCCCGCCCCCGTAGCGGCTCCCGAGCCGGCTCCGGCACCTGCGCCCGCCCCCGCACCTGTCGCGGCAGCGCCAGCACCGGCTCCCGCGCGCGCCGCTGCTCCAGCCCCGGCTTCGGCCCCCGTGGCAACGGCCGCCCCCGGCGCCCGCATCAAGATTTCGCCCCTCGCCCGCAAGCTCGCTGCCGAGAAGAACATCAGCATCGAGGGGCTCACGGGCAGCGGACCGGGAGGCCGCATCATCCGCGCCGATGTCCTTGCCGCGCCTGCGGGTGGCGGCGCCAAGAAGGCCTCCGCCCCCACGGGCAGCGGCGTACCGAACTTCGCCAAGGGTCCCGTCCAGGAGGACAAGCTGATCCCGGTCTCCAACGTGCGCGGCATCATCGCCAAGCGCCTCCTCGAGTCGAAGACGCAGATCCCCCACTTCTACCTGGATATCGAGGTCGACGCGGGCCCGCTGATGGACCTGAGGGCGCAGCTGAACTCCTCGCTCGAGAAGGAGGGCGTCAAGCTGTCGGTGAACGACTTCGTGCTGAAGGCCTCGGCCGAGGCGCTCCGCCGCGTTCCCGCCGTCAACTGCTCCTGGGAGGGCGCCAACATCCGCCAGCACCCGGCGGCCCACGTCTCGTTCGCGGTCGCGATCGAGGACGGCCTCATCACCCCGGTGATCCGCGATGCCCACGTCAAGTCGCTCTTCGCGATCAGCGTTGAGGCCAAGTCGCTGGGCAAGCGCGCACGCGACAAGAAGCTCGCGCCCGCCGAGTTCACGGGCGGCACCTTCTGCGTCTCCAACCTCGGCATGATGGGAATCGAGCGCTTCTGCGCCATCATCAACCCGCCGAACGCCGCGATCCTCGCGGTCGGAGCCACGGTCAAGAAGCCCGTCGTAAAGGACGGGCAGATCGTGATTGGCCAGAGAATGACCCTCACCCTCTCGACCGACCACCGCGTGGTGGACGGTGCCGTCGGCGCCGCGTACCTGGCGGCCCTCAAGGAAGTCCTCGAGAAGCCGGCCCTGCTGCTGCTCTAGCCAGCCGCCGTCTCCCAGCGCTTCACAGAGACGGGGTCCCTGCCCTCGTCCATGTCGATGTAGTCGAAGAAGGTCTCGATCCCCTTGCCCTCAAGGGAGGATTCCTTGATGCGCTCCTTGAGTCGCTGGACGTTGCCCGCCGGGTCGTGCCAGCCGCGCTTCATGATGAAGCAATTCCAGACGTAACAGTCGTCATCGGAGCGGCGCGGGGCCTTGGTCTCGATGAAGGCGAGGACCTCCTCGTCGCTGGCGCCGGAGAGGACCTTCGCCTTGATGTCGGCATGGGAAACGCCGAGGAACCGGCAGCAGCGGGTGTCGAACACGCCGATGGATGCATCTCCCATGTTCTCGACGTACTCGGGCGGGAGCTTCCCCTCGGCGTGGAGACGGATCTTGTCGAGCATGCGCCCGAGGTAAACGAGACGGCCGACTTTGTCGTAGGGGCTGCGGAGTCCGGGTATGTTGGGCATGAAAAGGGTGTCTTCGGGCTCAAGCCTCGGCGCGGGAGCGGGCATCGGCCTCGATCAGGGCCTTCAGCCTCGCGAGCTCGGCCTTCACCCTCGCCTTGACGCCTGGCAGCTCCGAGGCGGCCGAGACCTTGTCGGAGGCGAAGAGGTAGAACTTCATCTTGGGCTCGGTGCCGCTCCCGCGGGCCGCGAAGCGGTAGCCGTTGGAGAGCGAGACGACGTAGAGGTCCTGCTTCGGGATCTCGTCGCCGTCGGCGTCGAGGATCGTCTCGCGTCCGAAGTCCTGGAAGGCGCTAACGCCCACGTCTCCGAACGCCGCCGGCTTCGACGAGCGGTAGGTGTCGAGGATGCGCTTGATCTTGGCGCTGCCGCTGGCGCCCTCGTAGTAGATGTTGATCGTGTCCTCGAGGTAGAACCCGTACTTGAGGTACAGCGTATCGAGGTACTCCGGGACCGTCATCCCCTGGTTGGCCACCCACGCGCAGAGCTCCGCGAACATCAGGCAGGCCGCGTTGCCGTCCTTGTCCCTGACGTAGTCGTTCGGAAGGTAGCCGTAGCTCTCCTCGGTCCCGAAGACGTAGAACGTGCTGTGCTTCTGAAGGAGCGCTGCGCGCTCGGTGAAGGGCGTCCTGTCATAGTCCCAGCCCGGGGGCATGGCGGCCTTTAGCTTCTCCTCGTAGACGCCTATCTTGGCGGCGATCCACTTGAATCCCGTCAGTGTCTCGATGACCTTCACGCCGTGGCCGTGGCCTATCGCGTCCTGCAGCTGCGTCGTGACGAAGGTCTTGATGATGCAGGCGCTCTTCGTCCCCTCCTTCGGGATCCAGCCGAGCTCCTTGTACTTGTTGAGGCGGTACTCGGCTATCAGGGAGCCGATCTGGTTGCCGGTAAGGAGCTCCATCTTGCCCGAGCGCCCGCGGACCGCCACGCCCATGCGGTCGCAGTCGGGGTCGGTCGCCATCACGACGTCGCAGGCGCGCTCGTCGGCGGTCGCAACCGCCATCGACAACGCCTCGGCGTTCTCGGGGTTCGGCGACTTCACGGTCGGGAACCTCGGGTCGAAGTTCATCTGTTCCTTCACCGGGAACACCTGGCACCCCGCGTGGATCAGCAGCGGCACGGCGTGCACGACGCCGGTCCCGTGGATGTTCGTGAAGACGACCTTCAGGTTCGCCTTGGTGAGCATTGCCTGGTCGATCACAGCCGTGGACGCGACGTCGAGGTAGGCGTTGTCGATCTCGGGCCCGAGTGTCGTGACGCGCGAGAGGTCCTTCACCAGGAACGGGGACACGTCCGCCAGCGGTACCGCGTTCACTTTGGCGACGATGCCCTTGTCATGCGGCGGGATGACCTGTGCCCCGTCGACGAAGTAGGCCTTGAATCCGTTGTCGCTCGGGGGATTGTGGCTCGCCGTGATGACGGCGCCCGCGTGGGCCTTCAGGTGGCGCACAGTGAAGCTCAGCTGGGGCGTCGGCCTGGGGCCATCGAATATCCAAGCGTCCCCGCCCATCTTCGTCCAGATGGAGGCCGCCAGCTCGCAGAAATACCGCGAGTAGAACCGGACGTCATGGGCGATCACGAGGCGGGGCGCCGTGGCGTCGCCTTTTGCCTTCAGGTACTCGCTCGTGTACTGGTAGAGCCCGATCACCGCGCGCGACAGGGTGAAGTCGTTCAGCATGTTGCTGCCCACCGAGGCGTGCTCGTGCACCTTGTCGGGCCCAAGCTTCCCCATCTCGGCCTTCGGGAAAACCATGCCGATCGTCCGGCCGCGAATGCCGCCCGTCCCGAACTCGAGCTCCCGGTAGAACCGGTCGTTGAGCTCGCTCCACTGGCCGCCCTTGACCAGCTCTCCGATGCTCTCGCCGACCCACGCCGGCAGCCCTGCGGCCAGGTAGGCCTCGATGTTTGCGGCGGCGGAGGCCATCAGCTGTCCCGAGGCCACGGCCGACTTGATGCTTTCGGATTGGGTCATGAAAAAAAGCTAAAGGCAGAGCCCGCTGGCTAGAGCCGGCTTCAGGGAGAGCCTGGACCAGCTCTCCGTGAAGGAATCCTCGTCATAGCCGAAGAGCGGAGAGACCTCGAGGGGGAAGTTGGGAAGGCCCGAGCCGTCCGAGGGGACCTGCGTGCCGTCCAATTTGATCCAGCGGGCGAACTGGCGCAGCTGGTCGTTCCTGCAGGTCGCCGGCGAGTCGACACCCTCGGCATTCTTCACGGGGGAGAAATCATCGGCCCGGGAGGTCTCGATGACGACCGGGTTCTTCGCCGAGGGGAGCGCGTCAAAGACAAAGAGCTCGAATTTCACCCCGTTCGCCTTGGCGGGCTTTACCTCGCGGCCCTCGAGGTCGACGGTCGCGATCTTCTTGTCGGCCCTGTGGAACGGGAGCCCACCATCCCCGCGCGCCATCCTCCTGATGAACTCACGGTCGATGGCGTGGATGGCGATGCTGCCCGCCTCGTAGCGCAGGGCACCCGTTGCGGGGTCCTTCTCCCTCTGCAGCTCCATCGGCAGGTCGGAGTACTCGATCACGACCAGCCTGCCCTTCTGGACGCAGAAGTGCCCGAGCTTCTCCTCGGGGTATGCCTTTGGGACCATCTTGCTCGACATCTCCGAGCGGCCATTCAGGTGCCAGCCGATGAACGCCGGGTCGATGCAGCGCACGAGCGGGTTGTCCACCTGGAAGTAGCTGAGCGTGTCGATCCCCTCCGACGCCATAAGGTCGAGAGAGCCGCTGCGCTCAAGCGCCCGCAGCGAGCCGCCGTGGCCGTCCGGTGACATCGCGATCGAGGACTGGGTCTCCAGCAGGATCTTGCCAGAGAAGTCCACCGCCGGCATGCGGCCCTGCCTGAAGAAGTGGACGCGGCCGGGATCGAGCCCGAAGTGGCGGCCCTCCTTGAAGAAGGCTTCCGTGGCCTCGTGGTTCTGGTGGCTCGTCATGATGAACCAATGGAGCGGCTTCCCGTAGCGCCTGCCCGCGGCGAGGATCTTCTCGGCGAACACCTGGAAGAGGGGCTTGTGGAGGATGGGCGTCACCGGAAACGTGCCCTTGGGGCCGTCATAGCCGAGACGTGTGCCCTGCCCGCCCGCGACCGTGAAGGCCGCGACGCGTCCCGCCTTTAGCGCAGTCTCGCCGGCCGCCTTTGCCGCCTTCCAGGCGTCGGCGGAGCCGCCCCTTCCGGGCAGCCTCTCGAACGGGGCTGGGGCAAGTCCGTCCAAGTCCAGGGCATGGGCGCCCTCCTTCGCGACCAGCGTGCGGACCAGCCGGTCCACCTCGCCCAGGTCGATCTCAGACGCCTCGGCCAGCAGGCTCTCGCGGGCCTGCGGGGAGATCTTCTCCGCGAACGCGAACACCTGGCCCTGGCCGGCGGCGCGGAATTTCTCTATCAGTGCGTTGGGATCGGCGGGCATGGGTCTTTGGCTTCAATCTTCGAATCGGAAAATGTCCTCGTCCGGCTTGGAATAGCCCAGCTTTTTCCGGATCACCTTGTCGACGAAGGCCGGGTCGTTGCGCAGGCGGTCGAGCATCCGCTCCTGGTCCTTCAGGCGCTCCTGGGCCTCGGAAAGGCGCCTCTGGTTGGCCGCCTGCACCTGCTCAAGCCGGGCGTACTCGGCCCGGGCGTCCACGAAAAGGTACCCGCCGGTGATGCCGAGGCCCGCAAAGAGAAGCAGGTACAGGCTCAGGATGACTTGGCGCGGATTCACGGAGATTCGGCCTGCATAAACAGCCCGGCCCCACCCGTTCGCAAATCCTTTTTCGCGGGGTCCTTCCCAAGCAGGTTTTGGCGTGCGTTTTGGGCCCGGGGCGGGCTTACTACCAGCTGCACATGTATCAGAGCTACTACGGATTCAAGGAGATGCCGTTTAACATCACTCCCGATCCGAAATTCCTCTACCTAAGCCCGACGCACCAGGAGGCCCTCCAGCACCTCAAGTTCGGAGTCAATGAAAGGAAGGGCTTCATCGTCCTCATTGGCGAGGTTGGCTGCGGCAAGACCACCCTCTGCCGGCGCTTCCTTAACGAGCTGGACCCGGCCCGCTTTGACACGGCCCTGATCCTCAATCCCAGGGTTACCGAGACCCAGATGCTGAAGGCGATCCTGACCGAGCTCGGCGAGCCCAAGCTTGCCCGAAGCCAGGTCGACCTTGTCTCGCAGATGAACACGGTCCTCCTCGACCGGATCAACAAAGGGCGCGACATCGTCCTCATCATCGACGAGGCGCAGAACCTCTCCTTCGAGGTCCTGGAGCAAATCCGCCTTCTATCGAACCTCGAGACCGACAAGCAGAAGCTGCTCCAGATCGTTCTGATGGGGCAGCCGGAGCTCAAGGAGGTGCTGGCCCGCGAGGAGCTCAGGCAGCTGCGCCAGCGGATCCTCGTCCACTACGAGCTGCATCCCCTCTCGCTGGCCGACATGACCCATTACATCCAGCATCGCCTGACGCTCGCCGGGAGCACCGGAAGGCCGGCCTTCACGCCGTGGGCGCTGCGCGCGATCCACAAGTCCAGCCGCGGGATCCCGAGGATCGTCAACAACCTCTGCGACAAGGCCATGCTCTCGGCGTTCATCCGCGAGTCCGACGAGGTGAACTTCTGGGACGCGCGCCGCGCGGTCCGCGACATGGACAACCTCACGAATTGATTTTCACACCATGAGCCTCATCAACGATGCCCTGAAGAAGGCGGCCAAGCAGAGGGCTCAGGAACAGGCCGAGGTCATCCCGCCGATGCCGGGTGGCGGGGGCGGCAGCTACTCCCAGGGACGCCCGAAGAGCATGCAGACGATGGTGCTGGTCGGCGCCGGAGCCCTGGCGCTCATCGTGGTCTCGGTCGCCATCACGGGCATGATGCTGACACGCACGCCCGAGACAAAGACCACCGTGGCCGCGGTCACACCCACTCCCCTGATGTCGCCACTGCCCGCGCCCCAGGTGGTCGTGGCCAAGGTCGAGGCCCCGAGCATCTCGCTTCCCCAGGTAATGCCCGCGCCACGCGTTGTCATTGCGCCCGCCCCGCCCAAGCCCACGCCGACTCCGGTCGCGATCGTCCGGGTGGAGGCCCCGGCCCCGGCTCCCGCAGCTGCGCCGAGCGCCCAGGCCGCCCAGGCCCAGAACGACGCCATCCAGTCGACCGTCGACGGGTTCCTGATCTCCGGCGTCCGCGCGGCGGGCGAGGACAGCAAGGCCCTCATCAACGGTCACGTTTACAGGTTGAATGACGTGATCGACAAGTCGCTCGGGCTCAAGTTGGTGAAGGTAGAGCAGGACCGGCTGACCTTCGTGGACCGAACCGGGTCCACCTATGTGAAGACGTTCTGATCTCGGCCTAGAACGCGGTCGAGGGCGGGCTGATCACCTGCCAGAGCGTCCTGGAGGTGATCTGGATGTCCATGGCGAGCGACCAGTGGGAGATGTAGTAGACATCCCAGTAGACGCGTCGCTGCACCATCTCCTCCTCGAGGACAGCGCCCCTGAAGCCAAGGCTCTGCGACAGGCCGGTGATCCCAGGCTTCACCAGGTTGCGGATGCGGTAGCCGCGGGTCTGCTGGCGGAACTCCTCGTCGAGGATCGGCATGTAGGGCCGCGGGCCGACGACGCTCATGTCGCCGACAAGCACGTTCCAGAATTGCGGGAACTCGTCCAGGCTGCGCTTTCGCATGAAGCGCCCGAACGGGAAAATCCTGTCGTCAACGGATGCCGTCTGGACGGACTCCGCCTCGGCGTCGACGGGCGCCGTGTACATCGACCGGAACTTGAGCATCCGGAAAATCCCACCCTGCTTGCCCCTGCGCTCGCGGGTGTGGAACAGGGGTCCCGGCGCCTCGAAGGCCTGCATCGCGGCGACCCACGCGCATAGGAACGGCAGCACGAGGACGACCACCGGCAGTGACACGGCGATGTCGAAGCTCCGCTTTGCGATCCGGTTAAGCGGGTCCTCCAGCGGCTCCTCCTGGAGCGTGTAGAAGTGCCTGCCCTCCTCCGTGACCGGAACTAGGGGCTGCGAGTAGCGTCCCTCGAGGTTGCTGTGGATCAGGAGCCGGCAGCCGTGGTCGCGGCAGCCGTTAATGACAATTCCGGCCTCCTCGTCATTGGACGGGAGCTCAAGCATGACCACCTGGCCGACCAGGCGCTCCTCAAGGACGCGCGGCAGCTCTGAAAGCGTGCCGAGCCACGGTACGTTGAGACTTGAGGAGTCGCTCGCGGGGGCCTGCGGGGAAATCAGGCCCACCGGGAAGATGCCCAGGGGCTCCTTGTTGGCGATCCACTCCCTCACCTTCTCCATGGATCCGGGCTTGCCGATGAAGACCGTCGGAAGCCGGTGTCCCTTCTGGAAGATGAAGCGCGCGACGATGCCGGGCACCCACGCGTTAAGGAACGCGAGCCCGAGCCAGCACCAGACGAGCAGGATACCGAGGAAGAGTCGGCTTATGGAGTGGTCCTGCGTCGCGAACATCATCGCGAAGATGAGCATCGCCATGCTGCCCACCTGGCGGGTCGCAAGCCGGGTCGAGCGCCCGAAGTCGGGGAGATGGAAGCGGGCGGCAAGGCTGCGCGAGACCGCCCGCACTGAAAGGAGCATCCCGCCGACCACACAGAGGAAGTACGGCCAGAAGTTCTCATCGGGGTTCATGTGGATGTAGGGCACATGGAACCTCACGTTGATCAGCGCCCACGCCCAGAACAGGACGCCGACAAACAGCGTCATCAGTGCCGAGTGGATGTTGGCGAGGCCGCGGGCCCGTGCGTCGATCATCCCCTTTTCCTCTTCTTGGCCAGCCACGCGTCCATCTTCGCGAGCGGCTTCGTGTTCACGACGTTCTCGCGCATGAGCCAGCCCTTGCGCGCCGCATTGATCCCGGCGGCGACGAGCTTCAGGCCCTCGGTGTCGTGGGCATCCGGGTTGACCGAGCACTCAAGGCCGCGCTCGGCGGCCCGCTTCCAGAGCCTCCAATCCATGTCGAGGCGGTAAGGGCTCGCGTTCAGCTCGATAACGACGCCGTTCGCGATGGCCGCGTCGATCACCTTGGCCGCGTCGACCTTGTAGCCCTCGCGCTCGAGGAGGATGCGGCCGGTCAGGTGGCCGAGCATCGTCGAGCGCGGGTTCTCGATGGCCTTGATGATCCTGGCGGTCATCGTCTCCTCGTCCTGGCTGAAGACGCTGTGGATCGAGACGACGACGTAGTCGAGTTCAGCCAGGATGCCCTCCTCAAAGTCGAGTCGCCCGTCCGGAAGGATGTCGCACTCCGTGCCCGTGAAGATCCTTGTCTTGAACTTGCCCGACTTGTTGAGCGCCTTGATTTCCTCCACCTGGCGCATGAGCCGCTTCTCATCAAGGCCCTTGGCCTGGACGCTCGACTTCGAGTGGTCGGCTATCCCGAGGTAATCCCAGCCCAGCGCCTGGGCCGCCCCGGCCATCTCGGCCAGTGTGCTGCGGCCGTCCGACTCGGTCGTGTGGTTGTGGAAGGCTCCCCTTAGGTCGAGCGTCTCCACGAGCCTCGGTATCTCGCCCTTTTCGGCGGCCTCGATCTCGCCGAGGCCCTCCCGCAGCTCGGGGGGAATGAATGAAAGCCCCAGAGCCTTGAATAGCCCCGTCTCGTCCGCCGCCACAACGCTTTCCTTGCGCTCGGCCTTCTCGCGCGCGGTACCCTCACCCTCGGAGGGCACGAGGCCCCACTCGCTCAGGCTCATCCCGCGGTCGAGGGCGCGCTGGCGCATTTGCACGTTGTGGTCCTTGGACCCCGTGAAGTGGTGGAGGGCGAATGCGAACTGGTCCGCGGGAATTATTCTGAGGTCCGCCTGCATCCCGCTGCCGAGCCTCACGCTGGCCTTCGTGTCTCCCTTGGCCGTGACCTCCTTGACCTCGGCCATTCCGGTGAACCACTCGACCACGGGGCCCACGTCGGTCGCCGCCACGATGAAGTCGAGGTCCCCCACGGTCTCGAGGCCGCGGCGAAGGCTTCCGGCGGTCTCGGCGCGGCCGACCTGTGGGAGTCCCCGCAGCCCCGCCAGGATTGGCATCGCGACGTCGTTCGCCTTCCACCACAAGTGCCGGCGCGAATACGCCTCCCTGTTCTTGATCCCCGCCAAGATCTTTTCCTGGGTCTTCTCGCCGAACCCGGCGAGGCCGGCCACGCGGCCCTCCTTGCACGCCTTCTCGAGCTCCGCGACTGACTTGACGCCGATTTCGCGCTCCAGGGCCGCGATCTTCTTCGGGCCCAAGCCTGGGATCCTAAGCATTTCGACGAGTCCCGGCGGGATCGAGGCCTTCAACTTCTCCAAGAACTCCAGGCGTCCTGTCGCGTGAAGCTCCATGATCTTGGCCGCGAGCGCCTCCCCTATTCCCTTCACCGACCGAAGGTCCTCCTCCGCCACTAGCCTTTCGAACTCGGCCTTCTCGAGGGACTCGATCGCCCTTGCGCCGCCCGAGTAGGCGCGGATCTTGAACGGATTCTCGCCCTTGAGCTCCATCAGCGTGCCGATCTCGGCCAGCACGTCGGCGATCTCGTTCTTGGTCATGGCTCCATTCCAGCGAGCAGTGCCGGCAAATTCAACGCCGGAACGCCATTCCTTTGCGATGTTGCGTACCCGCGTGATCAGTTGTTCCCTGACCGCCTACTCCCGCATGCCATTCGCCTACCCGAGGACGGTTCACTTTTCGGACACGGACGCCGCCGGCGTCGTCTTCTTCGCGAACTACCTGGCCATCTGCCATGAGGCCTACGAGGAGTCGCTTCCCGCCGCCGGGATCGAACTGAGGACGTTCTTCTCCGACAATGGGATCGTGATTCCGATCGCCAAGAGCGAGGCGGAATACCTGAGGCCGATTTCCTGCGGAGACAAACTGAGCGTCACGGTCCTCCCCAAGGCGCTTTCGGAGAACTCCTACGAGATCAGGTACGAGATAACGAGGCTCGGCTCCCCGGCGAAGTGCGCCGCGCGCATCCGCACCGAGCACGTCTGCATCGATTCCGCGACCCGCGTGCGAAAGCCGCTCCCTAAGAAGCTTTCGGACTGGATTGCCGCCGGCTGACCTGCGCCAGGCGCAGGAGCTCCGGCCGGTCGATCTTGCCCATGGCGTTCCGTGGCCATGGGGATACGGGCGCATACCACTTGGGGCGCTTGAACGAGGCCAGGCTGGAAAGCGCCGCGTCCACAAGGTCCGTTTGCGCCGGCCTCATGTCCGCCGGGTAGCAGGCCACCACAGCATGCCCCCAGTCCGGATCCGGCACGCCCACGACGGCAACGTCCTCGAATTGCCCGCTTGAACGCAGGGCCTCCTCGACCTCTGCCGGCGACACCTTCTCGCCTCCCGTCGTGATCACGTCGTCGCGCCTTCCTCCAATATGGAGGCTTCCACGTGCATCGAAGCTTCCCAGGTCATGGGCCGACCACATGCCAGAATCGTCCCAGTCCGGGTAGTATCCCCTGCACACGGAGGGTCCGCTCACGACAACCGTGCCGTCCTTCAGCTCAATTTTCGCGTGCGGCAGCGCCCGGCCGCAGCCCCTCATCCCGTCGAGGAACTCGGCCGGAGTTATCGCGGCCGCCATGGCCGCCGTCTCCGTTGCCCCGTATCCCGGGGAAAGGGGAAGCGAAAGCGATGCCGATGCCTCAATCAGGCCGTCCCACGACGGACCGCCCCCGACTGAGATCACCTTGAAACGGCGCAGCCACGCCACCGCGGTCTCAGATGTGATGATTCGCTGGAGCTGGGTGGGCACCAGGGACAGGCACGCGTTCTCCGGAATCACGGCCGGGAACCTTCCGGACTCGAGGTCCTTCCAGGCGAACAGTTGGAAAGATCCGCCTGAAATCGCGCTTCGCATCCAGGACATCAGCCCGCCGACGTGATGCAGTGGGAGGACACAGACAGAGTTTACCCGCTCGATTCCGAAGTGAGCCCGATATCCGGCAACGGCAGACGAGATCGTCGCAGCGTCATGCCTGGCAAACTTGATCCTGCCGCCGGAGCCCCCGGTCGGGATCATGAGCCACCCCCTGTCGCCCGAGTACGTTTCCGAGACAACGCGTTTCGCCTCCGCGCGTTCCCTCTCTCCCCATGCGGGATTTCCAAGGAAGACATCGTTCGGCCCGCTGATCGCCCTTGCGACAGATGCCATGAAAACCTCGGGATCGGCATCCATCACAAGCGCGTCGGCCCGCTGCGCCGATGGACCCACCCCAAGAATCGCCGCTAGCTCACTGCGTTCCACAAGGCCTCCACGTCTGTCGCGCCGATGTCCTGCGCGCGGAAAAAGGGTGTCGCCGCAGGTCCGTCAAACCTGGAGTCGGCGAAGAGTGGCCAAACGCCGAACCCGAGCGCCGAGGCTTTGCCGGGCCAGGAAAACGCCAGCCGCAGCGCGGCCTCAGCCCCTACGGCGGTCTCAAGCGACGACGAAAAGACCACTCGGGCACCCGCGACCGCCAGCTTTCCTAGCGTCAAGCGCACATCGCCAAGGAGGGAGGGCTTGATGACGAAATATCCAGGCCAGCCCGCGTCCAGCCATTGGGTGACGTCACCTTCCTCGACCAGCGACTCGTCAAGGGCGATCGGGACGGGGAAATCGCCGGCGAGGCCGAGCAGCGTGTCGACGGCCGCCCTCGAGTTTGCAGCCACCGGCTGCTCGACGAACTCAATTGGGCGATCCGCGGCGCGACCCAGCCACTGCTCCGCCACCCTGCGGTCCCACGCACCGTTCGCATCCAGCCGAAGCTTCGACCCGCTTGGTAGCGCTCCAATCAGGTCATCTAGCATTGCCTGCTCGTCGTCCGGCGCACCCACCCCGACCTTCCACTTGAAAATCCGGAAGCCAGCGTCGGCCTTTATGGGGCCTTCCTTGAACGCGGCCCTGCCGGCTGGAAGGAGCGCGGCCACGCCAAGGCTCGAGTGCACGGTCTCATCGCGAGTTTCGCCAAGGGCATTCGCAATTGCATTGCGCAGAGTGCCCAACTTCGACGGCACCCTGGAGAGAACTTCCTCATCCACCTTCGATCCCAGTGAGATGCACGCCTCCTCTGAAAGCTGCACGGAATCAGATCCAAAGAAAGGAACCGGCGCCGCCTCTCCAAAGCCAACCGATCCGTTCGGCCGCTCGATGCGCACATAGATTCCCTCCCGATTAGCCCAAGAGCCCCGCGAGGTCCGCACGGGGTGCTTGAACGCCAGTGAGTACCTGCGGAATTCGAAGCGAAAATCCATTATTGTTGCCCTTTGAGTGAACCGGACTACTTGGTTCACGGCAACTCATGAGCAAGGTTGCCAAGAAATCCACGTCGTCGGTCGACACTCAATTCTATCTCTCCGCGGACCAGTTTTTCCGCGCAAGTGTCCCGACAGCGCTCACTTTCGACGACGTAACCCTGGCGACGCTTTACTCGGAAATCCTCCCGAAGGAAGCCGACACGTCCACCTCGATCTCGGACTCCCTGAGCCTTCAGATTCCGATCATCTCGTCGGACATGGACACGGTGACGGAGACGCGCATGGCAATCGGCATGGCGCTTAATGGTGGGATGGGCCTCATCCACTACAACATGCCGCCGAAGGACCAGGTGAACGAGGTTGCCCGCGTGAAGCGGCACATTCACGGCATGATCCAGGACCCGATCACGGTCTCCCCGCTTCACTTGATCGGCGATGTGCTCGCGATGATCGACTCCAGGCGGTACAGCTTCTCGACGTTCCCCGTGGTCGATGACGAGGGGAGGCTATGCGGTCTCCTCTCGGGTAACGTGGTCAAGGAGCGCTACCGCGCCAAGAAGGTCGCTGACGTCATGACGACGCGCTCACAACTGAAGACGGAGAACGAGTCCGACGTCTCGAAGGACCCGATCAAGGCCGCGGACAAGTTTTTCAGCGAGAACGTCGGCATCAACAAGATGCTCGTTGTCGACAAGGCGGGCCGCCTCCACGGACTTGTCACCGCATCCGATGTCGAGCGGATCACCGGCGAGATAAAGTCGCGCCGGAAGCCCGCGCGTGACTCCCAGTTCCGCCTCGTCGTGGGCGCAGCCCTCTCGCCAAAGCGCCTGCCGAGCGGCGCCCTCGATCGCGATGCGATCCTTGGGCACGTCACCGAGCTGGTGGACGTCCACGTTGACGCGATCGCAGTATCGACGGCCCACGGGCACACCAAGGGCGTTGGCGAGGTCGTGAAGCTCGTCCGCAAGGCCTTCCCTTCCCTGACGCTCATCGCCGGAAACGTCACAAGCGGCGCGGGCGTCGACTTCCTCGCCGAGTGCGGGGCCGACGCGATCAAGGTTGGCCAGGGTCCCGGGTCCATCTGCACGACACGTATCGTGGCCGGGGTCGGCATTCCCCAGCTGACGGCCCTCTACGTCGCGTCCAAGGCCGCCAAGAGAAGCGGCGTGCGCATCCTGTCGGACGGCGGCATCACGAAGTCCGGCGACATCGTGAAGGCCCTGACGCTTTCCGACGCCGTCATCTGCGGCGGCGTACTCGCGGGATGCCGCGAGGCACCGGGCGAGATCATGGAAATCGGCGGCAAGGTCTACAAACAGTACCGCGGCATGGGCTCCCTAGCCGCCATGAAGGCGGGCAGCGCTGCCCGGTACGGCAGGGAGCGCGATGATACCCGCAAGGTCGCGGCTGAGGGCATCGAGGCCCTGAAGGAAGTGAGCGGCTCAATCGACGAGGTGCTCACCAACCTCATCAGCGGCGTCCAGAGCGGCATGGGCTACCTGGGTGCCCCGACGCTCGACTCGCTGCGCCAGAAAGCCCGCTTTGCCAGGGTCAGCCCGGCCGGCCAGAAAGAGGCGGCGCCCCACGACGTCGTCGAGGTATCCACGCGCGCAAACTAGTGCCCTGCGGGGCCATGGGCAGTTGAGGCTTGCCCTCGGCTCCCGGCCCCTCATTTCAATCCCCTGCAACAGGGGTCCAGCACTTCGGTTGCCGAAAGCCAAATGGCACTCCTCCCCTTCTCCAGCCAGCTCATAGCTGACGTCGGCATTTCCCTCGGTGACGAGGGAAAGGGACGTCTGGTACCCGAGATTGTAGAGGAGCTGCGCGGCAGGCCGTCCCGCGTCACGGTCGTCATGAAGGTGAACGGCGGGGCAAACGCGGGCCACACCGCCGCCGGTGTTAAGCTGAATCTCCTGCCGTCTGGGGTCGTCGAGAAGGAGATACCCCACCTGGCGATCGGAAGCGGCGTTGTCGCCGACCCGAGAAAATTCCTGTGGGAGGCCGCGCCGCTAGAGCGCAAGGGCTACGCGGTGCTCGATCGCCTGCTCATCGACGAGCGCACGATGATCTCCGACCTCACGCACCGCCTTCTAGACCTCGCCGAGGAGGACTACCGGGTGAAGGTGCTCGCCGAGGAGTCCCGCGGGTCAACGGGACGCGGCATCTCGGCAGCCTACAGCGAAGAGACGGGCCACTGGCAGATGTACTTCTCCGATTTCCTGGCAGGCCCGAACTTCTTCGCGCGAAAGCTCGCGCAGCGCGTGGACCGCGCCTGCCGCACGATCCAGCATGTGTACCGGGTGGATGCCGCGACATGGGACGCCTTCTTCGACAGGCTGACGGCCGCCGAGCAGCGCGCGAACGCCGACACGATCGAGAGCGGCGTCTTCGACAAGGCTGAGTTTGATTTCACGCAGTTCCGCGGGAAGAACCCGTTCGAGCTCAACATCGATCGCCTCACCGAGGTTTACTGGAAGGCCGGTGTCGCCCTGAGGAAGAACATCGGAGAGGTGCGCGAGCTGATCCTCGGGGAGGTCCGCGACGGCCACACGATCATCGGCGAGTTCGGGCAGGCCTACTGGCTGGACAAGAGGCACGGGTTCTCCTCGACGTCCTCGCACACCTTCACGCCTGAGTTCTTCGAGAGTGCGAACATCCCGGTCCAGCCCATCCACACGTTCGGAGTGGCAAAGGCCTACGACACGAAGGTGGGCACACACACTTTCCTAACCGAGATGGACGACGCGGCCCCGCTGACCATGAAGCTCAAGAAGCTCGAGTTCGGCACCAGCACCGGGCGCCAGCGCATGGTCGGCTGGTACGACGCCGTCGAGAAGGGCGACGCGCTGCGCTACGGCGGATTCCAGGACCTCATGATCAACAAACTCGACGCGCTTACGTGGTCGAGGGAATGGAAGGGCGACCTGAAGATCTGCACCGCCTACGAGACGGCCGACGGCAAGAAATGCCTGCACGTTCCGCGCAACGAGGCCATTCGCAAGTCCCTGAAGCCCGTGTACGAAATCTATCCCGGATGGGCCGAGGATGTGTCGAATATCCGCCACTTCGCCGATCTTCCCGTCAGCGCCAGGCGCTACGTCGCAGGGATGGTGCGCGGCATCCTGGACGTCGCCTACGAGGGCACATCCCGCCCAAGCGTTCTTCCAAATCTGCGCTACCTGGGCGTTGGCCCCGACCCCTCCCAGATCATCAAGGACATCCCGGCATCGGCCGAGCTGGTCAAGATCACCTGAGCGGACTTAGAAGTCCTGGAGCCGTCCCTCGCTCGGGCCGCGCTGGGGCTCGAGGCGCGAGAGCACCTCGCCAAGCAGGTAGATTGAACCGGTGACGACTATGATGTCGCCCTTTTCACCCGCAGTGCAGATTCCCGGTGTGGGGAAGAGTTCCTCCACCGAGGCCCGAACGACCCTGCCCTCGAAACCCTTCGGCACAAGGGCGGTGAGTTCATCGTGCGACGTTGCCCTCGCCTGCTTCGGCACAGCCAAATTAATCTCGCGGCAGTGGCGGCTGATGACCTCGAGGAGAGGACCGGCCCTTTGGGTTCCGAGCACTCCGACAATTGCGACGGGTGAGCGACCGGTCTCGAGGCCAAGGCTCTTTAGGTTGGAATCTAGGACCGCGGCTCCCTCCGGGTTGTGCGACGAGTCGAGGATTACAAGGCGGCCGCCGAGGCTCGTGCGCTGCCACCGTCCCGGCCAGTCGACCGTCGAGAGCCCGGAGCGGATGGATTCGCCGCTGACGCCGAAAGTCGGGGCGAGCAACTTTGCGGCGAGGGTCGCCGTCGCTGCGTTCCAGCGCTGGTAGTCTCCCTCAAGGCCCGTGCTTGGGTAGCCGTCAATCGCCTCGCCGTACTCCTCACGGACCGAGACGACCCGCGAGCCCAGACCCGCAGCGATTTTCCGGATCACGTCCTCTGCCTCCTTTGGCATGCGGCCAATCACAACGGGCTTTCCCGGCTTGATGATGCCACCCTTTTCCCCGGCGATCGCCGAAAGCGTGTCCCCGAGCATCTCGCAGTGGTCCATGCCGATGGACGTTATGACGCTCACCTCAGGCTGGACGATGTTCGTCGCGTCCAGGCGGCCGCCCAGGCCAACCTCGATCACGCTCACCTCGCAGTCGCTCCGCGCAAACGTCAGGAAGGCCATGGCGGACATGAACTCGAAAAATGTCGGCCTGTCCCCGGCCTCGCCCTCCTCCCCGATTCGGTCGGCGATTGGCTGAAGCTCGCGCACGTAGGCCGTGATCTCCTCCTCGGAAAGGATTTCCCGGTTGACCTGGACGCGCTCGCCCAGCCTCACCAGGTGTGGAGATGTGTACAGGCCCGTCCGGCGACCAGAGGCGCGTAGGATGGCCTCGAGCATGGCGGAGACCGATCCCTTGCCATTGGTGCCGGTCACGTGGATGCACGGGACAGCAAGCTCGGGATTCCCGAGGCGGGCACTCAGGATCCGCATCCTGTCCACGCCGAACTTGACGCCTCCCGCCTTCAGCCCGAACAGATATTCCTGTACGGCCGGATAGCCGGCCAGCACTGCGTCCGGCGTCATCGCGGGAGGCGGATCAGGCGCCGGCGGCGACGGGCTCCTTCCGCAGGAAAAGGGCGGAGAGGATGTCACGGATGCGATCCCGCATCTCGGGGCGCGGGACGATCTGGTCGACGAGGCCGTGCTTCAGGAGAAATTCCGCAGTCTGGAAACCGGCGGGCAGCGTCTGCTTGGTGGTATCCTTGATCACACGGGCGCCGGCGAAGCCGATCATGGCGCCCGGCTCGGCAAGTATCACGTCGCCAAGCGTCGCGAAGCTTGCCGTGACGCCGCCAGTTGTCGGATTGGTCAGGACTGAGATGTAGGGTAGCTTCGCCTCGGCCAGCTTGCCCAGCGCCGAGCTGGTTTTCGCCATCTGCATCAGGGAATAGATGCCCTCCTGCATGCGCGCGCCGCCCGAGGCGCTGACAATGATGCATGGGATCTTCTTTTTCAGGGCGGTCTCGATCGTCCTCGTGATCTTCTCGCCCGCCGCCGCCCCCATGGCGCCACCGCAGAACCGGAAGTCCATCACCGCTATGGCGACAGGGATGCCGTGGATCTCGCCGGTGCCCGAAATGACGGCCTCCGGGAGCCCGCTGTCCCTCTGGTAGCGCTTGATGCGCTCGGCGTAGGGCTGCGTGTCGACAAACTTGAGAGTGTCATGCGAGCGAACCTCGGCGTTCGTCTCCTTAAAGGACTCCTCATCAAGGAGCTTTGATATCCTCTGGCGGGCCCCGATGGGAAAATGGTGTCCGCTCTTCGGGACGACCATCTGGTTGTCCTCGATTTCCTTGTTAAAAAAGATCTCACCGGTGACAGGGTCCTTTGTATAAAGGCCCTCGGGGATTCCCTTCTTTTTGGTCCTGCGAACCGAGTACGTCGGCTTGTCGAAATGCATGAAGGGTGCGGGATAAGGACGGTGCCTTTGCCGCGGAGGCGTGGCAACCGAATTCTCGGCTCAGCGATAGGTCACCTTCGTAAGGAAAAGTCCCTGTGGCGGAGCAGTTTGTACACGCGCTGTCCTGTGGTGGGAAGCAAGAATTGATTTGATGTCGGCCGGGGTGAGGCGTCCCTCGCCTACGGATACCAAGGCGCCTGCCAGGCTACGTACCATCCGGTAAAGGAATCCGTCGCCCTCGGCGATTATCCTGACCCTCTTGCCCTGCACGCGCACGTCCAGCCTGCGCAGGTGCCTCGTCGTCCCCTCCGGGTCTCCGATCTCGGCGCCGTTGAAGGCCGAGAAGGCCTTGAAGTCGTGGCGCCCGACCAGGATCGCCGCCGCGACCTTCATCGCAGCAATGTCGAGCGGCCTCATGACGGACCAGCTGAAAGGCCGCGTGAATGGGTCCGCGTCCCCGAGATATAGATTGTAGGTGTACACTTTGCCCTTGGCGCTAAACCTTGCGTGGAAGGTGCTCGGGACGGGGCGCACGGAAATAATCTGGATCGTCTTTTCGAGGCGGAACTTGAGTGCGGCCGCGAGCTTCGCCGGCCCATGCTTCCACTCGGCATCGAAATGGAACACCTGCCCCGCCGCATGCACGCCGGCGTCTGTCCGCCCGCTCCCGTGGATCCTCGTGTGGACCTTGAGCACGGCTTCGAGCCGCGCCTCCAGCGTGTCCTGGATCGAGTCCTTCGTCCTCTGGCTCTGCCATCCGGAGAACGCGGTGCCGTCATAGGCGCAGACGCACTTCCAGCGGTTCATGATGGATCGTCGCCCGCTCCCTCGCCCGGGAACTTCAGGTCCAGGAAGTCCTGGAGTATGATGGTGGCCGACCTGGAGTCGATGAGGCCGGACTTCCGGACGGCCCTGCGCTTCGATGGCGCGATCGTGGACTCCGCCTCGTAGCTTGTCAGCCGCTCATCGATGAGGTGAACCGGGAGCCCGAACTCACGCCGGATCTTCGCCCCGAACTCCTCGACCTCCTTGGCCTTCGGACCAGACGAGCCGTCCATGTTGAGCGGGTGTCCCAAGACGACGTCGGTGATGCGCCGTGCCTTCAGAACCGCCGCCAGTTCGCCCCAGTGCTTCGAGGTATCCTGGGTCGTGATGGCCGGAAGCGGCGTCGCGACACCGATCTCGTCTCCGTAGGCCAGACCTATCCGGCGGGTGCCATGGTCGACCCCTAGGATCCGCATCGGGGCCGCCGTCATATAGAGAGCTCCGGGTGGGACTTTGAATACAATGCGGCGAATGACGCGAACGATGCCTTCAGCCGCGACGCCACGGTCCCCGGGCCAACCTTGTAGGAAATCTCATCCACCTTGCCGACCGGGACGATGTCCTTCGTCGTCGAGAGAAGGAAGCACTCCTGCATGGCGGGGAAATCGGACGGCCGGATGGTCTCCTCCGAGACCTCCAGGCCCGCGGAATCCGCCACGCCCCTGATGACAAGGCTGCGGGTGATGCCCTCGAGTATTCCCGCCGACAGTGGTGGAGTGACGATCTTGCGTCCCCTCACGAAGGCGATGTTCGACACGGAGGCCTCGGTCACCTCGCCCGCAAGGTTCAATATGATGCCGTCGTCGGCGCCCCGGGCCCTTACCTCGCGGAGGCAAAGGAGGTTGTTGAGGTAGTTCCCCGTCTTCCAGGATGGATCAAGGCTCTGGGCCGGGTTGCGCCTCAGTTCCCTGACGACGGAGAGGCTCAGGCCGGATTGCTGGACCGCCGGCGTCAAGAGCGGACAGGGCTGAACCATGAGCACGTAGTCGCAGGCGTCAGCCAGCGCTATATCGAGGCCGATGGCGCCCGCGCCCCTCGTCACCTGGAAACGAATATACAGCTCCCCTGCGCCCGGCACCTCCGACCGATAGGCGGCAACGGTCCTTCGGATCTCGTTGAGTATTCCCTCCGGGGTGAACTCGAGCTTCATGTGGAGGGCTCGTGCCGAGTTCCTCATGCGCGCCCAGTGCTCGTCCCACGCGAAGATCACGCCCCCGTACGTCCGCCATACCTCATATATCGCATCCCCGTATAGAAAGCCCCGGTTCAAGGGCGGGATCGACGGCTCGGTCGCGGGATGAAGACGGCCGTTCGTGTTGGCCTGGATATAGTGGGTGGGCATTAGGGGTGCCAAAAAAAAGGCCCCCGCAATCAAAGCGGGGGCCAAAGGATGCTGGCAAGACTGGGCTCGCGTCAGCTGCGGGCCTTAACGAGTCCCTGGGCCTTCTTGATGTTCTGCACGCTGGGCAGCGAGATGCCGAGCGTCTTGGCGATCTGGGAGCCCGTCTTTCCCGACTCGACGAGCTTCTTCACCGTCGCGCGCGTCTCGTCGGTGATAACAGCGCGCTTCCTGCGCTTGGCGCCGGGAGCCTTCTCGGCCTTGCCGCGGCCATACTTCTTGGACGAGCCGGAGGCGGCGCCCTTCAGCGCCTTCACGAACTCATGGATGGACGAAAAGCCGTACTTGTCGTGGAGGGAGGCGAGCTCCTTCTGGAGCCGCTTCGCGATGGATCTCTCCAGCGCCACAATCTTGGCCTTGGTGGCCTCTAATTCCTTGATCTGTTTTGTAACCATATGGAGGTCAAATTCCGTTCGAACCCGCGTTATAGCAAGCGTGATACATCTAATATTAATATCATTATAACCACCAATAGAGATTAGAAGAAGAGGCATTTACTCGAGCGGGCTTTCGCGCGATATTGGTCCGATCAATGGCTGGCAATGACCCAAGGGTGGACTCCTCGTTTGCGACAGGAACGAGGCTATTCGTTAATATACTGGCACTTGCCAATGCGGTGGCATTCGCCTGCGTGCTGTGGCAGTGGAGGGGCCTGATTGGCCCATCGGGCATTTTGCCCGCCGGGGAATTCTTCGCGGCCGTGCGCGAGCAAGTCGGCTTGCGCGGACTTATAGAGGTTCCGTCGCTGTGCTGGGTCTTCGGAGCCAATTATTTCATAGTCGTTCTTTGCGTGGCGGGCCTGGCGGCGTCGGCGCTGCTTTTCATGAGGGTCGCACCCGCCGTGTGCCTGGTGGTTCTCTGGGCCTGCTACCTCTCGCTGATATCCGCCGGCCAGATATTCTTCGACCTGCAGTGGGACGGGCTGCTGCTCGAGTGCACGGTCCTCGCGATATTCCTGGTGCCTTGGACATTCAAGCGGGCGAGCGGCTCCTACGAGCCCCCGCGTCTCTCGCGCTACCTCGTGTGGTGGCTGTTGTTCCGCCTGATGTTCCTCTCCGGCGTTGTGAAGCTTGCGAGCGGCGATCCCGCATGGAGGAACCTCACCGCGCTGTCATTCCACTACTTGACGCAGCCGCTTCCCTCCCCGCTCGCATGGTATGCCGGCAAACTGCCGATGTGGGTCCAGCAGCTCAGCTGCGTCTTCATGTTCGCGACGGAGATTCTGGTCCCTTTCCTGATCCCGTGCGGACGGCGCCTGCGGCACTGGGCGGCCGGTGCGCTCATACTCCTCCAAGTGCTGATCGCGCTCACGGGAAACTACGGCTTCTTCAATCTTCTCACGATCGGCATATGCCTCAATTGCCTGGACGACGCCTGGTGGCAGCGGATGCGCTGGGGCGTCGAGACTGCCACCGCATCGGAGGGGCCAAAGGCCGCTCGCTTCAAGCCGACACTCGTTCGGTGGTTCGCGGCGCTGGCGGTCGGCGTGACTCTCTTCCAGACGGTCGCCGCGCTATATCCCGTCGCGGCGGGCTCGCCTATTGTCCGCGCCATGGAGGAGTCGATCGGACCCTTCCGCACATTCAACAACTATAGGCTTTTTGCGGTCATGACGATCGAGCGCCCGGAACTCGTCATTCAGGGCAGCGATGACGGGCGCGACTGGCGCGACTATGAGCTGCCGTACAAGCCGGGAAACCTGGCGAGGCGTCCGCGTTGGGTCGCCCCCTACCAGCCACAGCTCGATTGGCAGCTGTGGTTCGCAGCCCTTGGCCGGCCGGATGACAACCTCTGGGTCGGCAGGGTCTGCGAGAAGCTTATGGGAGGCGACCCAGCGGTCCTCGGGCTCTTCTCGAGGAACCCCTTCCCCGACCATCCCCCCAAATACACACGCGTGGTGCGATTCCGTTACGAGTTCACTTCCCAGGCCGAGCGGGCGGCGACGGGAAATTGGTGGCGAAGCACACCCATTGATTTCTATATATCCCCCGTGGCACTTTCAGCAGACAACAAGTGAAGCACGCGGCGCGCGATCAGTTCATGGACGGCCTCAGGGAGGCGGCGACGGGAGGGACGCTCGTGAAGCTTACCCTTGGAAAGCCGGCAGGGGCCGACAAGACGCTCGTGAACCTCTTCGTGAGGCCGGTGACGCTCAAGTCCGGCCCGAAGCTGGCATTCGTCTGGCGGCACAAGACGAGGGACGTGACGAAGAACCATGACGCTGCCGAGGCCATCGGCCTCCTGGATTCGCTGATCGGCGCTGATTTCCTGGACGCGCACCTGTTCACGACTTCGCGGAGCGTGCAGCTTGAAACCGGGCGCGGAGAGCCCCGGATACACACGAAGGCATTGGAGAGGGCGCCGGCTCCCGACGCCGGCAACGACCGCGAGAAGTCCCGCCCTATAGCGGGCACGACGCCTTGGCTCCGTTCCCTGGGCGTGACGGATGACAAGGGCCGTCCCCTGGCGCCGATGACCGACAAGTTCCGCCAGATCGAGAAATTCGCGGAGATACTGCGCCATCTCCTGCGTGAGTCGGATCTCGCGGCGAAGAACGCCGTGTCGGTCTACGACATGGGGTGCGGCAAGGGTTATCTGACCTTCGCCGCTACCGAGCTCCTGGGCGAGAAGGGCAAGGTCGTGGGGATCGAGGCCAGGGCGGACCTGGTAGAGCTCTGCAACGGCGTCGCCGCCAAGAACGGACTCTCCGAGCGCCTCTCCTTCCGTGAGGGAACGATATCAAGCGCCGAGATCCCGGCCTGCGACGTCCTGGTGGCGCTGCACGCGTGCGACACGGCCACCGACGACGCGATCGCGAAGGGCGTGTCGGGCGGCGCCCGGCTCATCCTCGCCGCTCCCTGCTGCCAGAAAGAGCTCAGGCCCCAGATGGTCGCCCCCGCCGTCCTCGCCGATGCGCTTAGGCACGGGATTTTCCAGGAGCGCCAAGCGGAGTTTGTCACCGACGCACTGAGGGCGCAGCTGCTTGAGTGGGCGGGATACAAGACTCGGGTCTTCGAGTTCATCTCCACCGAGCACACGGCGAAGAACACCATGATCACTGCGGTCAAGGTGGGGACGCCTGGGAGCCGCGGGGATGGCAGGGATATCCGCGAGTTTGCGGCATTCTACGGAATCACGCACCAGTCCCTGGCCAGGCAGCTAGGCTTTAGGCTCGCATGAACTGGACCGAGCTCGATTGGCCGTCGCTCGACAAGCACCGGGAGCGCTTCCTCGAGGGAAAGCCGAGTGATGGCCCTTACTGGGAGTCGGCTGCCGACCTCGCGAGCTACAACCTGACGTTCGGCGAGAGGATCGGGTGGAAGTGGGACGCGGTCCTGGACGAGCTGAGGCTGCGCGGCTGGAAGCCGCCAGGCGGCAGCGTACTCGATTGGGGGTGCGGTAGTGGCATTGCGGGACGGCGGGTCATCGAGAGGTTCGGCGCGGGCGCCTTCGGATCCCTCCTGCTCTGGGACCACTCCACGGTCGCGGCCGATTTTGCGAGGGAGCAGGCGACCCAGGCCTTTCCCGGCCTCGAGGTCGCGGTCGCGTCGCCAAGCTTCCTCGAGTCGGAGGAGCCGTTGGGTCTCCTCGTCGTGAGCCACGTGCTGAACGAGCTTCCCCAGGAGGCGCTGGACCAGATAAGCGCGCTTGTGGCGCGCTCGAGAGCGCTCATCTGGGTCGAGCCCGGATCGCGCACAACAAGCCGCGCGCTCGGCAAGATCCGCGACCAACTGCTCGATGAGTTCCGGGTCGTAGCCCCGTGCACGCATGCCAACGCTTGCCCCATTCTTCGCGCGGGAAACGAGCGCCACTGGTGCCATCACTTCGGCTTCCCTCCCCCGGGGATCTTCGCTGACACCAACTGGGTGAAGTTCGGGCAACGGGCGGGCATCGACCTGCGCAGCCTGCCCTACTCGTTCATGGCGCTGGACAGGAACTCCCCTGGCTCTCCTCCCGGCCTCTCGCGCGTCATAGGGCGCCCGGAGACGTTCAAGCCCTACGTGCGCGTGCTGAATTGCGACGCGCAGGGCCTGGAGGAACTCGAGGTGATCAGGCGCAGCGCGCCCGCCCTCTACAAGGAACTGTCGAAGACCAAGCTACCCCTTGTCTACAAGTGGGAGCGCGAGGATTTGAGGGTCGTAGGGGGAATGGCATTCAGGCCGGAGTCGGCCGGTTGACAGGGCTCGGGCGATTGCCCATGGCAATGACCATGGAGATCAAACGCATAGGCACACAGCCGTCCGGCAAGGGCCCGGCGGACTGGTTCACCGGCACGGTCCGCATCGATCCCCTGCTCCAGACACCCGATCCCGCGCGAGTATCCGGGGCGCGGGTAACGTTTGAACCGGGAGCGCGCACCGCGTGGCATACTCATCCGCTAGGCCAGAGCCTGATTGTGACGGAAGGCTGCGGCTGGGTTCAGCGCGAGGGCGGCGCGATCGAGGAGATCCATCCCGGGGACGTCGTATGGTTCGCGCCGGGAGAGAAGCACTGGCACGGCGCCAAGCCGACGACTGCCATGACCCACATCGCGGTACAGGAGCGCCTCGACGGCAAGGCGGTCGATTGGTTGGAGCATGTCAGCGACGCCCAATATAGCCTCTAAAGAGAGAGTCTCGGGGGCCCGAAAGCCCGCTTTCGCAGTGGCTTGACTAGCCCACCGCAATTTCATCTGATTATCCCTTTCCCAAATCACACCACCATGGGCCAACAGCTAAACAAGATCATCAAACGCAAACGTCGGGCCGCATACCTCAAGCGCAGGAAAGCGGCTGCCGCAGCGTCAAAGAAGAAGTAGGTCGCAGTGGGCCAGCGCTTTGCGGCCCCTAGCACCCCAAAGGTATGATAAAGGTCAGCCTCATCTCGCTTGGCTGTGCCAAGAACCTCGTGGACAGCGAGATAATGATCGGTCACCTGCACAAGGCAGGCATGACGGTCATCCCGGAGGCCGAGAAGGCTGACGTCGTGATCGTCAATACGTGCTCGTTCATCGACTCGTCGAAGGAGGAGTCCATCGGGCACATCCTCGAGGTCCATGAGAACCGCGGGATGCGCAAGCGCCGCCGCGAGCAAAAGCTGATCGTCGCCGGCTGCATGTCGCAGCGCTTCTCGAAGGACCTTCCCGGCTCAATGCCCGAGGTCGACGCCTTCATCGGCCTGGACCAGATCACCAAAGTCGCGCCCATCATCGAGGAGCTCTTCGCGAAGGAGCGCGGGGCGAAGGCCGCCCCGGCGAGCTTCGTGACTCCAAGGTCAACGTACATCCCGGACTACGACACGCCGCGCTTCAGGCTCACGCCCGCCCATTTTGCGTACGTGAAGATCGCCGAGGGCTGCAACCACCCCTGCACGTTCTGCATCATCCCGCAGATCCGTGGCAGGCACAGGAGCAGGACCGTCGCCAGCGTGGCGGCCGAGGTCCGCCAGCTTGTCGCCGAGGGCGTGCGCGAGATCAACCTCATCTCCCAGGACACTACGTTCTTCGGCATGGACACCTGGGAGGAGCGGCCCAACCCGCGCACCCCGGTCGACTCGACGCGAGGCGCGGCGCTTAGCTCGCTGCTGAGGGAACTCAACGCCATAGAAGGCGACTTCTGGATCCGGATTCTCTACACGCACCCCGCGCACTGGAGCGACGAGCTGATACACGCGATCGCCGAGTGCCCGAAGGTTGCCAGGTACGTGGACATGCCGCTGCAGCACATCAGCGACCGCATGCTAAAGACGATGCAGCGTGAGACGAGCGGCGACTACATCCGCGACCTGGTCCGCAGGATCCGCGCGGGCATCCCCGGGATCGCGATCCGCACCACGTTCATCGTCGGGTTCCCCGGCGAGACAGAGGCGGACGTCGACGAGCTCTGCGAGTTCATCCGCGAGACCAAGTTTGAGCGCCTCGGAGTGTTCCGCTATTCCCAGGAGGAAGGCACGCGGGCGGGCAAGATGGAAGGCCAGATCTCGGCAAAGGAGAAGGAGAGCCGCTGGCACCGCGTCATGGCGCTCCAGAAGGTGATCTCCGCGGATGTCAGCGCGACGAACGTGGGAAAGACGGTCAGGGTCCTTGTCGACGAGATCGGTGTCGCCCGCGGCGAGTCCGATGCGCCCGACATCGACGGCCGGGTTTACGTCCCGCGCGAGCTCAAGGTCGGCAGCTTCGCAACGGTGACGATCAATGGTCACCACGACTACGACCTCCTTGCGCTCCCCTCGGGCCAGAGCCCGGCGGAGTACAAGGTAGCGAAACAGGCCCAGTAGGCCTCAGGCCTTCGCGGAAGCCGCGTACTTCCCGATGATCCCGTCAAAGGACCCGTTGGTGAAGAAGATGACAACCCGTGCCTTTTCACCTGCAGGAAGCGTGTCGCCCTCCAGCGCCTTCTGAAGCTCGGCATTCGACGCGAACTGGCGCGCGCTGATGCCCTGCGCCTCGAGGTTCTCGGCAACGGCCTCCGCATCGAAGCGTTCGTCGTCGCGAAGCGAGGAGGAGCGGCTCACCGGCCCCAGGTAAACCTCGTCCGCGTGGGAAAGGGCGCGCTCAAAGCCCGCCTGGAGAGTCCGGATCCGCGCCGTGTTGCTGCGGGGCTCGAACACAGCGGTGACGAGGGCTCCCGGGAACCTGGACTTGAAGGAGCGGATGGTCTCGAGGATTGCCGTCGGGTGGTGGCCGAAGTCCTCGATCACGGTGAGCTTGGCCCCGGCAACGAGGACTTCCTGGCGGCGCTTGACGCCGCGGAACCGCTCGAGCGGAGCAAGCGGGAGAGCCGCGGGGTTGTCCTCGGCGATGCACAACCCGGCAGCCGTCGCCGCCATTGCCGCGTTGCGGGCATTGTAGAGTCCGGATAGCGACCACGTGACCTTGCCCCACGGGCTGCCGCGCCATGTGAGCGTGAAGGTCGAGCCCGAAGGCGTGTCCTTGAAGTCGGTGATGCGAGTGTCGTTGGCCTCGTCCAGCCCCACGCGAGCAACCCGCGTCCAGGGCATCGTTCCCAGGGCCCTCAAGTTGCTGTCGTCCCCGTTCAGGACCGCGTAACCGTTCCTGGGTATAATCCGCGAGAAATGGCTGAAGGTCCTCTGGACGTCTGCAAGGTCCCTGAAGATGTCCGCGTGGTCGAACTCCAGGTTATTGAACACCCCGACGTGCGGCGCGTAGTGGATAAACTTGCTGCGCTTGTCGAAGAACGCGCTGTCGTACTCGTCGCCCTCTATTACAAACGGGTCCGAGGGGTTTCCGAGGTGGTTTCCGGTTGGCGGGTCAAGAGGCACCCCTCCAATGAGGAACCCCGGGTCCCGCCCGGACTCCCTAAGCAAAAAGGCCGCCATGGCGGTGGTGGTCGTCTTGCCGTGGGTTCCCGAGACGACGATGTTGCGCCGCTTCGCCAGCACCTGGTCATGGAGCATCGCGGGAAGGGACGTGAAGGGTATGGCCTTCGTGTCGAGGAGCCACTCGACCTCCGGGTTGCCGCGGCTCATCGCGTTGCCGATGACCACGATGTCCGGCTTTAGAGCCTGGAGCCGCGCCGGGTCGTAGCCCTCGTGGACCGTGATCCCGGCATCCGCAAGGACGGTGCTCATGGGCGGATAGACATTGGTGTCAGCGCCCGAGACCTCGTTGCCCGCAGCCCTCGCCAAGAGGGCTGCGTTGCCCATCGCGGTGCCGCAGACACCCATGAAGTAGATTTTCGAGGCCGTCTTTTCACCGCTCATTGCGGCCGACACTGGGTGAAATCTTGCCGGACGGAAAGCGGCAACTGGAGCTTCCTTCCGGCGTCACTGGATCGTTAGGTTCACGTCGGAATAAAGGAAGAATCTCTGGACCTCGTAGGCGACCGAAGCGCTGGCGCCCCTGCGCACGACGATGAGCCGACCCGAGAGGACGCCGCTCGTGAATCCGGCCAGCGAGGAGCTGGAGACCGTGCCGGTGTCGGGAAGCGCCGTGATGGCGTCCACCGCCGGGCCAATGTCGACCCATGCCGTGTCCGTGGAGCTGTTGTTGGCGAGCGTCAGGGTGTACTTCGGCTGGACGATCCTTTCCACGATGAGGCGAGAGGCATTGGTGCGATTGTTGGCGGAGGTCGTGTTCCACAGGAGGTACTGGGCCGGCGTAAGCAGTGACGACCACAGTGACGGCGCCTGCGAGTCGACCGCGTCCCAGCTCTGGTCCCAGATCGAGTTGAAGGTCTGTGTCGCGTCGG
>Ga0302320_10001877_pt1 | contig 50110 bp, 35 predicted proteins | sample Bog_T0_3_FD_202130 | JGI IMG/M metagenome (GOLD analysis project Ga0302320, IMG submission 202130) | Peat permafrost microbial communities from Stordalen Mire near Abisko, Sweden - Bog_T0_3 | ecosystem: Environmental > Terrestrial > Soil > Wetlands > Peat | place: Sweden: Abisko, Stordalen Mire... | reverse complement strand
CGAATTTCAAGCCGAGCGACTTGACCCGTTTGCGCTTGCTCTGGAAACATGGGAACCTCCTAAGTTAAAAGCGTTTCCTACCCCGCAGGGTCAGGTAAAGGGCAAGACGTTAGTTATAGGATTGAGCGACCTTCACTTTGGTTCGGCTGCAAACGCTCGTTATATGTTTAATCGACCAAGCTGGTCAACAGAAAATACTGTAGAAGCGGTTGATAAGTATGCAACAAAGATTATAGGTGTAATCTACGAACGTACCTATCAATTCAATAAAGCTGTAATTTTAGGTCTTGGCGACCTTATTCATAGTATAAACGGTAAAACCTCCCGAGGCACAGAATTAAAGTATGATTGCGTTCGTGAGGAACAACTAGAGTATGCTTTGACAAGCATTGCCGCATTCATAACAAGAATTCTTGGCGTAATACCAAAAGTTGATGTTCATTCTGTATATGGCAATCATAACTACGAAACCGAAATGGCGTTGTTTCGTGCATTGGAAATGGCTTTTTCAAAAGATGATAGAATCAAATTCTATCACTATTCCAGTCGTCCAGCATCATTTCGTGAAGGTAATACTTTGTTGCTGTTAGACCACGGGTATGATTCTTTGGAAAAGGTTTATGTTCCTGCTGGTAGCGATAGTAAATTGCAACTTCATGTTCAAAGTTTATTACTTTCTAATCCCGAAATACTTATAGGCATAAAACACCGTATTTTTTGTATGGGAGATAAACATCATTGGGAAAACATAGAATATAATGATTTTGAATTTTTTATGTTCGGCACAGTTTTAGGCTCGGACGAACACGCGAACGTTTTAAATTTACGTAACCGGCCAAGACAGTCATGCTTGGTATTAGATGATGATGGGGTAAGCGAAATCCTTCACGTTTTCTTCGATTAATGTCTCTTATGAATAAAGAAAATATAATAGTCAAACCTGTTATCCGTCATCCTAAAAAGATAACGTCTATAGAAGATATTTTAATGGACGTAAAAGCGGACTGCCCCACCGCTCAAATATTTAAGATGCGTCCAAATATGGTCATGCAAATGCTGATGCATTATTACCCGAAATCTACAAAAAAGCTAATGCAAAAATCAATAAAAAAAGCACAAAACGAACACCGATTAGAAATGGATAAGACTTACTGCGCGAAGTTCGTACAAAATGTCCAATAAATTAATTGCACTTTCTGCGTCCAGACTAAAAGTTCTGAAAGACTGTAGTTGGCTATACTTCTGTAAATATGGGCCTATGAAGCTGCCCGATAAGACTAATACGGGCGCGATGATGGGTTCGATTTGTCATACAGTTTTTGAGTCTTTATTGAATCCCCGTCATCGTCGTTTCCATGAACAGATTACGACTGAAAAAGCTACCATACGTCATTGTCCTGTTGTTCTTAGATACGTAAAGAAGTGTATGAAGCGCGACAATCTTCCTGATGATAGTTTTAATTTGTTAGATACGATGATTGTAGTAGGTCTGATGTACGATTTCTATTGTACGAAGGGCGCGGGCAGAGAGATTGAGGTAGAACATAAGTTCGATATTGTAAATGAAAGTCCGAAGTATCGAATCACCGGATTCATGGATAAGATAGCGAAATACCCCGCTAAGTCTTTATTACGAATCGTTGACTATAAGAGTAGTAAACGTCAGTTTGAAGGTGACGATTTGGAAAGTAATATCCAAGCGATGATTTATTCTTTAGCCGCAAGGAAGATTTTTCCCGATTTGTTGCCGATTGTGGAGTTTATTTTCTTACAGTTCCCCGAAAATCCAGTTCAGCGCTTAAAATTCTCTAAATCTTCATTAGACGATTTTGAATTGTACTTGGCAGAAATGTCAAGGTTGGTTAATAGCTTTACAATAGATGATGCTAAAAAGAATTATGCGGGCGATAAACCGATGCCTAAGAAGGGTTTTTCGGGGCCGCTAATGTGTGGACGAGCTAAGAAGAAGGGTGAACTTAAAAAAGATGGGACTCCAATGTGGGCGTGTCAATATAAATTTCCATTCGAGTATTACGCTCTTTGCAACGAAGATGATAACGTGATAAAGACTTCTTTTGAGGACGACCTTGTTCCGAAAACATCAAAGGGAGAATATATAATAAAAAAGAAATACGCCGGTTGTCCTCGCTGGAATAAGAAAGCTGCTTGACATCCAATTAACCTTGGATAACATTTGCGTATGGATAATCTTCTCTATTTTCTAGGTACGAAGGCTAACGAAAACGCCTCTTCAAAAGGGTGGGACGTTGTTACGCCTGATGACTGGAATTTTGAGGATGGAAAACAATATAAAATTCCCGCAAAGCTGTCTTTAATCCATGCAGAGGTCAGTGAGGCGACGGAAGCATATCGCAAAAGAGACTTTGAAAATTTTAAGGAAGAACTCGCTGACATTGTAATTCGTACTGTTGGACTAGCTAAAGGATTAGAGATTGACCTTCTCGCGGAGGTCATAATGAAAATGAGCAAAAATTCGGAACGCACCTACAAACACGGAGGAAAGGTACTCTAATGATTCAGCCTATTTTTACTTCGGACAACTCTATCTGTGACAGCATCCTTACCCTTTCTAAGGATATATTCAAGAAAGTCACCGAAATTAAGGGTGACAAGGAAGTGACGCGAGAGACTACAGAAGTAGAAATAGCCAAGAATACTCCCGTTAGTATATTTGCAATCGCTAAGTTCCATGGTTTAGATAAGGTTTGCATTGTTGATTCTTCTATGACGGGGTTTTGGGAAGCTTATAAAGTATCAAAATCCCTCGGTTTACAACTCGCGTTTGGATTAAAGGTTTGCGTTACGCAGGACTTGAATAAAAAAGATGAGGATTCGTTACTAACGGATAGTAATGTAATCATCTTTTGTAAAAACTCACAAGCTTACTACGATATTATCAAAATTGTTTCGGAAGCGAATGTATCAGGTTTTTATTACCGCCCACGTATCGACTGGACAACTCTTAATAAATTCTGGACGGATAATCTAATACTATGTTTGCCATTCTATTCTTCGTTTCTGTCCAAGAATCTGTTGCATTTTAGACATTCGGCGGTTCCTATCCTAGATAAAATTAAGGAACCAATTTTTCTTCGAGAGGAACATAGTTTGCCTTTTGATTCTTTGTTAGCTAATGGTTTAGATGCATATTGCAAAGCTAATTCTTACGAGATTATGGATACTCATACCATCTATTACTACAAAGACGAAGACGCTATTGCATATCAGTCCTTGAAGTGTATCCACAACCGCTCGACCTTATCTAAACCTAACCTAGGTAGATTCGGCAGCGACAAATTCAGTTTTGAAGAATACTATCGAAAGATTGGGAAAACATTATGATAGGCGAAAACCTACTACGCTACAATAAAACCCAGCGCTATCTAATTTTCGATTGCGAAACATGCAATCTTAATTTAATGGATACGCAAAACGTACCTTGGCAATGGTCGTGGGTAGATTGTACTATTCAGAACGTTATAAATAAGGGAAACGCCTTCGTAAAGTGGCCCGTCATTAATATCAGCCGCAAAGTCGCGCAGATGACGGGTTTTTATCAGCATACGATTGACGAAGAGGGCATTCCACCGGAGGAAGCCTTAGAGAGGTTAGACGCTTTGATTTATGACCCGCAGTACCGTTTGATTGTCCATAATGGATTAAACTTCGATGTATTTCTTCATAACATTCACCGCCGCCTAGTAGGGAAGCCTACAGACTATTCATATTTAGATAGGCTAATCGACACCAACGCATTAGCACGAGCTATTAAATTAGAAGCTAAACCACAAAAGGATGAAGACCTTCTTGCGTTCCAGTATAAGTTTGCTAATGACCGTACGAAGGGCATTAAATCTTCTATTGAGTCATTATGTAAAGAATTTGACATCTATTATGACTTCGAAGCAGCGCACGACGCTCGCTGGGACGTTGAAACCTTAACAAAGATATGGCAAAAATTAGTATGGCAAATCGAGATATAAAATTCAGGGTATGGAAGGGCAATAAGTTTAAAAAGATTCCTCAAGAGCTAGTAGGAAATCGTTGTGCTCATCTTTGTATGAAGACGGAGCAAACGGGAGATTTTTGCGCATTTGTTTTAGAGTCAACAGACGGGAAAATTTTTCAAGAATTTACAGGTTCGTTAGATAAGAATGGTAAAGAAATTTATGAAGGCGATATTTGTAAAATTGAGGGAGGACTACAACCTTTGTGGGCGCATCAAAAGGATGCTACGTATTTAATAGAACGTGATGATTGGGGGTTTGTATTTAAGATTCTAAAAGGAAATCATATGTTTGGTGCGGGATTTTTTGAAGATAAACGTAAAAACGTTGAGGTAATCGGAAACCTTTTCGAAAATCCTGACTTGCTTTCGTAAACAATGAGGGTAAAATCGGAACATGGAATCAATTCAAGAACTGACAGAAGAACAGAAAAAAATCGTCGCCACTGATGTCCCTCGTGGACAGCTATTCAAAATCATCGCTTTCGCCGGATGTGCTAAAACCTCAACTCTTCGTGAATATACGAAGGCTCGTCCCAAGGAGAAATTCCTTTATATAGCTTTCAACACTGCTGTCGCTGCGGAGGCAAGAGATACATTCCCTTTTAATGTAGAAGCTCGCACTGCGCATTCTCTAGCATACCGCACCTTTGGTTATCTATACAAAAACAAGCTCGGATTTTTGCGTCCTTATATTCTTACTGACCACCTTTCAGTAACAAGCTATCCTGTAGCAAAGTACATCATTGATGTGGTAGTTAAGTATCTATCATCAGATGATGATACTATAATGGAAAAGCATCTTGTACTCAATCGGGAAAAGTCCGAAGAAGACTACAAGCTTGAAAAGTCTCCTGATAAAATTGCTTACTTGCTAGGTAAAGCTAATGAACTTTGGTCAGCGATGAAAGATACTAAAAACGCCAAGGTTCCGATGATTCACGATGGATATTTGAAACTTTTTCAGCTTTCTAAACCTCAATTACCGTACGATTTCGTATTACTTGACGAGGCACATGATACGAATGATGTCACTTTAGATATTTTCTTGAATCAGAAGTGCTCCAAGATTCTTGTGGGAGATACCCATCAGTCAATCTATGAGTGGCGTCACGCATACGATGCCATAGGTTCAACGAACGCTGACATCAATCAGTATCTTTCAACCAGCTTCCGATTTGGGGATACAATTGCCTCGACCGCAAATCAAATTCTTAGTACCTTGAAAAAAGAACCTAAACCAATCCAAGGATTTCAGCCCTTGGACGCAGTTAAGGATGTCGATACTTCGAAGCCTTATACGGTTGTTGCTCGTACAAACGCATACATTTTTGACGCAGCCGCTAATCTTATTATAAATCGTAGCGAGCCACCCAAGTTTGGATTCGTAGGTACGACTGATAAAGATAACTGGAGCCCTTATAAGCATTACGGTTTTGATAAGATAATGGATATTTTTCATCTAATGATGCGGGATAATAGCAAAATCAAGGATGTCTATATTAAGCGTTTCCATGATTTTAGACAGTTTCTTGAGGTCATTAATGATAAAGATGCTCCTGATGTAGAACTGGTCGCACGTAGCGGTATTGTTAAAAAATATACCCACGATATTCCCAGCATTATCGACAGAATCGTACATAATTCTTACAAACCATCGGAGGCGTTCGTAACTTTTTCAACCGCTCACCGTTCAAAGGGTTTGGAGTGGAATCAGGTTATGCTTACTAACGATTATCATAATCTCGTTATTGAAGACGAAGATACTGGAAATAAAAGACTCGCGACCGAAGAAGACATCAATATTCAAGAAGTAAACCTCTTGTATGTTGCTGCAACTCGTGCTAAAAAGACTCTGCAAATCAACGCTCAACTACGTCAGCTAAAGTCATTCCTAGATAAGTAAAATGGGAAATCACGACTTTCTTTCTAAATTCGAGCCTTACGAATTCAAAAAATTTGGGTACGTTCGCTTGCCTGAAATCAAACTTACAGATGAAGAACGAAAAATCGTAGGTGCGCCCGCCGATTGTTCTAATTTTGAGTTTTTAAAGGTTCTTGCACGCAAAGGTTTCAAAGAAAAGATTCCAAAAGAAAAGCATACGCAGTACGGAGAACGTGCTAAGAGAGAGCTAGGAATGTTTGAGAAGCTTGGATTCGTAGATTACGTTCTGCTCGTTTGGAAAACTACTTTCTATTGCGACCAAAACGGCATCGCTCGTGACTATGGAAGGGGTTCGGCGGCAGGAAGCTTGATTTTCTACCTTCTCGGTATCACAAATGTTGAACCTATTCGTTATGATTTGTTCTTTGAGCGTTTCGTATCGGAGACTCGTGCTAAGAGTAAGGTTATTGATGGTGTATTATATGTCGATGGTGGCCTAGCGCCTGATGTTGACATTGATATTGAGCAGAGCAAGCGCTCTCAGGTTATCGAATATTTAAAGGAATTGTATCCTGCGCGAGTTTGCAAAATTGCGACATTGACAACCTTGAGCGGCAAAGCTCTAATGAAAGAAACGGGTAAGGTTGTAGGAGACTATAAGGAAGATGAAATGAAGGCTGTCGCCAACATGATTCCTAAGCATTTTGGTATCGTGAAAGATATTGAGACAGCTTACAAAGACGATAAGAAATTCCGCGAATGGTGTGACGCGCACCCTCGCGTGTATTCTATTGCTCTACAATTGCGTGACCTTATTCGTAATAAGGGTTCTCACCCTTCTGGATTCGTTATTGCATACGACCCTATCTCAGATTTCTTGCCATTAGAATTAGTTAACCGTCCGAAAGGTCAAGAAGGTAAGGAGGTAGCCGCATCTGTAACGATGGAATATATTGCTTACCTAACGATTAAGTTGGATTTGCTTGGAGTGCGATGCTGTTCTGTGGTGTCAGCAGTCACAAAGGCGTTAGGGCTAGACATCAATACTGTAAATATCGACAGTGACCCAATTATTTACGACAACCTTCAAAATCTGATTACGCCTCACGGAATTTTCCAGTTAGAGGCTCCTACAAACTTACAGGTCTGTCAGAAGGTAAAGCCTAAGAACTTGAGTGAATTATCTGACGTTGTTGCTATCGCTCGACCCGGAGCATTAAGCTTTTTGGACACTTACAGTGATAACAAAAGCGTATCTGTTCACCCGTTGTTTGACCCTATCTTGAAGTCCACGAGGTTTGTATGTTTGTATCAAGAGCAAATGATGCAACTCTCTCACGCTATTGGGTTTACGCTTGATGAGGCCGAACAGCTTCGTCGCATCGTAGGTAAGAAAAAGCGTGAAGAAATTGCCGTTTGGGAAGAAAAGGTTAATAATAAAATCAAGGAAAACAACCTACCCCAAGAACTAGGTACGCTGCTTTGGAAAATCTTGAATGACTCCGCTAGTTATTCGTTTAACAAATCGCACGCTTTATCTTATGCCGCTCTTTCCGCGCTTACTACGTATTTAAAGTTCAAGTATCCGTTGCAGTTTTATTGCGCTTTATTGAACGAAGTAAATAATGAACCTAAGCCGTTAGAAGAAATCTCCAAGATTCAGCCGGAACTACGTTATTTCGGAATTAAACTTCTACCTCCAAATCTGATTAAGTCAGATATTGGGTTTAAGATTGAGGGCAATGATATTCGTTTTGGTCTTTCATCCATCAAGGGCGTCAGTGAAAAAACCAGCGACAAAATTATCAGTTTCAAGCATCCATATGCTAATAAATTCGAACTATTCGAAGGCGCTAATAACGCTGGACTAAGTATTGGCGTCTTATCAGCGCTGATTCAAAGTGGTTGTTTGGATGGTATAGACAATAAAATGAGTCGCCCAGCTTTGACAGCAGAAGCGCAGTTATGGAATCTTTTAACTGGCAAGGGTGAAAAAGCACTTTGTCTTGAAGTTGGCAAGCGTTTTAATTTTAATCTAAAGCAAACACTAGGATATGCTCGCACCGCTCTCAATACCAAAGGAAAACCTTATATTAAAGAATCTCGATGGGAAACCATTATGAAAAAATATAAGGAGTATCGTATGATTTACGATATGAATAAACCTAATCAATCTCTCGCAAACTTCTTCTATGAGAGAATGCTTTTAGGATATAGCTATTCTTCTACCCTTGTGGATATTTTTAGAGGTTCGCATCCCGATTTGATGACGCTTGAGGAAGTTAATAACGCAGAGATTGACGACCGAGTTATGTTCATGGGCGTCGTATCAGAGAAGGCGCATGAGGGAGTTTCTCAAAGTGAGAAGAAGACAAAGTATTGCCGATGGACGGTTTCTGATGAAACGGGTAGGATACCCTGCTTATTGTTTAATCAAAAAGACTCTGACAACATCGAGCACACAAAGCGTGAGAATGACGGTAAGCTACCTAATCAAGAGTCTATCGTATATTGCACGGGCGTTAAAAAAGGCGATGCCGTTTTCTTACAAAGTATCAAGAGTCAATCTATTAAAATCTATACAAAATTCGGAGACATCAAAAAGAATCTTGCAGAAAAAGCTGTTGACAGTGATAACAATTCAGAATAACATTAACCTAAATAAAATACTATGCCTATCCAATTCTTCAAACCTAATCAAAAAAACACCGGCAACGCTTGTAGCTTTTCGGTAAACTCAAAAGAGGGTGCTGTCTATGCTAACTTCATTCATCAAACTGGCCCCCAGCAATTTAAAGGCGGAAAGTCGTGTAACGTAAAGTTTTCAATGTACGAGGTCGGTTCATTGATTGATACTATTGAAAAGGGGCGTAAGACTAATAGCTTTCATAAGTTTCCCAACGGTACGCAGATTGTCACTTACAATTTTGAACCTTACTACATCGGTGAAGGTGATGATAAGAAGTTTAGGGGATATGGGTTATCCATCACTCAAAGCGATGCTGAGGATTCATCCGTTCCGAAGGAAAAATTCTCTATTGGGTTTACCCCCGGAGAAGCCGTAACGTTACGTGAATATTTCAGGTGGTGTTTGAGCCATATTAACGATGCTATTTATAGTGCTGACAAGAAGGCTCGCGAAGCAAATGCAAAACCTGCTGCTGACGCAAAAAAGAAAGAAACTCCAAAACCTAAAAAGAAAGAAGAACCGGCTGATGGCGAAGACCCTTTTGCTGACGACCCGTTCACTGAAAGTTCTACCGTCCTAGACGGACCTACGGAGATTTCTGAAATGCCAGAAGCTACTCCTGACTCAGCGCAAGAAGTTCCAAAGAAAGAAAAAGTAGATAAAGTCGAAGAGACTCAAGAGAATAGTCATCAACAAGATGATGATATTTTCTAATGCGTAAAAAAATACTTTTCCACTCGAATTATTGCGGAATTAAGACCGGCTTCGGCGGATTCATTCGTGAATTGCTGACGTATCTTTATAAAACTGATAAATACGATTTGACGCTATTTGCCGCAGGTATAGCTTGGAATCACGAAGATTACAAAAGATGGCCTTGGAAAGTCATAGGTGCGTTGCCAAATGACCCCAAAGAATTAGAAGTCCTTAACCGCGACCCTAATTTAGCTCGTAGTGCTGCATATGGTAGTCACTTAATCGACAAAGCTATTCAGGAAGTGCGTCCTGATGTTTACGTTGGAGTGGAAGACCCATGGGGTGTTGAGTTTTGTAAAGGACGCGCATGGTGGAATAAAATCAATTGCGTTGTTCATACAACCGTCGATTCTCGTCCTTTGCTTCCTGCCGCTATTGAATTAGCCAAAAATACCGAGCATTTTTATTGCTGGGCTGACTTTGCCACAAAAGACTTTCATAAGATTGGCTTGAACCACGTTGAAACTCTTCGTGGCACTGTGAATACTGATGTTTACCGTAGACTCCCTACGGAAGAAAAGAAAAGACTACGAGCCGTACAAAATATTCCCGAAGGCGCGTTTTGTGTAGGAATGCTTAGTAGAAATCAGCTACGTAAGAGTTTTCCGGTCCTTATTGAAGGATATAGAGACTTTCGCAAGAATAATCCTCAAATCAAAGACGCAAGGCTTCTATTATTTACGCATTTTAGTGAAGGATGGAATATCCCTGACCGTATTAAAGAATATGGTGTAAATCCCGAAGAAGTTCTTGCGTGCTATAAATGTAGGGCTACGGGCGAATATTTCTTGCAGCCCTTCACTGGACAAGACCTTGATAATCCTAAAACAGGACATCAAAAGAGTTTGATTACCGTCAACATTCAAGACGGTCTCACTGATGAACAGGTAAACGAGTGGTATAATATACTAGATGTTTACGCTCACCCGTTCACTAGCGGTGGACAGGAGCGCTCAATTCAGGAAGCGAAACTTACAGAGCTTGTAACTTTAGTTACAAATTATTCGTGTGGTGAAGATTCTTGCGTTCCAGAAGCGGGCTCGCTTCCTTTAGAATACGCCGAGTATAGAGAAAATGGTACAGAGTTTATTAAAGCGGCAACATATCCTTCTTCCATTGCAAAGCAACTCAAGAAATTCCTAGAAATGACTCCGCAGCGCCAGCGTGAAATGGGTAAAATGGCGCGTAAGTGGGTTCTTAACAATTTCTCAATTGAGCTAATCGGTAAGAAGTTCGAAGAAATTTTAGACGCTATGCCTGAAACAAATTACGATTTTGTATTCAAGGAACAAGAAAAAAATCCAAACGCGCCCATTGATGAAAGTAGCGATGATACGGTATGGGTGAAATCTTTGTACAAAACCATCTTAAACATGGATGTACAAGACAACGATGATGGCCTAAAATATTGGTTGAGCCAGCTTGCTAACAAGGCTCCACGTAAGTCTGTCGAGGATTACTTCCGTAAGGTTGCGAACGACGAAAACAATAAAAATAAAAAGGAATTTGAACTAGAAGAACTTTTAGGAGAAGAAGAGCCAAAAGATAGGATTCTTATTAACATTCCTGAATCTGTTGGGGATTGTATGTATATTACTTCTTTACTTAAAGACGCCCGCGAACTTTACAGTGATAAGAAAATCTACATCGCCACAAAACCTCAATACCGAGAAATCTTTGAGCCCTTGGTTGGAGAGTTGATTGATTATGTTATTGATTGGAACCCAGTATTTGATGATAGTATGGCACTTGAAGGATACGGGAAATCCAAGGGATACTTTAGAATTGTATTACAGCCTCATTTCCCAACACAGCGTATGATTAATTATCTCCATCATGGAGAAGGAAAGAGTAAAATTAACCTTGAGTATAGAGATTCTCGTGAATGAATCATATACAGTCCTACAACATCACTATAATATGCCACACTTAGTCGAAACATATAGTCGCACAACAGGTCTTCGAATTGAAAAGATGCACTTATATGAACAGTTTTTTCCACTACCGGATTCAATTAATAAGTATATTCTTGTGAATTCTAGCTCTGGACAGGGCGGAAAGAACTATAGCTATTACAATGATGTCCTGTTATTGTTGAAACCCTCATTAACCGCTAATGGTTACAAAATTATTCAAGTCGGCGGCAAGGACGATGAACGTCTAAGAGCGGATTTAAATTTATGTGGCACTACTACACTTTCTCAGTTATTCTATCTTACAAGCAAGGCGTCATTTGTTCTAAGCAATGATACGAGCCTTATGCATGCGGCGGGTCATTATAAAGTTCCGTTCGTTGCACTTTTTAGTTTGACTAGTCCTGAAATTTCAGGAGCTTATTTTAGCCCTAAAGAAAGTAAATCTTATTTATTACCTGACTACGGAGAGGATAGCCCCAGCTTTAATCCTAATGAAGCACCAAAGACGATTGATGGAATTAAACCTGAAAAGGTCGCGAACGCCGTTCTAAATCTTCTTGGATTAGAAGAAATTAATATCGAAACGGTTTTTATTGGCGACCAGTATAAGTATCAAGCTATTGAGGTCATCCCCGACCATATTCTTGACCCTCGCGTTATTCCTGAAACCATCATAAATATCCGATTGGACTATGGAGGCGAAGAGAATCTTGCTTATGCCAATCTTCAAAATCGTAGGTGTAATCTTGTAACTGGCAAGCCTTTAAACGTTCCTGTCCTTTCTCAGCTAAGGGCGAATCTAGGAACTGTAATTTACGAGATTACTAAAGATAGTGACCCTCAATTTGTCAAAGAGCTACATAGAGCGGGTGTACCATATTTCCTATTCACGCACCTATCCGAAGCGGAATTGACGCCTATTAAATTAGAATACGTTGATTTTAATTTAATCAACCAGCGACCGATTAAGACCCGCTCTGATGTACCTAATATTGAAAAAGTGATAGATGGTAAAACACGTTTTAAAAGCAATAAATTCCTACTTAGTTCGGGTAAAATTTATTTAAGTCTCGCTCACTGGCAACAGAAAAATGCCATTAAATCGTTCGAAGATAATATCTCGACGGTATTGGATGAGGATGTGTTTTGGGAGGAGCAGGATTTCTTTTATCTATTTAATGAATCTCTTGACTCTAGTGCCAAAGAATCCTAAGCTATAAGGATGATTAAAACACTTACTTGGCAGCGTGACGAAAAGGGTCTTTTAGAGGACTTAGAATATAGTTTTAAACCTAATGGTAGAGTCGATTGGAGAAAGATGATTTCTCCAGAGTATATCGTACCTAACCGCGAACGCACTCAGGAAACCGATATTTCAAAAATCGAAGATAAAGATTTACTCCTTCTTCTTCAAGGGTTTAAGGAAGTGGCTCAGATTCGTGGTTATTCTTCATTTTCAACAACGGTCCCTTATGCGTCCCCTGAGTTTGTAGTTGCAGTTACTCAATTTAAATGGCTACCAAATTTTGAAACACAAGAAGGCTCCGCCGCAATTTCTATTGTCACTACAGGTACGGCAGACGCTCACAGAAACAACACTTCTGGATTTGGCTCCGCGTTTTTAACTACTATTGCCGAAAACCGTAGTTTCGTACGTGCTGTACGTAATTTTTTAAATATTCCTATTTTAGGACAGGACGAAGTTGGCGGTTCTCAGGCTACTACGAACACGAACGAATCCACTGATAACCCTCTTGGCGAACTTCTAAAGAATAATGGTATCGCGTGGGAGAGCTTCAAGAATAAAATGATTAAGCTTAATGTTGAGGGGGCGGTGGATTGGGTTTCAGTGGACTCTATTCCTAATAACCTAATTTTCGGACTTATGGAGCGCGTTAAAGCTATTCTTGCTGCCGCTAAAGCTAAGAAGGCTGCTGAGGCAAAACAGTAAAAGCTGTTGGGGAGTAAAACTTGTTAAAAAAGTTCCCCGTTTGCGTTAAAAATAAGAATCTATTAGTCTGAGCGCTTGTATTTTGTGGAATCGTTAAAGTTATCGAAGCGTTAGGACCAGACCCCACTGTGAAGGGAACTACTGTACTTCCAAGATATACATCGGTTACGTTGCTAAATCCCGAAAATGGGAATCCTTGTAAAACTACTTGAGTCCCCGTCGGACCAGATATTGTTGACATTCTGATACTAGAATATCTCTCTCCAATTTCAATACTACCTTCTGCCGAGCCTAGAGGGTCTCCATAGATACTTATTTGCCCCAATCCTGCAAAATCAACGCCACCAATTATTTCGGAACCGTTTATGGTACTCATGCCATTTACACATTCAATATCAATGTATGGAGCGAATACCCCAGCGCTGCCAATAGTCTTTCCGAAATTTATAGAAATAATGAAGTTATCTTTAGCGTATGTATGAAGAGGATAATCTCCACATATAGTCACGCCCCCGCTATTAATAACAGATTGTGCTGATGATAGTATTTGTCGGTTTGTGGTTCCTATTGTTTGATAAGGAGTCGTATCATCACCCAACGAATTAGTCGAAGTGATAGAATTAAGTCCGTCTAACGCACCACCCGCTCCAAAAGATGCAGCAAATATAGCATCTAATATGCCTCCACCATCATCCTGATACTGGAAAGAAAGATTGACATTAAATAAATGTACATCATTCCAAATGTCCATAATGGATGAAGAGCCAGCACTAACGCTATAAGCTCCATTCAAAAAAAATGAACTTTCGGGACTTTGTAAACAAGGTAGTGGAGAAGATTCGAACATTAACTATTAACGCCTTCCACGTAATTTTCGTAGTCTTCATTGTTTTTATCCGGTAATGTAAAAGGATATACTGGCCGAGTCCATGGTATTGCTACTTTCGCGGGCAAATTATAGTAACAGGTTGGTACAAGCATTAAGTCTGTAGTTACACATTGTACTAAATTAAATGATTGAAAGGCTGCGTTAGATACTCCTGAACCCGATGGTAGAGTAGGAACAACTAAAGTTCCGCCTAATGAAGACGTGAAATCTTTAGTTGTATAAGCAATCATTTTGAAAAGCTTGAATAATTTAGGTTGTGTAGAAGATGCCCCAACAAAGAATTTTGAAAAATTCTGAACGTAAGGTTGCATTGTTTGGGTAAACTGCATTGTCAGCGTACTTAAAGAGGCTGATAATAAATTAAACTGAGCATTTGAAATAATTCCAGAAGAGAGCTGACCGTTCAAGTAGTTCATTTCATTAGAAAAATAAGTCCCCATCGTCTGAACATCATTATTTAAATCTGCCACGACTGAATTTAAATCTGATTTAGTTATAAATTGCATTTCGTTAGGATAGACATTTTGAGATGCTGACGAAGCGTTGCCCGATACAATGCCTATAGCGACACTTGAAGTTGCGGTTTTCCATGTCGAATCTGACATAATTCTTGAAAAGACAGGTGTTTGATTTGTATCGAAATAGGTAGTTAAATAAATTTTTTGACCGTATGTGATACTAAAAGGATATGATAAACCAAAAATAGGAACGGTTTGAGAGACATTGAATGAAGAAAGTAGTGTCGAATAAGGATTAACCGCAACGGTCTCTCCTTGTACAATAGATACTTCAAAAGGTAAACTTGTTGCACCCGGTATTCCTACGAAAGATGGCAACGCTTCGATTCTTGGTGATAGATTTGTAGGCATTAGTTAGCTCCAGATACTATTAATTGTACACCCGTTCCAAAATTGTTTCCAGTTATAGTTAATAACGCTAGGTCATTAGAGTAATATTGTGGTGAGTTGTTATACGAAATATTCATAGAAAAATAACCCGGAGTATTCGTAAATGTTACGGGGCTCGATTGATACGTATTTCCACTATAAAATCCGCTATTTAGGAAATTTAGACCACCTGTGGTTAAATTCCATAAACCTGTAAAGCTTCTGATGAAGTAAAGAATATCAACAAAACCTGTTATTTCACCATATCCTTCAGCAACGTAAAAACCGCTGGCGCTAAGAATTGTATTCAAGAATCCAGAATATACGCCGGTAGGTGTCATTTTTGCATAGTAATCTTTACCACTTACTAGACCAGAAGTAGTGAAAGATGGTTGTGTCGCAGAGCCTTGAGAATCTAAAGTTATAAGATTACCAGAACTTCCAGAAATAAGAGATGTCAATAAAATCTGTCCAGTGTTTAGAATAGAAGCGCTCACACTGAACAACTGAGGGTTAGTATTTATGATATTCGCTAGCCCTGATACACCGCTATAAAATGAAGGAGCTTGAAAATAACTATTAGGAGCGTACCATATAGGTATTGTGTTAATGACTATAACATCTAATCCAGATGGATTATTATAGTTTAATAACGCTGTAGCGTTTCTAAATCCGGTTGGAGAACCATAATATGCTACGTTAGGAACTCCAGTAACATACATTTGAATACTCGTCGTTCCAGAAGTTACAAGGGCGCTAATCGTTCCAGAAAGGTATCCGAATCCCTGCTCGCCTGAAAATGGTAACGTTACGTTAGGGACATATCCCGAGACATTAAGAAGATAATAATCCACAACGAACTGCGAGCCTGTTACGCCCGTTTGTAAGAATCCACTATCTACAATATTGTAAGGTCCGCCCGATAAGAACCCCGTCCCTGTAATAAATCCTGAAACAGGCTCAGTAAAGAATATACCCTGTCGTCCAGTATCATAAAAATATCCTCCGATTTCTTCAAAATAGTAGCCCGTACCCGTTACCGCTCCCATTAGTAATCCAGTGAAAGGAGTAGTGGGAGTTCCTGTAGCGTTATGAAAAATTACATTGCTTCCGGGGTTTCCAGTTACGAGCATGTTATCGTAATTAAATACACCTGATGTTGCAGCGCTAGCATATCCTGATACCGTTCCAGAAATTATTCCTGTCGTTAACCCTTGAATTGAAGCGGTATAGTTTGCACCTATCAAACACATTTGGCCCGAATACATTTCGTATCCTGAAATTGCTCCGTATAAGTTTATGTTAGCAATAGAAAACTGGTTTTGAAACACAGGAAGTGTTCCTTGCGGTGGTGCTTGAAACCCGCTCAATACTACCTTATAGGCGTCATACGATTGAGTATTTGAAATTGCCCAACCAGTCTGTAAGAAAGACCCTTGTACTGTTGGTGGCTGAGGGGTAAGACCGGATACGATAGAATTTAAGATTTGTTGAGCCACCCCGCTGCCGTTATCTCCTGTTTGTTGACAACTCGTACCAACCGTAGTTTGATAAAAATCTACATCTGATTTTATAGGGTTATTACATTTGTCTAATCCTGTAATTGTAAGACTATAAATTAATGACATCGCCTGCGCACCTGATACACCTATACCTGTTGGTCCTACTGGAGGAGGAGCTACTGGAGGAATTCCGCTTTGAATAGGAGCAGGAGGATTTGTAAGAATGAGCGTGGGCTGTAGGGATGTCCATTGAATGCCCGTTTCAGTATCAAGAATAGTCCATAAACCAGACTTTAATCCTTGCAGTTGTACAATTGTTGGTAATAAGTATTGATAGATTTCTCCAGAAATATTTGGATGAGTTCCTGTTATCAAGTTCATACCAAAATTTCCAGCATCATTAAGCCTTAGAGAGGTAAGTAAAATTTCATTAGAATTCAGAACGGTAGCTTTTAACAGAGGACCATTTTCAAAATATCCACTTAATTGATTATAAGTACATGGGTAGTTATACCAAATTTGATAATTCTGTAAAAATAACTGTGAATTTATTGCAGAAGCAATACCAGAGGCATTTCCAGTTAAAGGTATACACACATTAAGCTCAGGATAAGGGGCGGGAGAGTTAAAAGTTTCTTGGTAAGTACCAGAATAATCATAGTTGTATGAAGATATACATAGCTGGTCCCCGGAAACTATATTGTTTAAAGTCAGCAATCCGGTATAAATATAGTACGGAGAACTTACAGTAGTATTCGTTAAATCATTAGGAACGCTAGCATAATTATCTCCCTCACCTTTAAACTCGTTCAGAGTTTGAACTATTACTCCTGAAATCGCAGCATCTAATTGAGCCTGAGTAACAGGATTTCCACTTACACACTGTTGCTCAGGTCCATCTTGAGCTGGCAAAGATTGACAATGTCCGCTTGAACCTACCGTTAAACTTAAAACACTACAATATCCAGATTGATAACTAGGATTCCAAGAAAGAGATGGCGGCAAATTAGTTACAAGAACCTCCCCACTTAATGAACTTAGAATTGAAATAGAATATGCAAATACTTGTTTAGTATTCATCGCTCCTGTCATATTATACTCGACCCACGCCTGATTAGGAGAATATAAACCACTTTCAAGGTTATATTCATAATCATATAGACGATGAAAATTTGTATAAAAAGGGACATTACAAAACACACCTGAAAAAATACCTTCTGGAATAACCGTTGAGCTGTATGGTAAATTTACAGAGTATTTATCGTAAATAATTGAAGGAGTTCCTTCTTGAGTCGGATAAAAAGGCGACCCAGTAATTAAAGAATAGTTATTAGAACCTGTACCAAAGCCGATATTAGTTTGTAAAAGTGAGCCATTATTGAATGTCGTTAAATTTACAGGTTGCCCACTAACGCTAGGAATATTTATCGTTACAGAGCCATCACTAGTATAACTTGTTCCTGTAGAGTAACCAAAATAATCTATTATTCCTGTTGGAGAAGTATATGAATAATATCCAGAAGTAGGATTGATACCAACAACATTAGGAAATGTTAATCCCGAACCATAAAAAGATAAAACGTCATTATTTTGTATATAAGATTGTCGCTGGAACTGATACCCTGAAAAGGTATTAGTGTATCCGCTTATAGTTCCGCTAAAAGTAATAGGAGTATATGATTTAGCGAAATATAACAAATTAAAACTTGCACCAAAAGGATACCTTGCGGGCCACCCTGCATAATCAGTGCCCGCTTGTACCCCCGCTGCATAATAAGGACTAGAAATTAGTGTATTATAAGGAGGTATATATTCAAAAGAAGATATTAGGTTGGCTCCAGAGCCCGTAACTAATAATGATAAAGGTATAGGAATCCACATACCCCGCATCGGATAACGGTAACTTGCTGCGGAAGCATCATAAAATATACCGCTTATTTCTCCAGAAAGTCCACTATAAATATTCGCCATTGAACCTGATAAATTAGCATACCCTAGCGATGGTGAGAAAAGACCAAACTTATTATTAAAAATATCTTGGCATTGCCCTGTCGCCCCAGAACTTGAAAAAATAAGATTTCCATTTAAAAAAATAGAAGATATAGAAGAAGGATTTCCATAAACAACTATCATCCCTGATATTAAACCGCTTGCAATCGCTCCTGTAGGAGCGGAATGGTAAGTCCTGTGTAAAAAATATTGAGGAGGGGCCGGGTATTGTAATGATATACTCTCAACACTCGCGTATGTATATCGCCATCCTGAATCTTGAAATCCAGTTTGCATATAAGGCAATAAAAATCCCGTACCTGATGGACAGGATATACCGGAAATTAAAATGTTAAAATTTCCTATTAATTCTCCAACGGCTGAGTATACTAAATCTAGAGTATTTTCATAGTCTGTAAGACTAATAGGATAAGTATTTGTTTGAATATTACTAGTAGCCGTATATGTTATTGCCATACCGGGGCTAGTTTCGGAAAAATTTGTTATAGTTTCTTGTAAATATCCCGTATCTATTCCAGTTATATAGCTAGGATTAGAAAAATAAGAACCTGAGCCTCCTGAATAATAATCAAAGCCTCCGTTAGGTAGCTGTGCGGCAATCGACCAACTATTAGATTGTCCACTTTTAGAACATGACAGAAATGTATCTACTGAAATTATATCGCCACTTGCAATTGTGCCATAGTAATTAAAAGGAGTATAACCAGAACTAAATCCTGAACATCTTTGCAAATCATAAATAGGCTTTCCATTCAAAGATATTCTAATATCGTCTGAAAATGTCCCGTTCATAGTTAAAGAAAAACCGTTATAAGTATTACGGAACCCCGCATCAATTATGATTGGACATCTTGCATTTGCTGGAGTGTCACTTCTTAAATCAAAATAAGTTCCAGACGTTATGCCTAATATACTGACGTTATCCAGAATAGAACCATCGTTGCCCGATGTTACATCGTACAATTCGAAAGAAACCATTGACCTGTTGGGTGCCGTGAACGCCATATACTTTTACCTTATACTTCTTTACACATTAGTAATATAAATTTCTTGTGTTTCTGGACTAAATCTTAAAACAGCAAAGTTTTGTAAAGCATCCGATGTTGCGTCTTGTAAACTGCAATTTGCATTGTAAGAGCCACTTTGTACTAGAGTACCGCTTAAATTATAATAAAGAAATCCTGCGGGATAAACGGTACCTCCTTTATACGCTTCAAAAGATACTTGGACGTTTCCATCGCCTATGGAAGTGTACCAAACCCCTCCTACAGATACAGGAATTGAAACGGGGACAGCACCCGTTACAGTAATATCAGTTAATATTTGATTAAAGTTTACAATGCTATCGCATTCTCCAGCAGTGTTGATTGCCGGATTTCCACACCATTCGAGTAAGAAATTTGAAGGATTACTTGTAGAAAAAACGGTGGTATTGTATCCATATCCAATGGTTTGTCCTGCGTATGTTGTCTTTGCATCGAATCCCGCGCCGTTAGCGCCACTCCAAATATACCTCAAAATAACATAATCAAAGCTTGGGAATAACACGGGTGGGGTAAACGGACAACCTGTACCAGCGCAAGTATCGTTAAAAATCAATACATTAGATGTGCCCTGTGAGCCAACTGCGCTCGAATCGAATCCTACATAGCTAGCATTAAGTTGAGCGGTGAACATAGCATTTCCACCACAATAAGAATTCTCGTATAATGGCACATTAACAAGAGAACTTTGTTGATTTTGACCCAAAGAAAATGGAATCGGGGTAGCATTAAAATCAACACCACTAATAGCCATCCCACTTCCTTGAGAAGAAAAAGAAACGTATCCACTTATGCTACCGCTATTTCCGCCTTCCCTAACAATAAATAAAGGAACGCTGCCCCAACTTTTACAAGCATTAAAAGACGTTTGAGAAAACTGAATAACACCCATCGAATTAGAATTAATATTCCAATTAGGAGTTTGAGTTTCATAGTATATTTCAGCGTAATAGTTTCCCGGATTTAAAGTAATAGCGAAAGCCGCATCAGTAGAGCTAACTGGAGATAAACTATACTGAGAAAGAGTTTGTAAACTTTGTTGAGAGCCCTGTTGCCAATTAACGTTTTCGGCAATAAGTTGACCGGACCCTGAAATGACTTGATATAGAGATATACCCATATCAATAGGTGCATTATCTAGTCCAGAGCCATTCATATAGGTTCCGCTAGGATATGTCGTAGATATTTCTCTAAAGACTAGCGTTTTAGGATTTGTACCACTTATAGAAAAGCTCATAGTTGCGGAGTTCGCACTACCAGAATTAAGTAAGTAAATATTAGACTGTATACTATTAATATGAGTATTTAAAGGATTAGTGACAACACCAGTATAATAAGAAGCGAGAGATTCTGTCCACACACCGTTTGTGAATAAACAGTTTTGTATAATTTGACTGAAATATCCTGTACCACTTGGGGTAATACCCATGCGCGAAGTTGTAGTACGCGTCCAATTTCCTGAAAGAACGGTGTTAGAATTTTCGCTAGCAACAAATCCTTCTGGAGGAATTATTAAAACTACTTGATTATTAGGTACGATATTTCCACTAATATCATAAAGAACGTTAGGCACTCCACTAAAAGAAATAGTAGGAAGCCCCGTAGCATTCAAACAGTTTAATGGAGAGCCGTTGCTACCCGTTGAACCTGACAAATTAGCTCCTTGAGGCCAATAAAATAGTCCGCTAAATACACCGCTTGAAAGACCGCCAGATTGTATACACGAAGAAGGTACAAAATTTTGTGTTGTGACGTAGTTACCCGATACTATTCCATTAAAAACCTTGTTGAAAACATAGTATCCCGGTTCGAATTCAAGCGCAAAATTAGACTCTACGATTCCCGTAACGGTCTGTCCTGTAGCATATCCTACAGCTACTACCGAATAGTTGTAAGAAAGCGCTCCTTGGAAAGACTGTGGAGCTTCAATGTACCCACTTAAATAACTTCCCGTACCATAAGAGAGAGGAACAGGAAGCGAAAATTCTCCTGTGGGATAAATTATCTGTTGACCTGTAGCCAAAGGTATAACCCCTGTCAGATAAAAAGGACTACCTCCCGTTCCCGGCACGTTTGATATAACAGAGGGGAGAGACATACCTCCAAAAACACCGACCTGTCCAGATACAAAACCTGATACTTGAGCGTTAGCTAAAAATGAACCATTATAGGTTCCTGTGCCCATTCCCGTTACTTCAATAGAAAAGTTTTGAGAAACTTGTCCTGTAGCATTTATTATATTACTCGTTAATATTCCTATGCCAGTGCCAGAAACAATACCTGACGTAGTTGGGTCCACGCCTGTTATAGCTCCAGAAAAAGAACTTGTTAAAGCTTGGCTACCGATGACGACACCACTAATTAATCCTGATGTCGAATTTGAGGCGACAACCGCCTGATATATATTTCCTGTAGTACCTGAAAGGTAAGATAGAGAAACTGATACCTGCGCGGTATTTGGGTAATTAGAAAGATATGTTGTAAACTTTTTGTTGGCACCTTCAGGCACAGATACGATATTCCCGCTGTAGGTAGGAGATACAGTTAAATAAACATTTGGATAAACTGGAACATATCCAGAAATTGCATATTCAACAGTAACCTCACCAAAATTTGTATAAAAGGTAATAGGCAGGACTACAAGATAGTTCGATACGTCATTACTAGTTAAGTAAAAATATCCGGTCCCTGTAATATCTCCTGTTGTAAATCCTGATACTGAATAAGAGTCAGTTGATGCTATATCGACATTGAAAATTCTAAATTTTACGTTTGGATTTTCATTTACAATACTTCCGGTGATGAGAGTACCGCTTCCTTGATATGCTGAACCTGTGCAAATTTGATATGAAGGTAGAGCACCATATACTTGAATGTCTACGTTTGGAGACGTTCCAGAAGGATTTACGTAAATCCACGAATAGGTTCCAGATGATATAGGGTTTCCTAACGCTGTAGGAGTCCCGTTAATAGAATAATCGTAAGTTGATGGACCAACTTGACCAGCGATGTTAATTAGCGCCCCCGACGTATAAGCTTGTACAAACTTATTTTGAGGGTCATAAATTCTTCCATTTTGAAAAGTGAAGGAAAAATTTTGTGTGCCCGAAAACCCGACTTGACAATAACCAGTTTGGTTATCTAGGTTGACGTTTATTTCATAACCAAAAACTCCTGTTTGGTCACTAATAGAGCGTTTTGTAAAACCGGAAGCAATCATATATTATTGAGGAAATCCTGTTTGAGGAATTGGAGGTTTAGCGTTAGAGAATATGTTGCTATCAGCTTTTTGAGCTAGGGCACGCTTTAATTCGTATTCGAGTCTTCTTATTAATACGTCCTTGCTAGGAGGGGTAAATTTCCTATTTCCGATTCCATAAGTAGAAAATACGCCCTTATCATTAACGGTAATAGAAAGAGACTCTAAGCCCTGACCAATCGTTATGTTTCCAGAAGGCAGGTCAATTCCAGCAACAGAGAATGTATAGTCTTCATAAGGTTGCAATATACTGTATGTCGTCGCGGCGTTGAACTCAGTTTGGATTTCTTGTAGCGTTGCAAAAGAAGGAATACACTCACCTTGTAAATTGTTAAGCAGCTTGATTAACCCTTGGTCAATTTGCAAAGATGTATCATAGTCCAAGAGCAATGTTCCTGCTCCGGTTGCAGCAGGAGGAGAAGTGACCATAACAGCTTCTACCTTTGGAATTTCTACGTGTGTGGTACGGCTAGGAGCGACGATAACGGTATAATGCGGAGCGCTTACTTGTAAAGGCTTCGATAAATCATAGTTAGCGGTTAGTCCAGCGTTATTGTTTTCCATAATAGCCCCTTGGTTGTCTTCTAACATCAGACATGAGGAAGCGGCTGGCATTGTAACTTGAGTTCCGTTGATAGTATATACGTAAGTATTTTTGCTACTTAATCCCGTCTGTACGCTTATAAATTGAGCAACAGGTTGAACAATAGGGTCTTTATCTTGGGTATTGACGCCTTTTGCAGTGCTGATAGTAAACGTACCGGGAAATACAGCTAGAACTTGAACGCGTCCCTGAGCAACATCGTCTCCAGAGATTGTTCCAGCCTGAATTTGAGGCTGGACTAAACCTTGTAGAGTTTCGGTAGTAACACCAGTACAAAGCTTAGGAGTTGAATTCGCGGCCTCATCCAGAATAGAAGTGAAGTAATTGTTTACATTAGCGTCGGGAATCCATGTAGACGTAGGAGAATCATAGCAAATCAAACATTTACGATTCTGGTTAATGTCTCGAAGTTTAGCAAGGGCGGGATTAGTACCGTTATTAGGTGCGGGATTATATTGAATTTTTAGTTTTTGACAAATTTCCCAAACATTTGAGTTGTTCGAATGTTTGTAATTTACAAAGCCGACATTATCTTTCAAGTCTGGCATATTTGCGCCAATGTATTTACATGAAGGAGTTATCTCAGGGTCTTCTCCATAAAAAGGCGCATAATAACTACGTACCCAAAACTTACCAATAAACTCATCTGACAGCTTTCTTTCAAATTGATATTGGTCGTCCAGTTTCTTTAAATCAATCTTTGCGATAACGAAAAATCCATTATTGTTTAAAAATAGTGTGCGTTCATCAGGTTTTAAAACTTGAGGGTTAGTTAAAAGGTCATTATATTGAGTTAAGGCAGCCGGATTTGTTGTATCTGTAGCGTTACTATCTAGCACTACAGCTATATTCATAGAACCCAACCTATCTAGTGTCGCACCCTTGTTACTAACATAGTCACTGACACTTTTTAATCCATAATAGCTCTGAGTTAGATATAAGAATCGAAGTCTTTTATCGTAATGTGAACACACGACTGAGGCTTCAAGTTTCTCAACGTCTACTCCATTTGGATAAATAGTATCGACGTATTCTTGGTCTGCGGGAGAAGGTACATATGCGGAAGCTGTAGCGCCATTATCTACGCCTGCTGTGGCGCTCGTAACAGGAGTGCCAGTATCCCCGTCTCCATATTGAGGTAGCCAAGTATCGGTATATAAGTCTCGTAGGGTTAAACATTGTAAAGCTACTTGACGGCCTTCTTTACATGACTTTTCTACAACGTTACCATCAGCCCCATAGTAAGAAATAGACCCTCTTCGTACGGTGCCTTCCAGAGTTTTAGTATGAGTTTTAGACTCTATACAAGAAAAATTAGGTACTGCAATTTGAATAGGCTTGCTTACGTCAGCGAATTTTAAAGTATCATTTTCCCAATAAAAAGTCAATCCAAAATCAGTACACCAATCTTTTAGTACGGTGCGAAGAGGTCCAGTATGCTGACTTTTATATTGAGGAAATGAAAGAGTTGGCACGGTCCCGACGTTTATCCCAGCAGCTTTGATAGCGGTAATTAAATCAGAAAACATATAAGCCGTTTCGAACACCTTCGTAGAAGCTGTCGTCAAGCATGCATTTAGCAATGGATTATAATTTACAGGCTCTCCCGCACATCTCAACATACATGGGTCCAAATCGGGATAAAGAAGTAACGGTATGTCTTTGTTATCGAAAACGCCGTCTTCATTTATATCACAAGGATGTAATTCACTACCTAGAATAATTTGACCGTCTCCATTTTTAAAGTTTTGAGCGTCAGCCTCTTCTTCCCAAACTTCACCAGCGTTATATACTGATACAACCAATGGGATTGGTAATTGAGATAGATTGACTTGGTTGACAGGAGTAATCGCGCTGGCATTAGTTCCGTGTACTTTGTGTCTGCCTATCCAAAATCTATCTAACGCGATACTCCCATCCCAAAAAGTGACTTCTAAAGTATTGCCCTCCTCAGACGAGTTTTTTTCCGTGTAAGAAATAGCATAAAAGTTATCGACAATTGTTGTACCGACTTGAATTTGGTATGGCGTTATTGCAGAAAGAATACTGTCGGTCGCATATGTGCCATCTTCACTAATGAAATGCATCGTCAGTTTAGAAGGGTCAGGAGCAAACGGAATATCATACTCAACAGCATAAGGGTATCCATTAAACGCTTGTTTTGAACCGTTGATAGTTATATTACTTATTGTTAAAAATGCCATAGTTATTCCCAATACTCCGCATCATCATCATACACTGATGACAATGAATTTTCAAATAAACCACTACCCTTTAATAAATCCAGACTAGAATTTTCAACATAAGTCTGACCAATTTGTTGTCTAAACCCGCTAACAAATAGTTGTGAACTATTTCTTTGGAATGTTGGTAAATTATAGAAGCTGACGCCAGTATATCCTGATGCGGTCGCTGGCAATGTATAAGCCGAAAGTATACCAACGACTCCGCTGGGGATATTTTCAGTAACAAGGTTTATATTATTTTCCGTCATTAAATCAAAAAAACTTTCCGTATCAATATTCTCATTTGTAAAAGCGTTACCCGAAAGAAAACTAGTATCCAACCATGAAAATTTTCCGCCCGAATTCATATAATCAATTCCCTGAATAAGAAATTCTCCATTAAAAAACACTAATTTGTTATTAGGTGACGATAGCGAAAGGTTTTCTATTTGTCCGCTTGCGACAGCAGGAATATTTATCCATTCATTATCTAATACTAAAGCATCGTAAATCATACTATCTGATGCGTCATAAACTCCACTTATACCAAATCCTGATAGGTTATAGTTCAGATTTTCGACTTGTGCTGCGCCGTCTGAATAAAGAGCTAATTGATTTCCGGTATAGTTGATGTTTACATCGAAAAGCGTGCTAATTCTATCGTAATTAGCTGTAAGATTTAATAACCCACTAGTATAGTTCGAAAACAAGGTTAGGTATGATACTTTCGAAACAGGCTCTAAATAGGTGATAGTATCTAGGCCAAAATACAAACCAAAATTCTTATCTACCGAAACATAGCCCGATTGTGCCCCTGTGACTGTATAAGGAATATATCCGCTTAATGGCGTTTGTACCTCACCTGATATTATGTAACCTGTTAAAGGCGTAGATGTTGTAGAAAAAATAGGGTCTCCAAAAACATCATATCCCGTTATGCTCGTACTAATATTGTAACCTGTTACGCCCGTAACACCCGTGAATTGATAGCTGTACCCTGTTATTGCATAGTATCCTGATGAACCAGTAGTTTGTGGGTAGTTAATGTATTGAGAATAGAACCCTGAGAACAATACGCTGATATTAGATGGCGTAAGAGCTTGAGATACATATACATATTCATCTAAGTATCCAGAGAATTGAGCGTTTGGTAGGTATGAAGGAAGAGAATTTCCGCCACCTAAAGTCGCTAAACTATAATTTTCCGCATAAACAGGAAGGTTGTAACTTTGGCTTGCTATTGAATTTATGTTATAATCATAGTAATGGAACGTCAAAATGTTATTTGAACGAACAACAGCCACGGCATTTTTTCGTCCAAACGTTTGTGTAGACATTTTGACTTGAGGCACTTGATTAAAATAGTTTTCAAAATACAATTTGTTGTTGTCAGAAATGCCAATTGTATACCCTGATGGATTTCCGCTATTCATTGACGTGAAAAGGATGCCCTGAGCAGAACCAGTCCTTTCATAAATAAAGAAATGGGTCCAAGCGCTGTTTGGCATCCCCGTAGCGTTGGAGATATTAATCTGTTGGTTAGAAAAATATCCCGAACCACTCGTTTTGAAGAAACCCGAAGAAGACCCTAAAAACGAACCAGAATACAAAGGGGAAGCGCCCTGAGTAGAAGGAATTAAAACGCCCGATTGATTAAAATCATAATGGACCTTATAAGACCCGGAATCAAGTCCTAATAAATTCCAATAATACTGAAAACCTGTTGATGCCATTCCTTTTACCTTTCATAGGTTTACACATAAAAGGATTATATTGAGAATGACCCATTATAATAAAAAGCGGGTGCTTCTGCCGAGTATTTAGCTTCTACACTCTGCGCTAAACCGAAAGCGCTATCTCCTTGAGTTAAGCTTTGAGCATCAAGATTTGGACGGTTCCCTGTTAAATAAGTTTGTTGAATAGCCTCGCACTGCCCCTGAACAATTGAGGCCACTTGAGAAATACTAGATGTAGAATCACCAATAGCCTCTCCTTTGATACCAAGTTTCATACGTGTTACGTACCCAAGGTCGAATATATTGTATGAGCCTTGACCCTGTAAACATGGCACCGCTGAATATTGTTCTAAAGCTGGTTCAAATTGCAAAGAATAATCCCAAACAAGTAGCCCATTAGGAGGAATAGGTTCATTTGAAAACGAAGCCGACAAAGAAATCTCATACAAGTAAGGGTTGTCGATTCTTGTAAAAGAATCTTCAATTGGATTTAATGGATATAGAGAAACGCCGGATAGCGAATTACTATAAGTTTGATATGGACCGATGATAGTTTGAAATAGATTTATCGAATTAGCAAAAGAAACAAGTTGAGGCCACCTAACGGAAATATCTGTATTCGAGCGAATTACGCCTTCTACTTTAGCAGTAATAATATCATCTTCTGGACTATACTGGAACTCGATTTTGACATCAAAATAAGGGATGCTATAGGCATTGCTTGTATATGTGTAAGAAAATCCTAGTCTTAAATGTGCTTCGTCTTCTGTTACAACGAGAGTTGTAGGTACAGTGTTTAGATAAGCTTGGCTACCTATAATTTGATATAGCTTTGCATAAGCTTCGTTATAGGCATTGAAAGCAGCATAACGGGCGCGAAGGGCACCAATTGTCCCCGCTTTGACCCCAATAATGTCTCCTTTTACTTCCACGGTATAAAATCCGTTCTCTGCTGTATAGTTACAATCAACGGTCCACCTCATTATCCCCGAACCTGCTAATAGTAAATCAGCGGTATAAGTCTCACGCACTTCATAAGTTCCCGCTAGTCGATTTATAGATTCCACGCTCGTAGTAAGAGCGGGCGTAAATCCCGATACATTTGTAAAAATAGGCAGAATTTGTGAAGAAAATCCCGTACGAGACTGGACCCATGACCTAGCATTAGATACGGCGTTTGATTCTGTTGCGCTCGTATTAAACCCTCGTGCTGAAATAAGGTGGTTGATTGTCATCACACCATCACGGCTGTCAGAGAATGTAAATTGTTCTTTAGGGTCTAAAATTCCATACGTTCCCGAAAAATATCCAGAGGGATAAGACTGTAAAGTTATATCGTACGGAATTCCGTACGAATAGTCACTCTGGCTAAAAGAGATATTTGAGAGTTTGGTATAATCTCTTTCGAATACAAGCGTTGAGCCATCATAAATCTGAAACGGCTGAAAATCCTCAGAAAACGCCCCTATCAAAGATTGTTGATAACCAACTAATGTATTGAAATTAGGGCACTTACCAGTGATTATACCTTTTAGAGTCAGCGTTTCTAACTCGCCCCATCTATCGCCCACCTGAATCATCTGCACCTGACGCCCGACTAAAGGCGTAGGGGAGATTCCAGAAAAAGGATTTGCTCCGTTATAATAGATACTAGTCATTAAAATGCGGGGTATTGGTCAGGTACAGTTGTCAGTGTTAGGTCTTCAAAAGCTTTATAGAATCCATCAAATATAAATTCTATTTCTATTGCAAAGCTATTCTTGAGAGGAGTTAATGAATATTGACATGAAGAAACCCAATTATCTGTACCTATGTTATTATATCCATTTGTTGTAATAAAATTTGTTGCGAAGCTAAGATAGTCTGAAAGAACCGCTTCTCTGGAACCGCGAAGCTTCATATTAATTTTACACTTGCCTAAAGAAGAGTTCGATAATGGTTGAATTACTTCTTTAGTGTTGATTACAGGTACATTGTAAACAAGCTGAACAGGCATATCAGTCGTAACTTCAATTTCTTGTTTTCTAATTAAAGAGCTTCCGGTATAGTACATCGGATTATCTGTATAGACCTGAGAGTAAGATATTTCTCCGTTAAATACCGAACCCGCAAAGGAAGATTTTAGCTGTGTAAGATAACCATAATGTGTGCCAAACATTTCATTATTGTAAGCGTTTTGAATGTTAGAAAGGATATTAGGCGAGATATTCGTTGTATAGGTAGTTAAAGCGTTTTGATATTTTTCTATCCAAGGGCGACCGATTCCAATGATTGTTCCGCTTTGAGTAATTGTAATGTAATTTTCAATTGAACGTGTCATTTCTATTGTATAGCTAGATATAGCATGTAAATATTTTGGGTCATTTGTAAAAGTATATGTATATTCAATTTCTCCAGTGAATTTATTTATGGATATAACCTTATTAACAAGAGTAGAGTTTAAACCAAGATTTGAAAAATCATAAGCGGCAAAAACAGTATTTACTCGATTATAAACCGTTGCATCGTTTGGAACTTCTGTTTGAAATCCTGTCGTAGCTGACCCGGAAAGTAATGGCATCAAACCTTTAATAACCCCTTTTTCAGAAGCGGTTACAATTCCAATTTCATTACGTTGTATTGAAAATACTCGGTCGATGGAATATACAAGACTGGTAGCTTGCGAGCTAGGAATATCAACATGGACAGAAAAAGAACATGAAAAATCCACAACGTCATAATTTTCAACATGAGTTGTCTTATAAGCTGGTGGTGGAGTAGCTACATTAGTAGTGGAAAGATTAGAATATGTTCCTAGAAATCCCGCCAGACCTAACGCGGACATGAAGTTTGTAGCTAAAGACTGAGCAAATGCAATAGGAGAAACTCCTAAATTGCTAGGGTCGCGATTAAACTTTACAGAAATAGATTGGTCATAAGATTGGTCGCCATTCTCTGTGTTTTGGTAGGAAAATGTTTCATCAACCCTATCGACGCATTCAATTCTGAACCCACCCGTAGCATCGTTACCTTCCCAATTTATTCCCGCGAACTCGTTCGAGACAGCATTAAATAAGTTTCCCTGTATAAATGCTGAAATCTGATATTGGTATTTTTGTTCTTGTACATCATTACCTTCGATGAAGTTGATATTAGTAATCTTACCGTTTCCAAAGGTATTACCGTTTAAAGTAATTGGTTGGTAGTCCTGAGCGAGCAGTTGTAAAGCTTGAGCTTTTGTCCATGTGGCGTTGACGCCATCAGTGTTGCTCTGAGTCAGAAGAGTCCCCTCTATAGTAAAATTCTGTTGTACTTTGAAACGCAAACCAGCATCCATAAACACTGGTGTATGCGAGTAAGTTAGAAGTCGTACATTTTCAAAATCAAGAGCCATAAGTATTATCTATTATTAGCTTTTCCGGGCAGAAGAACAGTTTTTGTTCCTTTAGCTATTTGCTTTATTTGACTTTCGACAATATTAAGACGACTCTTGATTTCGTTCGCGATTTGCTGGCCGACGCCACTTGCATCATTTCCAGAGACCCTGACGTTCGCATCCACGGTTATAGAGCCATGCGCTGCGGGAGCAGACTGAGAATGCTGCTCGGAGCCCTTATTCGTTAAGGAATTAGCGACAGAACCTAACATCGAAGTAACCTGAGTCAACGCCGAAAGTACAGCGGAGAAATTTCCAGAAGTTTCCGTATTCTCAGCAAAATTAGGCATACCAGAAGTATGAGGATTTTGACCCTGCGCAATTACTCTGGACACTCCAGAAGAAAGACCGTATGGTTCATCGTAACGGTTTCCTACGCCAATGCCAATTCTGCTATCGTGGCCTACATATACAGCGCTTGGGTCATTGATTCCACGCTTACGAAGTGCCATTACTTCACGATTGATAGCATCGGTTACAGGATTATAGCCGCCAGCATAGTTGTTATAATATCCTGCATCGCCATTAAAATCGTACACCTTATGATTTGGCAAGATTTGTGAAGCTGGCGCGTTTCTTTGTGCCTTGAGTTGTGCTCGGAATTGAGTTTCGTGAAAACTTAACGATGGAGAGTAGCCACTAGGAGGAGTATATCCGGGTATATATGCAGCATGTCGTGCCGCACGTTCTTCTGCTACAAAGTCCTCGCTGGATTTTGTAGAGTTATCATAAATGAGCGTTCCGTTTTTGCCATCGACACCTATAGCATTACCGATATTAGCTGTAAATGATGTATCTGTGTGCGAGTTCGCTCCAGAGTTAGAAATATATTTAGCATACGCAGCACGAGAGCCCGCGAAATCTCCAGCTTCAATTTGTCCATTAGGATTATTATCCAATGGTGAATTTTCTATTTGAAGATGTTCCCAAAAATGGTCATAATTATCATGTGCAGTTTTTAATGGAAAGTCTGTTCCGTACCAAGATTTACCAGACGAATCAACATGACTAATATTTTTCCTTAATATTTGTGGCACCATAGAAAAAGAGCTGTCTGTTGGAAGTCTTGTTAGATTCTCCCTATAAGAGCTGTCTGTTGGAAGTCTTGTTAGATTCTCCCTATTTCGGTTTAACGCTCTTACTGTACGTTGTCTAGCCGCAATTCTGAAAGGACTATTATAGGTAGGGTCTAGTGTAGGGTCTCTTCTAAACGTTTGATGTTGGATTTCCATTTGTGTTGAACGGTCGCTCTCATCGCTAAGAGTCTGAAAAGAGTTTTGCAGACCTGTAGAGCTTAAATCGACCCCTCTATACCGACCATAAGCTCTAACAGCACCAAAACTCAATGTATTTATAGCGTCAACAATACCCGCTCCTCCTAAATACATACGAGAAGTTAATTCATCGTTACCAGATTTTAAAGAATTTTGGTAGATGTCAACACCCCTTCTTAGACCTCCAGCTTCGGAAACTAGAGTCGCTCCAGTTGTTCCTAATAAGCTCATCGCTGTAGCGCTGGTAGCAACATCAGAAGCTAGACCGACTCCTAGTTTTTGATTGTTACTAAGATTAGAGTTACTGATTTTGCCTTGTAAATATTCATTTCCTTCTATAGCAGCCGTTCCTACAGCGCCTTTCAATAGTCCGACCCCCCCCTCAACAGCGAGTTTGCCAAGACCTAACTCGGAAACGTCTGTCGTACCTATTCTCCAAGCGGTAGAAGCTGCATTTTTATAAGTTTCGGAGGAAAAGGCCCCTCTTCCTAAACTCCTGAATGTTGAAAACGCGTCTTCTGAAAAAGAAGATTTATTAGCGAATGCTTCTTCAAGGTAGTTCTTTGCGTTCTTATAAGCGTTTAATGGAGTTGGGAATGCCTGCGATATACCGTTTTTAACAGTCGAATTACTCGTTTGAGAAATTATATGCTTTTTAATTATATTCTCAGCAATAATCTTACCCCAATCGGGATTTTGTTCGAAAGCTGCTGCAAAATCTTTTACTTCTTTAGAGCTTATGTCCGCACCGCTGTCTAGTATTTTTTGAAAGAGTTCTTTTTGTTCGTCAACTTCAACGCTAGACATTTTTTTAATATGCTCTTGAGAAGCTCGAAACCTTTGGTATCTTTCTTCTTCTGGCGTTAACGCTTGAGATGTAGTAGGACCACGTTTTACGAATCTGCCTTTATCACCTCTTACTGTATTCCCCTGTGATGCTAAAGTAAATTGTCCTGTAGCGCTTCGGCCTTCAAATTCACCGCGCTCGACAAGCCTTCCTTTATGTTTTTCTAACCAAGAAGAACTTCCGTTCGCAAAACTAGGAATGTATCCTCCTGCAAAATTACCCGACATTTGCTGCTGACGATTTAAGATTGCTGCCTTCCCCGGTATAAAATTATCAATAACCTTTTCTCCAGAATTGATTACTGAAAGTCCCAACCCCTGAACATTCCTTAACATCGGATGGTCAGTACGACGAGCGCCACCGACGCCATTGTTGATGTCTTGCTGTTCCCTAATCATCGAAGGAATATATCCTGCGGCTTTCGAAGGAATAGCGACATCACCAGAATCACCCTTTTGGATTTTAGTTGTGGGGACTTTAATTAATGGTCCGAGAACTGTTTGCAAAGACTTGAAACTAGCATCTAAATCAGTTAAAGTTTTTTGGATAACGTCAGTACCTTTAGTAACTCCCGCTATACTAGAATTAAATACTTCCAAAGGCCCATTCTTACCATCAACAGACTGGCCGTTCGCTTGCGTCGTTAAAGCTGTGATAGCTTTTGTATTATCTTCGACAGCTTTCGTATTATTTACTAAACTAGAATCGCCAGCGTCTTTATAAGCGGAGACTTTGCTTCCAATAGGAGCGTATTGTTGTTGTACTTGTAAATCAGAGATTCTTCCGATTGTTGAGTTAATAATATCCCGTGTACCAGCGTTAGGAGCCCCTTGAGAAAGTTGAGAAAGATGCTTCTGTACAGAACCGAAGTCTCCGTTATTCGTAGCTGTTTGAATTGTGCGGAAAATGCGTGTATTATCCCGACCGCTATATTGATAAGCTTTGGAATTATTTAGATTACTAAACAATAAAGAGATAGTGCCCTGAGCCTCAGATTGTATAGCTTGTTTCTTATCTGTTAATATACTACCCTCTAAAGAATTTCTAGCGTTGTTGTGAGCAGCTTCAAGAGCTTTGTACGCAACACTATTTTCTCCTCCGGGGATAAAACCTTTTGCGATTTCTAAATCTTCTCCTGTAGGTAAGAACCCATTTTGAAAATCGGAAACTGTACCGTTCCCGATTGTACGTGCCTGTGTAGCTTGTTCGTTCAAAAAATTAGCGGCATATTCAGAACGTCCTAACGCTCCTCCCCCGCCGAAAGCGCGTTGAGCTAACCTTCTGCGCTGCTGGATATAAGGGTTATTATCTGTTAAAGTCTTTTGAAAGCTCGCGCCGATTCCCGATAAACTGGCAGTGTTGTCTAAACCGTTGCCGTTTAGTATCCCTAATCCGCCTAAGCTACCTTCGGCTCGGTTTCTTAAATTCGTCTGTTTCGTTAGTTCGTAGATTTGTGCGAGATGTTCATTAGCAATATCTTGCTTTGTTTTAGAAACTTCTGCGCGAGTATTCAAATCAGATAATTGCTTAATCATTTCTACCAAAGCTTGAACACCAGCGCCGTTCTCTCCTGAGTCCCCGCCGCCGTCTAAAGCTGCCTCACCACCAGCAATTCCTGTTACTTTCTTAGTAAGTAGTTCTTTTAAATCGCTCACTGTTTCTAAAGGGTCTGTTTGACCAGTTGCACCGGCAACTAAGCTTGACCTAAAGGATTCAGTAAATTTCGTATCACCCTTATATAAATCACGATTCTTGGTAAAAGAGTCGCTTGTTAATAAGTTTCTTCCCGTGTTACTAATATCACGCAACTCTAAGGCTGCGTCGTTACGCGCTTTTTGAATTCCTGCTACATAAGAATCTTGCGCATCACTTGAAGCATTGCCAAACGAGGAACGCTGCTGATTAATATAATCCAAGTTAGATGCTGCGTTTCCAGCTTCTCCTTCACTACGAGCTTGACGTATAGCGTTTACTGAATTAAACGCAGCAGCCGTTGCTGATAATTGGATTGTGAACTTCTTAGAATTGTCGATAACAGCTACCATTTGGTCAGCCATCTTCTTCGCGGAATCGTCACCTAAAGCTTTATTTAATCTTTGGAACGCTTCTGTTAATTGACGAGGATTTAAGTTATCAAAAAACTGAGCCTGTTTAGCGGTATATCCTAATTGGATACCAATCTTGTTTAGCTTATCAGAAGCATCGGGAGCGGTAGCATCAATAGCTTTTAATTCCTTAGAAATGTCGCCACGTTGTTGCTTATTTAAATTGCTGCCAACACCAGCCTCACGCGATTGGGCCACAATTCCATTAATATCTTCATTTGAAGCGTTCTTAGATTCGAAAATGCCTCTAATATTTTCTCTTCCAATCCCTGTAATTCTAGCCGCTCTCAATAAAGCTGCTCGGGGAATTCCTAGGAAGTTTTCTCTTTTTTCTCCTACAGCTTCAAATGAAGAACCAACCTGAGTTTGCGCTGTTTTTTCATCTTGTTCATTTCTCAATTTTTCAAGAATTTCTGCACGCTTATTTGGACTATTAAAAGAATTAATTAAGCCCCTTTTCAAACGTGGGTCGATAACGCCAGATAGAGAACGATTTAATTCTGACGTAGCACTTCTGATAAGAGTTGGGTCTCCTGAATCCTTGGAAATTGCAAGTTTAGCCTCTGATTGCTGTACGGATTGGACGCTCTGATTTTGAAGAGACTGTTTAGCAACAAGGTCATCAGTCTTCTTTTGAAGGTCTTCGAAACTAGGAACAAGATTGCTGACCGCAACTTTTAATGCTCCTAATCCACCTACTAAAACACCTATTATAGCGCCCGCTTGATTTGGAAGAACGGATGCGATAGAAGTACCCGTTCCAATAGCATTTGTAATACCGCTTACGTCACGACCACTACGAGGGTTCTTGACAAATTCAGACGCTACCCCGCCAAGAGCGGGGATACCGAAGGCCGCAAAGAAGCCTAACTGTTGAAACTTTCCAGCTCTCTCACGAGTTTTTCTTTCGTTTTCAAGGTTGTCAGTAAGTTGATTTTTAGTAGAACTAAGATTTTTCTTTTCTACTTCGACTTCTTCTTCTACGACTTTTAATTCTTCTTTTCTTTTCTCTTCTAAAGCTTTTCTTGTAGCTTGTTCCGAGCCTTCGTTTAATGGAGAAGTAGGGTCTGTTTTACCAAAATATGATGGCGAAGGGTTTTTAGGAGTCCCCGCCCCAAAGGGGTCTTCAACTAAATTGGGAACGTAACCTTTCGCGGCCCATTCTCTACCGCTTCCCGCTAACTCAGGACGACCACCACGACTAGATACTCTCCCGAATCCTTTGAAAGGGTCTGCATTATACCCTTCATCACGAGTATTAGTCACTGCTACAGGAGGTAATCCAGAGCCTCCACTCAAGAAATTTACACGAGCCTGATTGATAGAAACTCCTGTTCCAGTCGTTTCGCGAGCAATAGCCTCTCCTAAACCGGGGATAGTATGTGTAAGCCCAGCGCTCATAGCTTCGTGAGCGCTCATTTGCTGGAAGGGGGAGTGACCACCAGAAGCGTTTAGCTTAGAGCCAACATATCCCATGTTAGGGTGATGCATCCCATTCTTCAAAATATGCACAGTCTTTAAAGCTTTATCTAGGATTTGACCTTTTTCAGCCTCGCTTAAACCAAGTCCATCGAAAGCACTATGGTTTGAATAGTTTTTTATAATTCTAGCTTTTTGTTCGGGAGTGCCAGTTCTTAATAGTTCTGCGGAAGAAGCAAGACCTTCTCCGCCCATACCTGTTAGCATTTTGCCAATAATCTTTTGCTCTTGGCGGCTGATACCAGCTTTGCGCAAAGAATAAGGGTTAGCTAGATTTGGTACGAACCCTCCAGAAAATCCTAGTAACGTTTTGAAATCTTTATTCTGAATGTTAGACTGAAAATCAATTAATTCATCAATCGGCTCCCCTATTAATTGTCTTAGAATTTGAGGATTACGACGAATTTCATTTGCTAATAAAGAAGCTGGTCCTGCACCAGTCCTTCTACCGTGAGTTCTTTTACCGTTTTTAAAAATTTCCTTTTCCCAAAGTCTGTTTTTAGCTTCAAAATTAGTTACCGAAGAAGGAATCGAAGCTGCTGCTTCTGGAGGAAGTTGACTTACAATTTTTTGGAAATCTTCTCCGAAGAAGTCCCCTTTGACTCCGAGCGCTGCACTTTGTCCAGAAGTAGGAGGGCGAGTGCCATAAGTATTAGTTATTAGCTTTTCAAAATACTTACCACCATCCCCTATTTCGTTAAATGTTTCTTGGTCAGTTGGAGCAAATCCGCCAACCCAGCCCGGTCTGATAACTGCGGGGACACCCTTATGGAAAAATTCATCTTGAGTTGATTTATGCTGTAGTAAAGAATAGACATCTCTAGCGGAACTTTCTAATTCTTTCCAAAAGTGGTTCCAACTAACAGGAATAGAAAGATTAGGCCCATATCCCCCTGTGTTTGAAGTTATTAGTCCCGTATCAGGAATATCTATACGGGGAGATTTGCCTATATATTTAGATTGATACTTCCAAAAAGGATAAGAATCTTGGAAACGATTGTTTTGAAATTCTACACCAGCGGCAAGACTCGGAACAAAACCTGACGCCCAATTTCCTCTATCGACATACGAGTTTAATTTCTCGCTTGCAGTACGAGGAAACTTCAAACGGTGCTCTTCCATTAGAGCTTTTAAAAGACCGGGGTTTGATTCGTTTAATTCATTTACGGATATGCCCATTCTAGCAGCTTCGCTAGCGAGATATTTCTTTTGCGTGATACTATCAGCACGCATAGGATTAAATCCTCCAGCGGCGTGCCTTTCCTGCATTAAGCTTCCAACGCTTTTAGTAGGAGGAATGATAGCGGGTTCTCCAGTACCAGCGTAATTCTGTATAACTTGTTCACGAGTATTATAAACGACATCTGATGGGCGACCATTTATGTTAGCTCTCATCGAGCGAACTTGAGAGGGGGAAACCATGTATCCTTGACGTTGCGCACCTTCAATTTCGCGATATATACTTCCGTTGTCTAATAAATTAGGCAAGTATCCAGCAGATGCAGTCTTTGTGGATTTAGGAGCTATGAAACCTCCTTCGTCGGCTCTATAGCCCTTCTGTACGACGCGAGCACCAAGAGAAGTCGTCAAGTCACTAAGAATTTCTTTTTGTCTTACTTCTTTAGTTATGATTTCAAGTGTTTGTTGTTCAATTTCTTGGATAGTCTTTCCACTTTTTACAAGGTTTTCATAAGTTTCGAGGTTTCGAGAGATAACTCCGTTGATTTGTTCTTGTACAGCTTTTTGTTTTTCACTAGCTTGAGCAATACCTAAAACCTTTTGTGTTGAATCGTGAGCGAATTTTACAAAGCTACCGAATAGTTTTGCTGCCAAGAAACCACCAATGACTAATCCCGGTCCCGAAATAGCATTTCCAATTCCTTTTAGAATTCCTTCTCCAACTTTTGAGCCGATGCCTTTACCGTCGATTGAGTTAGACGCTGAGTTGAAACTACCGAAAATTCTTTCAAGGGATGGTCCAAAAACTAGCTTCCCTGCTGCCGCAGACATTTTCGTGAAGTTAGCTAGCGACTCGTTAGCCATAGCAGAAATGCTACGGTTCAAAGCCTCATTACGTACAATAGCTTGGTCGGTTGTATCGTTTAAGTTGCTAAGTGCGCTACGGGTAATTGAATATTTTCCTCCAAGGTCAGTTAGCAACGAATTTAAGATTGTCGTCTGACGGACACCGGCAATAGACTGAGAAATGTTTACTCTTTGAGCCTCAGTAAGAGTGTTGAACCTCTGAGACAACTGAGTAAGGATGTTGATTGCTGGCAACGTTGCACCACTGACATCACGAACTGCTATACCTAGCTGTGACAACTTATCTAGCGTATCAGTGCGGTCCAAACGAGTAAAAATACTGTTTAAAGCATTACTAATAAATGTTCCACTACGACCAGTTTGCTGTTCAGCCGCAGTAACGACTGCAACAAGTTCATTAAATGAAACCTTTGCTGCCTGTGCGACAGTACCCGTACGTTGTAAAGCTTCCGCTAAATCTCCTGCTGTAACAGCAAAATGAGCGTCTGTATTAGCAAGACGATTAATAATTTCAGTCGTGCTAAGAGCTTCTTTAGAGAAGGTATTGATGGTTGCTGTAAGAACTTCAACAGATTCAGCCGCACTTAGACCCGACAAACGAGTTAGAATAAGAGCGTCATTTGTACGTTTTAAAGTTTCCGTTGCTGAAAGTCCCTGACGAGCTAGTGACTTAGCCGCTTCCGCTACTTCTTCGAAGCTTGTTCCTGTATTAGCGGCAATCTGGAATAGAGAATTTCCGAACTGTTGTAGCCCGCTAGAGCTAGTACGTAGAATTGAGTTAATATCAATGAGAGACTTTTCGACATTAATCGCCTCTCTAACCATGTTTCGCATTCCCTCTGCGACAACCGAAATAATTCCTGCGGACGCACCGAACGCAAGCACACGAGCGTTTGCGGCGTTCATCGACTTCGAAAATTCATCGACGCTGCCAGTAATTCTGCCTAAAGGCTGAATATTGATGGAAATAGGCTTTCCTAGTTCAGCCTCTATCTTTCTACGTCCACTAGATAGAGAATCTGTAACGACATCAACTACTGCTGTTAAATTTAAATCTGCCATGCCTTTAACCTATTTGTTCCTTTTATGTATTTACACGAAAATTAAAATAAAAGATAAGCAAATAAATTTTAACGCTGGATACCCGATAGTTTCATAATATCTTCCATGCTGAGACCGCCCTTCTCACGAGCTATTTCTTGAAAAGACTTCTCCCCCGTGTCTTTCTTTAGTCCCATCTTCTTTAAATCGTCTGCTGTAGCACCAACAATTGCCATCGCCGCACCTTCGCCTTGAGGTTTATTATCGTCAAGCAACTTCTTAGTATTCTGAGTTCCGTTCGACCAGTCGATAAGCTTATCAGGGTCTTCCAAAATGTCTTCGGCGGGTTTGCTATTGGCGATGATATGTTTGAAATATCTGCCATAAGTCGCTAGCTCTGATTGGTAGAACGTAAGGCTAACGATAGCTTTGCCGAATAAGTTATATATGTTGTCTTCGCAAAGGGAATAGTAGTTCTGAAAGAATGCGGCACAAGCAATGCGTCGTATGTTCCTATCTTGGAATTCTTTGATTCGGTCGTTGTATAAATTAATCAAATAGCCGATTTCTTCTCTGGTAAGGTCGTCATATTCTTCTGGAGTGAAGAACGCTTCTCGGAAGTCTTTATCCTTAAAGAAGCTTTTGTAAATGTATATTTCATTTAACTTTTGCGAAGCAAATGATTCTGCCGTCATACCAATAAGCTCCATACGCGCGGCCAAACGCTCACGAAGCTTTTCTCGGCCTTCTTGTATTTTCTTATTTAACTCTTCGACGCGTGAAGGAAGAAACTCTGCGCGTTTGGTAGATTCGTCGCTGCTGATATAGAATTTCTTGTTTTCTATATCAACTTCATCCTCTTTTGTCCACAGACCCTCCTTAGCTAAATCTTTAAGCTTATCCTCTTCGCTGGGTAAGCCCTTTTTCTTAGCTTCGTTTAATACCGCTAAGTGTTCCTCGTCAATTTCGGCCTGTTCTATAGGCGAAAAATGACGAATATAAATCAAATCATCGTTGTACGGTAAAGTACAAAACCCCTGAATTATACAAGCGTAAGCTTTTCTTAGAAGAGGTATGTCCGCGTTCTTGGACACATTTACTCAGCGGGTTTTTCAACTGCGACAGCTTCTTCTGTCTTAGTAGGGTCACGATTAATTTCTTCTTCTAATGAAGCAAAGTCTTCCTGCTTAGAGGCTCTACCATAGAACCAAAACGCTGTAGCTGCGGCTGCACGACGAGTAGCTCTGAAATAGAAATTTTTCTGTTCTTCGGTAAACTCTTCTCCTTCTTCTATAGCATCGTAGCTATCCATCTTTTCTTCAAAAGTTTCACCTTCGAAAATAGGAAGCCATGTATCTGTATCAGTATCAGTATCATTTTCTGGACGCATATAAGCAAGATTTACAGTCCACCAAATAATAGTTTTGGTACGAGCGCGAGATTCAGCGGTAATATCATAGAGAGATAACTGAGCTAGCTCCCAATCCTGTAGTGAGCGACGAAGAGTTGCTGTTTCTTTTACAAGTTGCTCGATATAAGCCTTTTCAGTATCAGAAAGAGAAGATTGGTCCTTTAATGAACGCAACTTCATCAATTCCGTTTCTTTACGCTCAAGGTCGAAATAAGCTTTGGCGTATGCTTGCTTTTCTGGTTCGCTAACGACGCCCCCATCATTATTGAATCTCTTAGCTAGCAACGCACGGCTCATTAGCCCCGCCTGAATACCCTTACTTACTAGAACGTTAAAATATAGCTCGGCATCATCAAGCATTCCACGAGTAGGACGACGCAAACATACTTGGCGCGGAATTTGTTTCTTAACTGTCTTTGTCTCAGTTACGACTTCTCCAGCTTCGTTTGTTTTTTGAGTCTTTTCTTCGACTTCACGAGTCACATAAACATCGAAAGTATATAGTGTTTTGAACTTTGTTTTTTCCATTTTCCTGTTTCCTTTTTATAATCCGAATCCTACATCAAACTGCTTTATCTGTTCTTCAATGCCCCTAATTGATTCGTTTCCTGAATCAAGTATTCTCTTACGGAAGCGGTTGAAAGTTTCATCATTAAAATAATTAGTGCTGTCAATTATAGAATGATACTCTTGGGGAATCAACTTTTTCGTTTTAGAAATCATGGAATCATGCTCGTAACGAACGTCTTCAAGAGTCATTAGAAAGCGCTTATATAACGCGATAATGTCGCGCCTTACCTGAAAATTCAGGATTTCCGATGCTTTTGTTTCATTAATCATAATCCTTCGTCCTTGTTCCTTTCCTGCTTTACAAGCAAAACTCTATAAAGGGAAACAAAAAGGGTCGCGTTTTCACGCGACCTTTCAGTTAAGATTTGACCTAAAATTAGGTTAGGGAACCACCGAGGAAGAATCCGATACCAGACTGTTGAGGTCCACCAAGCTGCGCAGTAAACTTCATCGTTACTCGTTCGCTAGGACCGATAGAAGCAGTTTCGTTCTGAGACTCAAGCTTGGCACCGGATAGACCGAGGCTAACTTGTAGCTGACCTAGACCAGTACATGCAGGTGCATATAAGCTTACGTTTAGATTATAAGCTGGGTCATTACAAATTAAGTTGGATAAGCTACCAGAACCAAGATTCTGACGGATTGCTTCAACATCTAGGGTTGCAGTAACAGGGAACGTCATTAGACGAACATAAGGGAACTTTTGACCTAAGCATTGTAGAGGCTCACGGCGTAGGTCGATGCTGAGATTATAGCTCTGTAAACAAACACCACTTAAACCGATACCAGCACCGTTTAGGTTTAACTGAATCTGACCGGGTTGTAGAGCGCTTACGGTTTGTCCCGCTGCTCCAGAAGTAGCGATAGGAACATAATAGGAGCCCTGCACCAAGCTACCGTCAGCAGGGTTTACAGCGGGGGAACCAACACCGGAAGTGAAGGTGTCATACTTGATGTTATTAGCTTCTACACGAATGGAAGCGGAAGGGATTGCTCCGACAGCACCTTGAGAGCTATAAGAAGTAATATATCCGTTTCCGATACCAAAAACTCCCCCGTCGATACCAGTATATCCTACAACGTCATTACCTTCGGGTACGACACGAATGTAGTAGTTCTTAGAGTCTTGGGTCGTATCCAAAAAGTATTGGACAGCGGTGTTTGTTCCTGCGACGTTGAATCCCAGTGCGCTTTCATTGCCTACGTTTGCAACGTGATAGCTGAAATCTAGGTTAACGACAGGAGCTTGGAGAATAATACGGTCGATAGCAGCAAGTTGACCAAACTGGTTAATATCTTGACGAGTTACCGTGAAAGAGTGATTAACAGAAGTGACACGATACAACTGATGGAGCGTATCGTTTGTAACCGAGCCCGGTTGACCATAGGTGCCTGTTAGAGTACCCGTTGCAGGTGAGTTTCCTACAAATAAGGATTGGGCTTGGTATAGAATTCTGTTTGACATATTTTAGTTCTCCTAAATTGAATATAATTATTTACACACTAAATTAAGCATGGGAATTATTTTGAAAGTGTGTTTCTTCTGTAATCAAAATTACACTAACTTAATAAGTCAGAGAGGTTAAATTCGAGGAAAACGGAATGTTTGTAGTTCGAAGTCCGCGAATCCTCCATAGATTCCGACTCCTATTGTACTATTTATCTCTTCCGAGAAGGGGGATACGGTTACTTTATTTATGTACATCAGGTTATCGCCCGAGACTCCATCGACCATATTCATGTAACTGAATGGGTCGGAATTCACCTGCAAATCTCCAAATTGGTTAAAGGGCAGAAAAGCCGCATCGACATAAGGCACATATCTACGAGTAGTATCTCGTATAAGTCCGCATAAACCATCGAACATATATTCAGAGTCAGCAAATATGATAGTTCTAATTTTGGATACTGTCATGTCTTGACCACCAAAAGCCCACGGTTCATTTTTGCCAGCATCGTATTTTATAAAAATTGCCGGAATTGTCTGCACCACAGCGCCAGTAGCGGGGGTATCAATATTAGAGCGGGGATTGACAACGAACTTATTTTGAAATACTAAAGCCTCATCCGCCCGAGAAGTATAGTAGATATTTACTTCCTTGTATGCATAAGCGCCACTTACGTTATTTAACGCATACGCTTGGCTAGCTAACACCCTACCGTTGTTAAAATCTAGGTATAGCCCTGTTCCTTTAGGAATAAAATTACCATCACCCCAAACGCCAGACGAAATCGTAGCATTAGATATAGAACTATCGTACACCCATTGAGAATGCGGACTTTTGAATACATCAAAACCTACAATTATATCATCATTAGTTTTGTAAAAAGGATACGAAAAATTATCAAAGGTTTGGCCCTTTGATGTAATATAGTTATCAAGCCATATTCCAAAAGAAGATTTAACGTTATGGTCAAATAAAGGAATCATTATCGGGCTCCAACTCTTTCTGTGAATTTACTTATTAAGTCTCTGATATATGGAACCGGAATGAAGGTCGCTCCTAAATGAGGATATTTACTTTGAATACCTCCACCAGACCTAGATGGGTCTGGGCTCTTAAATCTTCCATAAACATAATTACTGAACCCGCTGATTCCAGTCTCAATGTCATAAAGCCAAGAATTCCCGGTCTCGAAAGGCATCGAGGTCTCATCGCGTAGAGTTTTTTCAGGGATGATAACACGATATTGGTATTTAACACGTTCACCCACAACACTTTTATTAACTTTGAAAAGAACAATTTCGGATTCTAGGATTTCTTTTACAATTTCTGTAGGGTCGGAACCATCAGGGAATCCAATGTATGTAAACAAATTACCATAACCCCCAAGCGTGCCTGAACTGTTTATCGCGTCGATTCCTCCCTTTATTTCTACAGTAACGGGGTGGCTTTCGAATTCTTCAATCAATTTATCCTTTGATTCTTGAAAACGAGCATAGATGCGTTTATGCATTTCGCTCTCTATAGAGACAGAGTTCGCGATTTTTTGCATTATAGAAGCTTTATTGATTGTAGCCATTAGTCTACCTGTTGCATCCAATAATCGTAAGAGTAAACTCCAAACATATCACGCGGCTGCGGACCAGCAACAATCAAATGGTCGTTATTATCAAACGTAATCCTAATACACTCTTCAAATAGTTGCATACCATCGTTTTGTACGCCAACTCTAACGAGTTGTTTTCCTTTAATATAACGCGTATCTGCTGTCACGAAATCAAGAACTTGGTCCGTCTCTAAGTTGAGGTACTCTATAGTGCCCGAGCACATTCCTGAAATTTCGATATATTGGACATTAGATTTTGGACCGCTTTGAGGATAAGCGTAGTTATAACCAGATGGTGTAATACCGACGACTTGTTCCGGCCTTTTATAAACGATAATAGGGCGAGCTAATAAGTTAAACGGAGTCCTTAAAAGATTTTGTATCTGAAATTGCTGTCCTGTAGAAAATGTAAACATAAATTATTCCAAATCATAGAATCCTCGATAAGTGGAAGCGTCATATCCATATCCCTCCAAAGGACCGTCGATACCAAATCCAAATCCGGGTTCAGTTCCGTCTGAAACTTCTTGAGGAGTTGCCGCATTAATCTTATACATAGCAATGAGTTGCATAAGGTCTTTTTGCGCTTCCGTCTTTAACTTTAGGAAGGTGTTTGCTATATTATTTCTATCTGTCACACGTATTGTTCGATTTCCTTCTGTAACCTGAATAACAGAAGCGTCCCACGCCGCAGCACCAGCATTAGAGTCAACTTGTCGTTGCCAATAGTTAACCTTAAACAAATCTTTGTAAATTGCTGCCTCCGAAGCTCCTAGTTCAGGAACAATAACACCACTAACGCCACTATAGTTTGTGTACAATAACGTATTTAACTTTCCAACATTTCTTACGAGCCAAAAAGTAATAGGCGAGATACTTGTATGGTTTGGGCATCCCAAGTCTCTAAAGATTTCATCTGCGACATCAGCGATATTCATATTAACGTTTTACACTAGTGTTCCGTCCATTGTTATTGAGCAAACATATCTGGATAGATGTTTACCTTGCCTTGTAAAAGTTTGATTACATTAGCGTTCCCACTAGTAAAAATCTCTACCTGATACATTGCCTGAGTTGGGGCTAACCCCGATGTCTGAGCGGAAGTCAAACTGATAGTTAATGAGCCGCTCGCTAAAGGCTCATTCATTGTAACTCCAAAATTTTCGTAAATCCCCGAATCGGAAAAACTGTATATAATGCCTCCGCGTGCATTAAATCCACTTAAATTGATAGGAGCGTTCGAAACGCCACTAGCATTTACAGCTAATGAAAACGGAATTCCTTGCTGGAGGTCAATATCACAATAGGACATACTATGATTTACACTTCCTTAAACTAAGAAAGATGTTAAATTAAAGTGTTACCGCCCAAAGACGCTAATATACTTCTTAATTCCTCGTTCATTTCAGGAAGAGGAATTGGTTTAACGTTATTAGTATTCGCTGCTGCAACGTGTTGACGGAATTGCTTTAGTAGACGCTCAAGCATCGTTTGTCTTGAGTCGTGAGGCATCAACCCTATTTTAATACAGGCCATCTGCAAATCGGCCTTATTCATAATACTAAGTTTCTTTTTGTAAATCTCTTCGTCTAGCGTACCGAACTTATCATTTTTAAATCCCCATAGTTCGTTTAATGTACGAGGGCGGGCGCGTTCGTTTTCATAGTCCTTGCCATCGACTTGTAGCTTTTTAGAAACATCAAGAAGTGCGGGTGTTTCCGCTGGTTTAGGTACTGTTTTTTTAGTGTATTTTCGTGTTACTTTTTCCTTTGCGTTTGGCATAATAGCTCCTTATGCGGCCCTTTACACGCTGAATTTGTATAGGGGAATAAAAAAAGCCTGATTGCTCAGGCTTTTTTCATTTTTAAAGATTATTTGTCTGTTAAGGAGCTACGCCCGTGATACCGAAGATGACGATGCCACTCTTGATATTTGCTGCTGTTAAATGAGAATCTCCAGATACGATACCAGAGCCATTGTGATAACCAGTAGGAATGAATTGGTTACTTGCACTTGGAACGATGAAAACTGCACCGTTGTTTTGCATGGTTCCGACGATGTTGCTCTGCCCAGATGTACTAAAGGAATATCCAGAAAGTACATTTGCGGGTAACGCGTTTCCGGTGTTTAGGACACCCGAAATACTGGTTTGCGAGTCAGAAAGAAGAATAGCTAGTCCAGAGTTTAAACCTGAAAATAGAGCATCCTGTGCAGGGATGGTTCCAGTAGTGAAACCGTTTTGAGATTTTGTTACGCTGCCAGTAAGGGCGTTATATGCTGCTGTATATTTAGAAACAGCATCTTGGATTCCAGAGATTTCAACTTCGAGGGCTTTACGCTCTAGTGGGATGTCAACGATACGGTCTTGAAGAACTTTTAAAATGTAACTCATATGATAGATTTACACGCTAAAAAGTGTTGGGGATATTTTTCTTTATAAGCGGAGACAATTTTTAGAACTTCGGGATTAGACCATTTCCTTTCTAACTTAGGAACGCGGATTTGGGATAGAAAGTCGAATATGACCATAGCTCTAATACCTTCAAGGTGATAGGTGTAATATTTCTCTCCGGTTACGAGTTTTACATCACTACACACAGCCCCATTATTACTAATCTGAAAAATTTCGAACCTGTTATCTATTTGCTTTTTAATCCAATTTAAAATATCTAACGAGGCATTAACAAATCCAATCCTTATAGTATTCCTTTTTGTTTTAGGTATAATCCAACCGTCTCCATCTACGAATCCTACGATATAGGCCCAAATTAAATTTTCGTTCGTAATATTAGGAGGTTGTAAACTGAACGTTTTGTTAGGTGTAATACTCCAAATATTTTTTAAATCCTCATACCATTGATGGCACCCTGCAATAGATAGGGTTGCAACAGACATAATTTCAGAACTTTTATATTTTAATCGTTCGTAATATGCTACCTTTCCAGTAAAAGAAACCGCATCTTTCAAAAGGTCTAGCTGAGAAGCATCGGAAGCTTTAACGTTCCATTGAAATACCTTTTTGGTTTTACTTAGGTTTGCGTCTGCCGCGCATATTCCAGCAAAATAAGCCGTCTCTAATGTATTTTCGGCCCAAAAGTTGATGTTATGTGAATGATTTTTATGACGGAATCCGCTTTTCAGCCCAAGTTTTACAGCTCTCTTTTGGAGACTCACGGGGGTTCTGTTAGTGAACTGTTTAGCCATATCCTCAAAAGACATCGAGGCCGTCAATTTTATAAGTAATGCTATTTCTTGGTCAGACCAGTAAGAGCGTTTTATTTTATCCATATATCTAATACTACACGCTCTTATTAAAAAATGACAAATAAAAAGTCAGGTATTTCTACCTGACTTTTTACTTTTTGAGTTTAAAAAAGAATGTAAGTTATTCTTAGATAACGTATCCTACAAGTCCGCGGGTGTCCAAAACCATTCTTCCTTCTGATACGGCCCCGTAGAATCCAATCTTACCGGAACGCTGAACGAACTGTTCGTCAGGTTGTAGGGTAAATGTGCTACCCGTGTCTGCGTCAGTTTGAATTGCGCGGTACGCAAAGTCTCGTGAAGCATCAACTACCATGATTAGGTCGTTGTTGTTTGGGTCGAACTGAACCGTTGAACCGGACTGAGTAGGGTCAGCATAAGGTAGAACCGTGTTCTGAATGTACTGAGAGAACAACTGGTTATAAGGTTGAGTTGCACCAAGTTCTAATAGTTCGATGACGTTGACGCCGTAGAACTCAGGAACGCCAGCACTAGAAAACAACTTTGAACGTTGGTCTTCTGGAAGCGGAATTCCAGTAGAAGCACCCGTTGGGGTTACTCCGTTAGCTCCCTTGGTATTGATGGGGTTATACGCCATAGCGCGGAACTTTTCCATCATTTCAGGACTGACAACAATATCAGTTGGACGAGCAGCACCACCAATAGGTGTACCACCAACCCATGACTTGTTCAACCTACGGAAGAAGGTTAGAAGCTTGTTATAGTCATCAAGCGAGAACTGACCGGGAGTTTGCGCTGCGAAAACCTGACCACGGTTGTTGTGCTTTGCGTTAGCAAGAGCGGCGAATACAACGGACCAAGCGTTTTGCTGGGTCTTGTATAGAATTTCCTGCATTAAACGCTCAGTAGCACGAGCGATAACAGGAAGACGGGTCTGACGAGCATACTTCGCTAGGTAACTGATTGTCGAATCCAACCTGTAGATTGTGAATCGAACTTCATCAATTGGCTGATGAACAGTGTTGGTAGGAAGACCACCGGGCATAGCCTGTGACCAGATTGTGAAGTATCCGTCTGGAACATTCGTAAAGATTTCAAGAGGGAACGTTGGGTCTTCGTCTTCACGGAATGTTAGGTCCGTATAGATAAGCTTCGTTGTATCAGCTTGGTTATAAACCGCACCGATGGTTGGAGCTAGAAGAGTTGCAAAAGCTTCTTGAGCGGCAATAGATTCAGCCTTGTTACGGCTTCCCATCGCTGCAATAAGTTCCAACTGTTCGGGAGTTTCTTTAAACTTGATTTTCATATTAATTATTGTCTTCTAAATTAGAACGTTGCGTGGTTGAAGTCAACAGCGACCAATGAGTAACCGTCAGCATCAGGAGCGCCTAGGAAAACTCCGAAAGGTTTTACACCAGTGGTTCCTTGAGCGACAACGTTCCAAGAACCCGTTGCGCCTAATGTAGCTAGAGAACCTGCGACAGGAGCAGCAACACCGGATGGGAAACCTCCAACGAGGAATAGTCCCTTACGAACAATAGGTACTGCTTCACCGCTTACGACCGCTTGAGCTTCTTCCTTACGAACTGGGTCGTATAGGAAAGATACGCCTTGAAAGTTATATTCCTGTACGTCGTATAGAGTAAATCCTAGGGCGAGTCCGCTTGCATTTCCACTATCAGCAACGGCGACCTTTGCCTTAACTTCCCAACGGGGAGTATAAACGTTACCGTTGTTAGTAAGAGGATTAATGTTATAAGCAATACCCCATGATGCGTTGTTTACGAATCCCGAACCTACAACGGTTACGAGAGTTCCTTTTGCAAGTTGTGATACGCCGGAAACCGCAAATAGGTTAACGACATCGTGTTCACTGTAGTCTCTGAATGGTTTTAGTAACATATTATTATTTTCTTCTAATTATCGGCGTGAAGTTTGTACGATTTCCAATCCGCCATCTTTCTCAGTTGAGAAAGCCTTACGATACTTGTCCATTACGGACTCTTGAGCATCGGGGGTATTAGCGACCGCTAGGCTCTTTAGCTTTGCGTTTGCGAGAGCTTCGATAACGGTATCAGAAGCCTTAGCATCTTTCTTAGCCTTCTTCTTTTTTGCATCAGCATCAGCAATCTTATCTTCTTCGTCCTCGTCGTCGTCGTCGTCGTCGTCGTCGTCGTCGTCGTCGGCTGCTGCTGCCTTGGCACTCTTCTTAAACTTGGTGTCGGTATCGTCTGCGTCGTCGTTAGCTTTCTTTCCTTTACTCTTAT
>Ga0302320_10001875_pt1 | contig 50133 bp, 31 predicted proteins | sample Bog_T0_3_FD_202130 | JGI IMG/M metagenome (GOLD analysis project Ga0302320, IMG submission 202130) | Peat permafrost microbial communities from Stordalen Mire near Abisko, Sweden - Bog_T0_3 | ecosystem: Environmental > Terrestrial > Soil > Wetlands > Peat | place: Sweden: Abisko, Stordalen Mire... | reverse complement strand
CAGTATTTCGTGAAAGGCAAGCCGCTCCAGGAAACGGAATTTGCGCACGACCCGGAATATCCGCGCCGGTCGTCGCAGGTGGTGCGGCTGCTGGCGGCGCCGGAAAGTTTTCTGCTGCGAGTCGCGAATGGCAATCGGTCGCTCGCGGCGGGCACCATCGTCATTGGCGAGGCGAGGAACTCCGCGGACGTGCGCAGCTGGGCGGAGTTTTTCGAAGCAACGATGCTGCCGGCAGGCGGCTCGGAGTTTTTCAATGCCTTGCTGTCAGGCGAAGTGGCCCGGCCGGCGAACCTCGCACCGGATTTCGAGGTCGCGGCCGGCCCGGAATTTTTCATCAGCGGCACCTCCACGCGCCAGTCGCGCCGATTTATCCAGGCGGAAAAACGGCGCAAGATTCCGGTGTTCACCCTGCCCCAGGAACTTTCCTGGGGCGCGGAATTCACCGCGGACGCTGTTGCCGCGGTGACGCGACGCGTCGTGGCCGGGTTTCAGGACCAATCCCGGGTGATTTTGGCGGTGGGGTTGCCGAGCGTGCGCGACTTGGTCATCGCGCGTAATCTGTCCCGGTGCGTGGTGCGCGTGGCGGAGCAGGTGCTGCTGCAGGTTCCGGTGACGCGGGTTTTTGCCGAAGGCGGCGCCACGGCGGCGGAATTGGTGCGGCGCATGGGCTGGTCGCGGCTGACGGTGTTGCGCGAGCTGGCGCCGGGCGTGGCCACGCTGGCGGTGGAGACCGGCGAATCCATTCAGCTGACGATCAAGCCCGGAAGCTACGCCTGGCCTGAGCAGTGGACAGCCAACCCGGTCTTCTGTTAAACCTTTGGCATGACTCCGATCAACAACAGCACTCCTGACAAGCTGACCTTTGTGGACCCTTCGCCGGTGGCGCGAAGGTTGTTGTGGCATTTGTTTTCCATCGGTTCGCGCCGCGTGACCCAGGTGGATCGCCACGAACGCTTTGAAAAGCCCGGCGCGCATTTGTTCTGGGTGCAATCGGGCGAAGGCGATCTGGAATACAAATCGCGGCGTTTTCGGCTCCGACGGGGTCAGGAGGTTTGGCTGGTGGACATGGCCCGGCCGCGCACTTATATCCCGGCCCCCAACCGGCATCTCACCATCGCCGGTTTCCGTTTTGGCGGGCCGGGACTGGAATTCTGGCACGAAGCGTTTCATGACGATGAAAACGCCGAATTCCCGTTGGAAGATTTGAAACAGGTCGCGCGCTCGCAGAGCGAATTGCTCCGGCTGGCTCGCCGCAGGCCCACCGGCTGGGAATGGCAGGTTCATGTCATCATTACCAATTTGCTGGGCAAATTGCTCATGTCGCGCAATCTGCTGGATTCACCGCACGCCGAACTGCCCGCGCCCGTGGTGCGCGTGATGAATGCGATTTCGGCCAACCCGCTCCGCGACTGGAAGGCCAGGGAACTGGCCATGGTGGGCAAAGTCAGCTACTCGGGCCTCCGCGCCGCCTTTCACAAATCCGGCCACGGCACTGTGCATGAGCACATCCAGCGTGCGCGGCTCGACCAGGCACGCCTGCTGCTCGCCGACAAACGGCTGTCCGTCAAGGATGTGGCCGGCCAGTTGAGCTTCTCCAGCGAGTTTTATTTCAGCCATTTTTTCCGGCATCACACCGGCATGTCGCCGACGGATTTTCGCAAACACCTGAAAGGGTAGGCTATGACGAATGACGAATGACAAATGACGAAAGGATCACCGATGACTAATAACGAAGCCAAACTGCACAACCATTTTGTCGTTGGAGTTTACTCCTTATTTCGTCATTCGCCATTTGTCATTCGTCATTTCATCGCGGCCATTGTTCTGGCCTGGGTTACCGGTGCAAAACTGTGCGCCCAGGAAACAGCCGTCCGGTATCTCTCCGGCCACGGCAAGGACGATGCCGTGCCTTGGAGGTTTCTCTGTACCAGCGGCGCTCACTCCGGCTTCTGGACCAACCTGCCGGTTCCGTCGCAGTGGGACGTGAAAGGCTTTGGCACCGTGCATTACCAAAAGGACATGACGAATGCCTTTGACGAAAAGGGACTGTACGAGCAAGAGTTTTCCGTGCCCGCCGGCTGGTTGGGGCGGCGGATTTTTCTCGTGTTCGACGGGGTGATGACCGACACGGACGCCAAGCTGAACAGCCAATCCGTCGGCCCAATGCATCAAGGCGGCTTTTATCGCTTCAAATATGAAGTCACGCCGCTTGTTAAATTTGGGGAGACCAACCTGCTGGAAGTCACCGTGGCCAAGCATTCCGCGAACAAATCCATCAACAGCGCCGAACGTAATGCGGACTACTGGGTCTTCGGCGGCATTTACCGCCCGGTTTATCTCGAAGCCGTGCCGCCGCAATTCATCGAGAACGTGGCGATTGACGCAAAGGCCGACGGCAGTTTTTCTGCCGAGGTTTACCTCAACGGGGCGACGAACGCCGACGAAGTTGAGGGGCAGATACAAACACTCGCCGGGGAAAATGTGGGCGCGGCGTTTTCGGCAAAACTGGATGGGAGCGCCGGTCTCCGACCCGGCTCGTTTGGAAGCGCCGCCACCAACGAGCCGGGGCGGTGCCCGGCGCTGCGCCTCACTGCGCAAATTGCCACGCCCAAACTCTGGACGGCGGAAACGCCCAATCTTTATTGCGCCGAGTTTCGCCTGAAACACAACGGCCAGAACATTCACCGAATACAGCAGCGATTCGGCTTTCGCACGATGGAAGTCCGCTACGGCGACGGTCTTTACGTCAACGGCCACAAAGTCATTTTGAAAGGCGCCAACCGGCATTCGTTCTGGCCGGATTCGGGGCGCTGCTTGAGCGAGGCCGTGCATAAGCTTGACATCAACACCATGAAAGACGCCAACATGAACGCCGTGCGCATGTCACACTATCCTCCCGACGCGCAATTCCTGGATTTGTGCGATGAAATGGGCCTTTATGTTTTGGACGAACTCGCTGGCTGGCATCACTATTATGATGATGAGGCCGGCCCGAAGCTCGTCCAGGAAATGGTCGTGCGGGATGTGAACCATCCGTGCATTTTATTTTGGGACAACGGCAACGAAGGCGGCTTTAACACGAATCTGGACAAACTATTTGACCAATATGATCCGCAGCAGCGCCGCGTGCTGCATCCCTGGGCGGCCTTCAGCGGGCTAAACACGGCGCATTACCTCGCCTACGACAAGGCTGAAATCGCGGCCGGCGGGCAGCGGGTTTATTACGCTCATAACCAGGAGATCGTGGACCCGAACGATCCGGCCAAATATATCTACTTGCCCACGGAATTCCTGCACGGTCTTTACGATGGCGGCGCGGGGGCGGGCTTGGACGATTACTGGCGCATGATGATGAGCCATCCGACGTGCACGGGGGGGTTCATCTGGGCCTTGTTGGATGACGGCCTCAAGCGCCCCGACACCGGCCAGATTGACGTTGTGGGCAATGAGGCGCCTGACGGCATCGTGGGGCCGTATCGCCAGCGCGAGGGCAGTTATTACGCCATCAAGGAAATCTGGTGCCCGATTCAAGTCACGCGCGAAACGAACGGCGTATTCAAGGTGGAAAATCATTTTGATTTCACCGATGCGCGCGACTGCAAATTCACCTGGCAACTGCGTAAATTCGCGTCACCGCTTCAAACCAATGCCCCGTTTGCCGTGTTGCGCGAAGGCGTTCTGGATTCCCCGGCGATCCCGCCGGGCGAAAACGGAGTTTTGAACCTCGGCGCAGCTTTATCCAATAACGCCGATGCGCTCGCCGTGCGCGCGGAGGATCCCTTCGGGCGCGAATTGTGGACGTGGGTGTGGCCGCTACGCTGGAGCGATACCTACCGGCTCACGCAAGAACCGGCCCTGCACCATGCGGTGCCGACGGAAACCAACGGCATCATCACCATTACGGCGGGCGAATTGGCGGCGGCCTTCAGCAAAGATACCGGCCTCTTGCTCGGCGTCCAGCGCGGCGCGCAAACATTTTCGCTCACCAACGGGCCGCGCCTTGCCGTTGGCCGCGCCTCGCTGCGGCAGATTCATTTTGACGATGACGGCCCCGATGCGTTTGTCTCCGCCAAGTTTGACGGGGATTTGAAATCCATTTTCTGGCGGGTTAACGGCAACGGCTGGATCAACTGCGATTACAAGTACACCGCCGAAGGCACGAATGATTTCTTCGGCATGCTGTTTGATTATCCGGAAAAACTGGTCGCCCACAAGCGCTGGCTGGGCGACGGGCCGTATCGAGTGTGGAAAAACCGGTTGCGCGGCGCCACCCGGGGCGTCTGGGCAAACGATTATAACAACACCATCGCTGGCTGGCGCGATTGGATTTATCCGGAATTCAAGGGGTATTTCGCCGGTGTGGACTGGCTCCAATTGGATACCGCCGAAGGCCGGATCACTATACTCAACCACAATGCCGTGCCTTTCGTGCAGGTGCTCACTCCGGAATTTCCGCCCGCGAACCTGGTCGGCAAGGCCATTGCGCCGATGCCACAATGCGGGCTGGCATTCTTGGACGCGATACCCCCGATCGGAAGCAAGTTCAAGGAAGCGCGCTATGGCGGCCCCCAGGGCCAGTCCAATGTGGCGCATGGCGAATACAGCGGTTCGTTGAGCTTTTATTTCGGAGAATTGCCTTGAGACTTTCCTTTCCAACAAAACAATGCTAACATAAATTGATATAACCATGAAAAAACAAATCCTGGCCTTGCTCGCCATCCAAGTCGGCATCATTGCCGTCAACCAATCAGTCATGGCTCAAGCCGTGCTGGCCGTGCCTGCCGTCACCGAGGCGGAAAAAGAGGCGTTTTACGCCACCACCATCGAAAACCGGACGCTGGACATCCTGAAAGCGCTGAGTCTCGCGGATCCGGCCAAATCAAACGCGGTGCACGATGCCATTGTGGCGCAGTACCATGCCTTGCGCGTGCGCGATGCCGGGATTGACACCCAGCTCAAAGTGGACGGCAAGGAGATTAGCTACGCGAACCGCGCCCCGCTGCTGGCGATTCAATCCAAGTCGCTGCACGACCAGTTTATTGCCAAACTCACGGAAAGCCTGACGCCTGAGCAAGTCGAGCAGGTCAAGGACCTGATGACCTACCGCAAGGTCAAGGTGACGTACGACGCCTATTGCATGATTATTTCGGGCCTGACAGACACGGAAAAAGCGAAGATCATGGAACTGCTCAAAGCGGCGCGGGAGGAGGCGATTGACGGCGGCAGCGCGCCCGAAAAGTCCGCCATTTTCCAGAAATACAAGGACCAGATCAACAGCTACCTGGACACGCAAGGCCATGACACCGCCAAAGCGCTGAAGGAATGGAGTTCCGCGCACCCAAATACCAACAATTCGGTGGCGAGGTGACCGGCTTAGCAGCCTGACGAAACTTTTCCATCCTGCGATTCGCGAGGCTAAAAATATTCCGCGCGCCGGTGCCGAGACGCAAACAGTCCCGATCACATGCCAGAGTCGTTGACGCTCAAAAAAGAGAATCAAATTCGTAGTCACCAGAACCCACTTCAAATACAGCCCGATCGTTGTCATCGCACAGGAATTTGGGCAGCAGGCTGTTCGCTGCGACGCGTGTTCCCGCATTTGCGGGAACGAATACCATTGCGGTTGTGTTGGCAGGGATCGAGATCTTGAGCGTGAATTTTTCGCCGTGGCGTTCCCAATGGCTGGCGATGCTTCCGCGAATGGAGTTGTAATTGGCGCGGGCCCACGTCACGTCGCCGACGGGCTGGGGCGCGATGATGATTTGCTTGAAACCCTCGCCGCCGGACCGGATGCCAGCAAGGTCGTGATAAAACCACTCCTCAATCTGGCCGAGCATGAAATGATTCTGCGACGAGCCGCCGTCCCACGCCTCGGTCAGGCTGGTCTTGCCCTTGGCCAGTTGCATGCCGTAGCCGGGCTGGTTGGTCTGGTTGTTGATGTCAAAAATCACGTCGCTGCGCCCGCCGTCGGCCAGCGCGCGGAGCAGATAGCGGTAGCCAACGTCGCCGGCGGTCAGCGCGTTGCCGCGCGCGCGAACGTCGCGCACGATGGCCTCCACCACGAACGCGCGGTTGCTGGCTTCGCACAAATCCATCACCAGCGGGATGGCATTGGCGCATTGTGAGTCGGTGGCGTAACAGCGATTTGTGGGGTCGTAGAATTTTTGGTTGAACGCGGCGCGGATTTTCTCCGCCTGCCCGGAAAACTCCCGGGCGTCGTCACCCTTGCCCAGCAGGGCAGCGGCCTGGGCCATTATTTTTACGTCCTGAAAATAAAACGCCGTGGCCGTCAGCGCGATGGGCGTGAGCTGCGAGACGCCCGGATGCTTCGGACCCAAATCATACCAATCCCCCAAGCCATAATTGGCGATGAAATTGTCCGCGCGGCTGCCCAGATAATCCACATAGTTTTTCATCGCGGTATAATGAATGCGGAATAGATTCAGGTCGCCGTCGAACTCATATTGCTGCCACGGCACCAGGATGAAGGTGCTGCTCCACTCCGGGGAATCCCCGAACAGGTTGCGCAGGTGGTTGGGGTCGTTCTTGTCGCGGAAAACAGTGTATTCGGGCGCGGTCGTAGGCACGAGACCGTTGGTCAGTTGTGAATCGGCGATGTCGTTAAGCGTTTTGGTGAAGAGTTGCGCCAAGTTGTACTCGTAGCGCAGCGCCGGGCCGTTGAGATGGTCTTCCTCGAGCCAGCCAAGGCGTTCGCGATGCGGACAATCGGTCATCAAACTGACCATGTTGCTGCGTTGCGCCCAGCGAACGAGCTTGCGGGTGCGGTTGAACAATTCGTTTGAGCAGGCAAATTCCCCCACCGGCGGCGAGGAGGACTGCACCACCAGTCCGGCCAGGGAGATGATTTTCGGCGCCGGATTGTCGGGGCCGGCCGGCGTGAGATGAACCTGAACATAACGGCAGCCGGCATAGAAAAATTTCGGCGACCACGTTTCCACGCCGCCGGTGGCCTTGCTGAATTCGCACCAGATTGCGCCGCGATGGCCCGCGCCCATCGAGCTTTGGTTGACCGCGCCCTCGCGGTCCAGCAGTTCGGCGGGCAGGAGGCGCACTTTGCTCCCGGCCGGGCCGGAAAGCGAAACCCGCGGGACGTGCGCGGCGTTCTGGCCGAGATCAAAGACCGTGTCTCCATTCGTCAGGACGCGAGCGGAAACCGACCCGTGAATTTCAAAAAACTTCAGCGGCGGCGCGGCGCACGATAGTCCGCGCAGTTCTCCACCCGGACCGCTGACGGTAATCGCCGGCGGCCATTTCGCATCGTAAAAGTTGATCCGGTTCCAGCCGGCTTGCACCCGCCGGGCGTCGCAATCTTCGCCGCCATAGATGGAGTTGAAGGTGATTGGCCCCGCCGCCACGCGCCAGCTCTCGTCCGTGCCGATGAAGGCGACCGAGCCGTCCGCGTATTCGAGGCGAATTTGCGCGATGGCTTTTTGCGGGCCAAACGAGCCTTTGAACTTGGTGAAGCGTCCGCCACCGAGCACCTGATACATGCCATTGCCGAGTTCGAGGCCGACGGCATTCGTCCCGCGAATCAACTCCGCCGTGATGTCCCGCGTGTCGTAAAGGCAGGTTTTGTCGTATTTCGTCCAGCCAGGCGAAAGAAAATCGTCCCCGATTTTTTTGCCGTTGACGGTCAGTTCATACTCGCCCAGGCCGCAGACGTTGATGAGCGCGCGCTTGAGGCCGGACTTTACCGGGAATTCGTGCCGCAACAAGAGCGACGGGATGTTGGTGTCCGCCGCGCCAATCCATTGCGCGTGCCAGTCCTCGTTTCGCAGCACGCCCATCGTCCACGTCGCCGGTTTGCTCCAGGCTGAAGCCACTCCCTCCGCGTTCCAAACGCGCACTTTCCAAAACACTTGTTGCGCTGAAGCCAGCGGGGCCCCGGCATAGGGAATTTGTATCGTCTCATCCGAAATGACCTTGCCGCTGGACCAAAAATCCCCGTCGTCCCGACTGAGTTTTTTCTCCGACGACGCAGCCATGATTTCGTAAGCGGTCTGGTGCTCGTTATGCAGCGCGCTTTCCAGTTTCCAGAACAGGCGCGGGTGTGGCGAATCCACGCCGAGCGGATTCAGGGCGTACTCGCAGCGCAGTTCAACCGGCATGAGGCCTGCGCTGGCCACCGTGCCCGCAAGAACAACCCCCACGAAAATGACACCGCATTTTGCGAATCGGTTTGACAGGCTGGACGCGCACTCCCGTTCTGGCCGCCGACGTTGTAGCGCAGACCGGAAGTCTGCTGTTGCGCCGACTGGCAGTCGGCCGGGTGTTGGAAGCGGGTGTGGCGCTCGAATTCTCCACGGGCCGCAGGTTGCCAACCTGCGATACAGCAGGCTGCCAGTCTGCTCCATACCTGTGGCACGGCTCACGCGCGTGGCCCATAGCATCCATTTTGATAAGCAGCCGTTCAAGTGTTTCATGTTTAATGAGAGTTCCGGGGTTTCAAATCTTTGGACGTGGCCAGCGCCAGCACGCGGCCTGCGCTGCCGACCGCGCAGTAAAAATGATACACGACGCCGTTCCATTTCAACACCCACGGCTTATGGGCATACGTCTGGTCAAACGGTTCGCTGGGCTCGACGAGGTGGGGGCCGGTCCATTTCGTCCAATGAACCAGGTCATCTGAAGCGGCGAAAGTGTCAAACGCTCTTGGCTGCCAGCCGGCGCCGAAGTAGAACATCACCCACGCTTCGCCGATCCTTACAATCTGCGGATCCCCGCTGATGCCGTTCTTCCTGGCCTCGCCGTTGACGATCACGGAATTCGTGCCATAGCGGCTCCAGGTTTTCAGGTCGCGCGACACCGCCATGCCGATCTGCTCAAAGCCATTCTTGTATTTGCCGTTGTAAAACATCACGAACGGCCAGCCCAGCGACTGGTTTTCGTCGTGGATAATCTGGCTCTTGTACAGCGTTTTGGTTTCAAAATTGCGCGCCCCGGGTTGCCTCGGTGACAGGACCGGATTTTCCGCGAGCCGGTTCCATTCGCGCGCCTGCGTTGGGCTTTTGGACCACGCGATGCCAATGGAAAGCGGATCCGTTTCATAACCGCGCGCCGCGCCGCCGATGTAGGAGAGCCAGTAGCGGCCCTGGAATTTTTCCAGCTCGTGCGCGCCATTCCAATGATAATCGGCCAGCGCAATGCCTCCGTCCGCCTGCCAGGCATCCCAGCGGTTGGTGCCGGCGAAGGACAATACTTGTCCCAGTTTTTTCCAGTGCAGCAAGTCATCGCTCCGGGCCAGGAAGGTCTGGTAGCCGACCCGGTTGGAAATGGCCACGTACATCATATACCAATGGTTGCGATTGCGAAAAATACTGGGACAGTCCAGCAACTCGTTCGTGCTCGAGCCCGCCAGCACCACGCCGTATTTGAAGGGCGTTTTGACTTCCTCGTAAATCTGTTGCATCACATTGGTGTCCACGGCTCGGTCTTCCCGGATGGCGGGAATGACGTTTGGCCGTGGGCGTTTGTCCGCAATGTCCGCCACGTTTGCAGGCCGGGCGGGTTCACCCGGCGCAGTTCCATTGTCTTTGGCTGCGGCCGGTATGAAGGCAAACATGATGCCGAGCACCAAGCCAAGGATGCATGCAAAGTTCAAGGCGCCGGCTTGGCGGACGAAAGCGGCGGTGAACGCGCCGCACTCCAAACGCTTCGCGAGGTGGGAGGTCGCCCGGCAGTCGCGCCAGCGTTTGGAGTGCGGTGGCTTCAGCACCGCTTTCGCAGGGAGGCAGACGGGCAAGCCCGGCGAGGGATTGATTGGAAGACCGAACACAAGTTGGCTGCCTCCCCAGGGCCGTAGGCGCGAAATATTTGTAGAAATTAGCCCATCCACCATCCCAGCTCCGTAGGAGCGAAATCTTCCCCTCCGCAACATCCTGCAATTGAATATATTACACATCGTCTTCCTTAACTGAGCAAGATTCCCCCTTTGGGATTGGCGGACGGAGTTTCATCTTTCTTGCGCTCGATTCAACAGGTATTGAAATGCCGGTTCCAACCCGGCGGCATTTTTTGTTTCAGCGGAAACTTGCGGGCCGTTATTGGTCCAGACGTTGCCGGGCCCGTTGGCGTTTCTCAAAAACTTTTCTGCCGGACACCAGTTGTCGCGCACGGTAATGCCGGAGGAACCCTCATCCAGGTACAGATAAAACCAGTGCTTCGGATCAGGCACAAACGGGCTTGGCGCAATGTCCGAGATGGAGTTTTCCGCCACGATCGTGCCAGGCTGCGCAGACAGCGTGTAAATGCCGCCCAGATCGCCCAGTTGCCGGCCAACTTCGTGGATGCGATTGGCAAAAACCAAATTCTTGCGCATGGCGTTCGTCATTTTGGTCCAGCCCCAGCCGACGCTGATGGCGGTGTAAGGCAGGTGGAAAATATCATTGTGTTGCACGGATATGGATTGACCATAACCTACGCCCACGCCGACGCAACCCCAGTCTTCGTTGGCGCAATCACTAAAAACGTTGTTGGCGATGGTTTCACGCGCACAGACTTCGCGTTCATCAGACGGATGGTAGGGGACATGAGTTTCGACATTTGAGTCAGAAAACTTCCCTACCTGAGTCCCATTGCCGCCGATGTCGCGGAACGTGCAGCCTTGCACCAGATCGTCGTGGGTGCCGCTTTCAAAATCCAACCCAGCAGAAGCCAGGTGTTCAAAGGTGCAGTTGTCAAATGAAATGGATTCGGCGTTTTTGATTGAGACTGCGCCTGGCGGGCGGCCAACCCAGGCTACATTATCCAAACCCGGATGATAGAGCGTGCCTTTTGGCGAGAGTTTTTCGGCGTCAAGCAGATACATGCCGTCCTGAAGCGGTACATGTCCCTGCTGGGATGGCCGCAGCCAGGTCGTATGGGCGAAGGTGATGCCTTTGAATTGGAGGCCAGTGACGGGTTGGTCCGGCGTTCCTTCAATTCGCACCAGTGTTTCGATGGCTGGCACCACCACCTGCGCGCGGGCCATGTCCTCGCCCGCCCGCGGCCAGTAATAGATTTTTCCGGCGGGCACATCCTCAAACCATTCGCCCGGCTCATCCAAAAACTCGATGGCGTCGGCCAGGAAAAACGGCGCCCGATACTTTGCGTTGACGGTCACCAGCGGCCACGGATGCTGAAACTCAAGCTGGCTTTCTGGCGCTTTAAACGTGAGCAGCGCGTTGGTACCCTGGCGACGAATGGATTTAACGCGCAAGATGGCAATTTCCCACACTTGGTCCACCACCATTTCCAGGCCGGACGGCCTCTTTATTCCGGCCAGGGTGACTGCGGGAATGGTGGCAACTTGATTCGTTTTGTCCCACGCCACGAGCCGCGCCAGGCTTCCGTCGTTTGGTTCGCGAGCGCGAACAGCCTTGCGATTGTTCAGCCAGAGTTGGCGAAACTCCAAAACGTGTCTTTCCCATTTCGGGGCGTCGGCCACCCATACTTCTCCCGGAGCTGCCGCAGGCAGACCCCTAACGTTGGCAGTCAACTTTTTCCAATTGCCGATGGTCAGCCCACCGCTCAAGACCGGATGCTCCCCCGGCGCCGCCTCGATGCTGACGGGGACGGCATTTGTGGGCCGCGCGCCCGGCGTCTGCGGGCCTTCCGGCGACTGAAACCGGATGGGGCCGGCCAGGGAATATACGCCATCGCGCAATATGATGCGCAATGAGGCGGCGGCAGGTTGGTCAACTGAGCACCTTTCCATGAACCGACCCGTAGCGCAGACATTCCTGTCTGCGGGGTTCTGCCCCGATAGCCATCGGGGCAGTTCCGAAGCCGGGAACACGGGACTGGAAAGTCCCGTGAACCCGCAGGTTGGAAAACCTGCGCCACAAATTTGCGGATCGTGCCGGTTCATGGGTTCAATGCACGAACTTTTTCGGGTAATTCTCGCCCCGGCCCCCTCCCCATTTTGCTCCGACGACTCCGCAAAACGCGGAGAGGGAGAAACGCTCGCAGCAGCTTGCCAACCCCGCGCTTTTTCCAAGGCCGCCGCGAGGGACGCCAGCGGCGCATTGGACGAACCGAGGTTCGAATCCGCGCCGTCAGGCGCGACCCACAATTCTGCGGCCGCCGCCGGCCAAATCAGCGGCAGGGCGGCCAAAAGCGCCAAAATCCCAAGTGATGGCGGGCGGTGATTCATGTCGTCGGCTATTTTGCGGATGATTTGGCGGTTGTAAATGCCGGGATTTGCCGGGGCGGACGTTTGGCATAAATCGCAATTATTTTGCTCTTTTTCGCATTATTCGGCGGCACAACTTGTGCTAAAGTTGCCTATCACTAAAAAATGGCTTGAATGCGATGAAAGCAATATTTAATCGGTCATCGTTCCCGGAGTTCCGTCCGGCGCGCAGTCTCCAACTCAAGGCCTTGTCACCGAATAAGGTGCCCGCCTTCACCCTGATCGAATTGTTGGTGGTCATCGCCATCATCGCCATTCTCGCGGCCTTGCTCTTGCCCGCCTTGTCAAAAGCGAAAGAAAAAGCCAGTCGGACGACTTGTCTCAACAATATAAAGCAGCTATTGCTGGCGCATGTCATGTATGGCACCGACAACAATGACAGCATAGCCCTGCCAAATGACACGGCCACTTCCACCGCCGGGCCGGGGGGCACAGGATCACCGGGTTGGCTTTATACGGAAAATGCAACCACGCCTGCCGGATTGGGCGGCGGAGTGCCGGCAGGGGTGAGTTGGTTTTTGCTGGGTCCTGAAGGCGGCGTTTTTTGGAAATATGTGCATGGCAAGGATGGCGTCACCGGAACCTCGGTTAATAATATTGGTGCGGACGATAAGCTTCCACAAGTCTGGGCGATTTACCAATGTCCCTTGGATCCGCCGCCAGCCTTTGCCGCCCTCTTTGCCGCGCGCAATGTCAAGTTTTCCAGCTACTGCATGAACTGGGGAACCGACGATTATGGTCGGAACCTGCATCTCAAAACCAGCTTTTTCAAGCCCACCAATTGGCTGATCTGGGAAATGGATAACACCACGAATAATCCAAGTGTAAACTACTACAAGGATGGAACGGGCAACGGCGAAAAGGGAATAGGCCAGGTGCATGGTGGCAGGGGGGCAAACATGGGATACATGGACGGTCACGCGGGATTTATCCAATACAATGATTTCTATGGCGCGGCAGCGGATCCCAATAAAAACGACCTTTACATTTGCACCGATACCGCCAATGGACGTTAAAACGCAAATTCCACTTCCGTGAAACCATGAGTCTCCAAACACCTCAACCAAACACCTGAAAGATACCGAATCATGAGAACAAATAAACATGAAACCAATGTTGGCTTGAATTCCCATCTGATGTTGTTCCGGAGCATGTTGGTGGCCGGAGGCCTGATGCTATTGCTCCCGGGCGCCCGGGCGCAGTTCACCTGGCCGGTTTACGAGCCGTTTGGCGAATATACCAACACCACGGATCTTTATGGGGGAGACAGCACAAATTTTTGGAATTTCGGCAACGGCGGCGGTGCCGGCGTTCCCTCCTATGTGGTCACACCGGCGGCCGCATTGACCTTTCCCGCGTTGCTGACCGAAACCAACCCGGTTCCAGCCGGGGTTCAATCGGCATACGTCAATAACTCCAGCGCCGATGCCGGCGCCACCTTTAACGCGCACACTAACACCATCTATGCCTCATTTCTCTTGAACTATATTGACAACGGCAGTGGCAGCACCACCCCGGGAGATCGGGTTATTTTTCAGTTAATAACCAACGGCGTCGTCACGCTTGGCTCGTCCTATACGCATTACTGGACGGCGGTCACCCTTACCGCCGATTATGGCATAAAAATTGACAAGAACATCAACGCCGGTGGTACTTATTCCGCCGAATACCCGCTGGCTATTGGCGCCACTCACTTGATCGTGTTGAGTTATCAGACCAATAAAACTGCCGGCGCGCCTGACACGGTGAATCTTTGGGTGGATCCCACGCCCTTCGGCAACAATGCCACCATGCCTCCGCCGGTGCTCAGCACAACCAATGGCGCAAATATTGGCATCTTCGGCGCCATGATGCTGGACGATCGGGCTCCCTACTATGCCAACAACTTTATGATAGATGAAATCCGGTTGAACGACACTTGGGCCGGGGTCACCCCGCTGGCCACGCCGGCGCCGGGGCCGCTGTTTGCCATGAAGGGCGGGGGCGCAAGTTGCGGGAGCCCGGAAGATGTTTATTTGAGCGGATCGGTAGCCACCAATATCTATTTACTCTTTACTAACGGTGTCTTTACGGGTTATGTGACGAACGGCACGGGCACGGCGCTTGATTTTGGACTGCAAACGACCCTTGGCTATTATAGCGTGCTGGCGAGCAATATCACGACGGCAAACGTTGGCTGGATGAGCAATAGCGCAACGGTTGCGATTTTGCAGCCGCCGGTCATGGTGACGGAGCCGGTTCCCGTTGTGGCGGCCACAAATAACCGGGCTGCCTTCACGACGGTTATAACCGGCAACAATTTGGTTTTCCAATGGTATCTGAATGGGGCGCCGGTGACGAATGACTCGCATCTCTCGGGGGCAAAGACCAATGCGCTGGTGATTTCGCCAGTCACCACCGCCGACATTGGCAACTATTATTGCTACGTCATCGACGGCTGCAGTAATTTCGTCTATACTACCACAAACAGCCTGTCCCTGGACGCGCCGAATAATCTTGTTTGGTCAGGGGACAATTTTTCGGTGGATATCTGGGATGTGGCCACGTCGTTCGAGTGGAACAACGCCAGTACGGTCTTCAACCCGGGCGACAATGTTACCTTCGATGACTCCTCCCCCTTCAACAATGACAATAAAGTTAGCTTTAACGGGGTTCTGACGCCGACGACCATTACTGTCAATGCCGCGCAGAATTATACTTGGGTGAACGGGTCCCAGGGCGGATACCTCAGCGGGACGGCCACGCTGGTCAAGTCCAACACCGGCAGCCTGCTGGTCAACAATAATGCCAGTTCTTACGTGAACACCTTCACCGGCGGAACCATTATCTACGGCGGCACGGTGAATATATCCAACAGTTATAGCCTGTTAGGCACCGGACCGGTGACCCTGGCCGGTGGAACCCTGGAAACATACCAGAAGGGCAATGGCACCAGCACGGGCCTTTCCAATACCGTCTTTGTGACGGCCAATAGCACCTGGCAGGTTGACCGGACGGGCAGCACGTCCGGCGCGCTGCTCGGCGCGTTGATTGGTAGCCCTGGAACCTCGTTGACGATCTTCAACAATGCCATGATTGCCAGCCCAACCAACCGGGTCTATCTCGGTGGTGCCTTCACCAACAACTCTGCCATTCTCCTGACCGTCAATGCCAATGCGCTGGCGATTGAACTTGCCCCGATCAACAGCACTACTAATGTCGAGATCTTTAACGGCGCAATTTCCGGTGCGGGCCAGTTCACCAAGGTGGGCACGGGCGCGGTGTATTTAAACGCCGCCAATACCTACTCCGGTGCGACCACCAACAGCGCCGGACTTCTGGCCGGCACTGGCAGTGTGACCAGTCCGCTGGTTGTGGCCAGCAACGCGACCGTTGGCGCCGGTTCGGCGATAGCGCTCGGCACGTTCACTGTCAACAACACGCTCATTCTAGGCGGCAATGTCCTGATTCGCGTGAACAAAGCGCTCACGCAATCAAATGACCTGATATCCGTTACGGGCGTGATTACCAACGTTGGCACGGGTACCGTCACGGTTACCAACATCGGAGCGGCCGCTCTGGCGGCGGGTGATACGTTCCAGATATTTAGCGGCGCTGTCAGTAACGGCACAGCTCTTACCGTGACCGGCAGTGGGGTGCAGTGGGCGAACAACTTGGCGCTTAACGGCAGCATTCAGGTCGTTCAGCTTCTTCCTGTCATCATCACCAACTCGCCGACAATTAGCAGCTTCGTTCTCTCCGGGTCCAATGCAATCATCACCGGCACCAATGGTCAGTCCAATGGACTTTGCTATCTATTGCGATCGACCAATATTGCCACTGCGAGGGACCTGTGGAAGACGGTGGCAACCAATGTCCTCGGCGGCAACGCATATAGCTTGACCGAAACGAATGTCGTAACCGCTGGTTCGGCGCAACAGTTCTTCATGTTGAGCAGCACCAATTACAATCCCTGAACTGTTGCCCCGCCCTTGGTGGTGGTGGGATGTTCGGTATCCGAAACATCGCCAGGGAAGCGGGGTGCGCCAGGCACCCCGCCTTTGGTGACGGCTTGCGGCAGGGAGCTTTGGCTCAATCCAGCGAGCGGGCTGTGAATTTGACCGGGGCCGAATTTACGAAACCGGAACCTGAGCGCCCTGACCGGTTCGACCGGAAAATCGGAATCAATTCACGTTGCCTCAGTTTCCAGCCCTCGGGAACACGGGACTGGAAAGTCCCATGAACCCGCAGACAGGAATGTCTGCGCTACACCACCTTGCGGCGGTTTTGTCTGCGCCTGCTTCGGAGTTCGGTTTCACCCAGTGCCGCCGGTTTTTTTTGACCATGCCCTGAGACCGGTAACGAGGGCCCGTGCTGTCGCCTATCCTGGCGGCTTGGCAGTAGCACCGGTCTGCGTCGGTCCAAAATGAGAGTGGACGAACGATTGGCCGGTTGCCTGGCGGCGTAGAAACGTCGCAAACACGGGCATCCTGAGCGGATTGCTCTTGGGGGAACGCTCACGCTGGCCGGCAAACGCTTGGCAAAAATCGCAAATTATATATTTTTTTTCGTATTACCTTAAAGGGCGACCTGTGCTATGGTTTGGCATCACCAAAATTCAAAACGAATGCGAATGAAAACAAAAAGCAATGCGTCATTGTGGTCAGCTTCCCGCCCGGAGGTCACCGGCACCGCCCCGGGCCAGGCCAAATCCCCAAACACCGCTCAGGCATTCACCCTGATCGAGCTGCTGGTGGTCATCGCCATCATCGCCATTCTGGCGGCCATGCTGCTGCCGGCGCTGTCGGCGGCCAAACGCAAGGCGCAGGGCACTTATTGCCTCAACAACACCAAGCAGTTGAACCTGGCGTTTATCATGTACTACGGCGACAATGATGAAAAGCTGGTCAGCAACAACGGCTGGGTGGATGTGGATAATGGCATGGACTGGTATAATAAAGATGCCAATACCAACATCATGGTTTTGTCTGCCACCACTTCGTTGTTTTCACCTTACATAAAATCTTTTGGAACCTACCGTTGCCCGGGCGACAACATTGCGTCTCAAAACGGGACGCGTGTGCGCAGCTACTCGTTGAACTCCTCTCTGGCCAATAGCCTGACCTCGCCCCAGTCCAATCCTAGCCGGACTTATATTGAGGCGCACAAATCAACGGATTTGAACACGCCAGGGCCGGCCAACGTTTTTGCCTTTGTGGATGAAAGCGCCTACACGTTGCTCAACACTGGCAATTCGGTTTTTTCCTTCGACCCGGGCCTTGGTTCCGGCTCCGAATATTGGCGTGATATGCCGGCGTTTTACCATGGCAAGGCAGGCAATATTTCTTTTACCGACGGCCACGCGGAGATTCACAAGTGGCTTGCCAGCACCACGTATCACGCCGTTTCGTTTGGAATTGTGGATACGGGCAACACGATTGTCGGGGTCAGTCAAGATTACGAGTGGCTGGACAATTTGACCCCGTACCATTGAACAAATGCTCATGATTCAACGTGACCCTTCCTTGTTCTTTCAACCATAAGTATAGCTACAGCATACAATAACAACAACCAAACTCCATGAAACAGCCGTCCGCCCACCCTCGTCATAATTCAACCTCCACCTCCAGTCACCATCCGCCCGTTTGGGTGCGGGCCGCAGCCCCGCCGGTTTTGATTTGGCTAGCTCTGCTGGTCTGCGCGCTTTCCGGTCTGCCCGCCCGCGCGCAGACAGCCACCATCAATCCACAGACGCTCAATTATTGGGCGGGCGTGAATACTTCCGAGGCCCTCGGGGTGGGGAGCAACTCGGTCGTCGTCACCGGAGCTAACGGCGTCGCGTCCTTCAGTCTTGCCGTGACTGGCCAGCCCGCCGGCTTGACGACGGTGTTAAGCACGAATTCCTGCACCAACACCGTTCCGTTGGGAGTATTTCTGGCTGCGACAAATGTTGCGGCCGGATATTATCCTTTGACCGTCGCCGCAACTGGCACAGCCAGTTATTCGACCAATGTCAACCTGTTCGTGGTTCCACAGTGGGCCTACACCAACGGCACTGCGAACTGGGGACTTGGCTCGAGTTGGAGTGGCGGCTCGGTGCCCGGCGTGAACGATAGCGTTTATATTGAAGATTTGACCGGGAATACAGCGCGGCCAGGATTCACGAACGTGGTTGACAGCTCGCATACCATTCAGTCCCTGATTTTGCTGGGCGATAATGATGCCAACTTGGCTGTGGCAGACGCCTGTGTAATGCAGATTCCCACTGGTGTGACGTTGTCCGTCCTTGGCACGAATGGGATGGCCATTGGGAACAAGACCAGCAACAGTGCCCGTCCACTCTATATTTTCTCCGGGGCCGGCGCTTTGGTGGTCAGCAACCCAGCAGCCAGTTTTGTGATAAATAACGCGGGGAACAGCCGCTCCACCACGGTGTTAATGACCAACTTGAATAACTTTTCCGCCACGGTAAGCCGGTTTGGAGTGGGTGACGTGACGCTGGCTGCACAGGGGCTTTATGGAACCGTTTCCGATAATCTATCTTTGGCTCTGACCAATCAGATTACTGCAATTTGGGGGGATAACTATGCAGGCTTTAGTTTTAACAACTCAATTCAATTTGCTAATCTTGGCGACATCACCGGTGGCAGCGTAATCAATCAATTTGCCTTGGGAATCTCGAATCAGATTTTCGCGGACAGCATCGGAGTAGGCCGGGGAAGATCTCCTGGGTCTGGTTCGTCTGCGTTCAGTTTTTTTGGGCCGACCTTGAGGTTTTTGCCCCTGTTTTCGAATTCCGTCGCCCCGACCGCTTCAGCTTATATTCGCGGCACCAATGGTGGCCGCATGAGCCTGCTGGCCGTGGGGGTTGATTCCGGCACCAACGCTAACGCCAACAACTGCCAGGGCGTCGTTGATTTGCGCGGTGGCACGGCCAATGTGCAAGTGGATCAGATTTGGCTGGGCCGGGACCGGACGAACTCCACCGCTAGCCGTGTGTTGGGCGGCCTGTATTTTGATTGGGGCAACATAAACGCGAACACGGTTATCGCCGGAAATATGCAATATACCAACGGCACTAGCCAGATTGCGGGATATTTGCTGGTGGGAACAAACGGCACCTTGAATGTGAACTCCAACTTGGTCCTAGGCTTGACGCCCACAAACGTCACGGGATTTGCAAGTCAAGCCGCCGGCACATTTGGGCAGGTGCAAATTAATAATGGCGGCGCCATTCGTGCCAGCCAGATCACGGTCGGCCAAAGCAGCGCCGGCAACGCCATTACCATCAACGCGGGCGGCACGCTGGACGTTACCAACACCGTCGCGAGTTCCACGGTCATGCTGGGCGGGCTTACCAACAATGCTGGCGTGCTGACACTGCACATCAATGGAAATAACACCGTGGTTTATGCCAGTAATCTTACCGCCAGTGTTGTCAACTCGGTTTCGCCTTCCATCAACATCGCCTCGGTGTCCGGGATAGGCTCTTACCCGGTCACGATCCACGTGATTTCCTATGGCGTTGCCACCGCAGCGAACACCTGGGTTGGTGGCACGGCCCCGGCCGGTTTGACGGTGGCGGTGGCCAACAACAGCGGCAACAATTCAATTGATGTTACGTTGTCCACCGGCGCCCCCAAGACTTTGTTGTGGAAGGGATACATCAACAATACTTGGGATAACAGCACCTACAACTGGCTGGATTTGAACACCGGTTTGCACACCAACTTTGTCACGCTTGATAAAGTGGCGTTTGATGACACCGCCGCGAACTCCAGCATCATTGTTTCGGGCGATATGGTGCCGTCGCAGTCTCCGGGTGGAATTCAGATGACAAACAACTCTTTGGCCTACACGTTCACCACGGCCACCCCCGGCGACGGCACCGGCCGGCTGCTTGGCGGGGCCAGCTTGACCAAAATTGGCGCCAATGGCCTGACCAATGACCTGTATGCCGAATATGGCGCGAGTGTGGATGCGGGCAGTTTCTCCATTACCGCAAATGGAACTGTCGGTGGCGCTATCGTGGCGAGCGGGGCTTCGCTAGCCAACGGCGGCACGGTCCTCGGTAGTGTAGCCTGCGCCGGCACTGCCGTGAACTTGAGCACAATTGATGGCGCTCTGGCCATCCAGAGTTCCGGCATCGTTACCAACTCGGGTACGGTCAATGGCGCCTTGTCCATGTTTACCAACAGCCTCTTTTGCAACAACGGTACCATGAATAACATTGGCAGCCCAATCACCGCGACCAACACCACGCTCGTTAACTCTGGTGTCATGTATGGTTCCAGCCTGACGGTCGGTGGCACTCTGATTGACCTCGCGCCGGACAGTGTCGGCGTCAGTCCTGGCAGCATCAATGTGGGGACTTTGACAGTTAATGGTACCTTTGAACCGGGCGGAAACGCCATTGGAACGACTGCGGTCACTGATTATAACGTTCTCGGCAGTCAGACCGGCAATCCCAATGGTCGAATTCAACTGACCGCCGGTTCGGTCACCATCTTGCAGGTCAACACGGCGGCCAGTCCGGCGAACACACTGGTTTTGTCCCAAAACCAGGGCTTCGGCCCAAGCCAGGCGGGCAAGGCTTTCAATGGCTGCACTCTGGTCATCACCAATCTTGGGCCCGCCCTAACCGCCGGCGAGTCCTTCAAATTCTTTGGCCAATATTATTCTGATGGTAACATCGGTAATGCTGGCCTTAACACCACCAATGCCTATCCCATCATCCAGCCCGCGACACCGGGACCGGGCTTGGCGTGGGATTTAAGCCAACTCATACCAGGTGGCTACATCAATGTTCTGAGCGCCACCGATCCGTCACTGATCTTCACCGTGACCAACAACATCTATGTTGGGGTGGGAGGGTCAAATATCATCACGGAACTGACCTGGCCGGCAGACAAAATCGGCGGCTGGGTTGAACAATTAAACACCTCGCTGACCAACGGGTTGAGTGCCACAAACTGGATTACCCCGAGCGGCGGTTACTACACCAATATGTACAGCGTGAACGATTTGCTTTTCACGAACACGTTGGTGGGGGACCCGACTGCCATTGGCAGCGCTGTCTTCTACCGGTTTGTGTGGCCGTGATGGTTTTATAATCCAACCGAAGCCGGGGTCGAGTCTGACTCGGCCCCGGCTTGTTTCTTGCAGGCAACAATTCGAAAATATGAAGAACATTATTATCATGGCAGCGGTTCTTGCGCTGTCGGTTCGGGCCGGTTTTGCCCGCGAGAACTGGCCGGTGCCCGGCGAGGAAATCAAGCAGCGTGACGCCGCTTGGAGCCAATACGAGCAACAGGTCATCTCGAATGTTGCTCCCCAACTGGAGGAATGGGCAAAGAAAGGCAAGCCGTTCATCCCGTGGGCTTCCAAGCCGGAAGATTTGCCTCAGGCGAAAGTGCCGGCTTTCCCCGGCGCGGAAGGGGGCGCTAAATTCTCCTTTGGCGGACGCGGCGGGAAAGTGTTCGTGGTGTCCAGCCTGGCCGACAGCGGGCCGGGCACATTGCGCGAGGCGTGCGAAGCCGCCGGACCGCGCATCGTCGTGTTTAATGTGGCGGGCATCATTCACCTTAAAATGCCCATTTATATCGAGGCGCCCTATATCACCATTGACGGTCACACCGCCCCCGGCGACGGCGTGTGCGTCGCCGACAACGGCCTGGAGGACAATGCCCACGACGTGGTCATACGCTATTTGCGTCTTCGGCGCGGCAACACGGACATCTTCAACCGCCATGGCACCCATTATGGCAACCCCATTGGCAATATCATGCTGGATCACGTCTCCTCGAGCTGGGGGTCTGACCAGAATCTCGACACGTATCGCCATATGTATCAGCCGCCCAAGGGCGGATCGGCCCTGAAGCTGCCGAGCGTCAATGTCACGATTCAATGGACCATCACCAGCGAGGCGCTCAACATGTACAATCATGCTTTCGGCGGCGACTGGGGCGGACGCAACAGCATGTTTCATCACAACCTGCTGGCCTGCAACACCGGCCGCAATCCGAGCATCGCCATGACGTATGATTTCAATTTTGTCAACAATGTGCTGTTCAACTGGCGTCACCGCTCCGTGGACGGCGGCGGTTCCAACAGCTTGTACAACTTCATCAACAACTATTACAAGCCCGGCCCCGCGACGCTGAACAATCCCGTGCGCTACCGTATCCTGGAGCCGGCGGCAAGCTGGACCAAATCCGATCCGGTGAGCCGCTGGGGCAAGGCCTACGTGGCGGGCAACATTGTGGAAGGCAACGACGCAGTCACCAAGGACAACTGGGACGGCGGCGTGCAATTCAACAAGTCGCCCGATGTGGATGCCAGTGGGGAAATCGCGAAGGGCCGGATAGACGACCCGGCTCTGAACGACAAAATCATCGCACAAGTCCGCGTGAACCAGCCGTTCCCGATGCCGCCGGTGACCATCCAGAGCGCGCGGGATGCCTTCGAGTCCGTGCTCAAGAGCGCTGGCGCCTCTTTGCCGCGCCGCGATTCCGCGGATGAGCGGGTCATTACTGAAACCCGGACGGGAAAAGTCTGGAGCGAAGGCAAGGAGTTTACGCCGACGCCGATGAAGGGCCTGGCCAAAAACAACATCGGCACCGGGGGCAACGGCATTATCACCGACATTTCCCAGATCGGCGGCTGGCCGGAATACAAGGGCGACCCCATCAAGGACTTGGGTCCCGACGGCATTCCGCTCTCTTGGAAAAAGAAATTCGGCCTCGACGCAGCCGATCCGGAACTCGCCCAAAAGGATCTGCAAGGCGACGGCTACACCGTGATGGACAAATACCTCGACGGCCTTGACCCGACGAAAAAAATTAACTGGAACGATCCGAAAAGCAACGTCAATACTTTGCAATGAACCTGAGAAACCGGAGCGCGGCGTTCACGCCGCTTCGAGGCATAAGGCTTTTGGATCTTTGGATATTGAAGCGGTGTGCATGCCGCGCTCCGTAGCTCTGAACGCCGCGTCGCACCCATCCATACATACAGTGAGTGAGAACATCGCAGCGCCAGCGCGCATCCCGGCTTACGCGTGGGTGGTGGTTGCTTTGCTCTGGCCGGTGGTGATGTTGAATTATCTGGATCGGCAGATGGTTTCCACCATCCGCTCATCGATTCGCGCTGACATTCCCAGCATCGCCAACGACCAGGATTTCGGCACGCTGATGGCCGTCTTCATGTGGGTGTATGCCATCTTGAGTCCCCTCGGCGGATACATCGCGGACCGCTTCAACCGCCGTTGGATGGTCATTGGCAGCCTGTTTGTGTGGTCGGCGGTCACTTGGCTGACTGGCCACGCCACGACCTATTCGCAGATGCTCTCGTTCCGCGCGCTGATGGGCATCAGCGAGGCTTTTTACATCCCGGCGGCACTGGCGCTGATCGCGGATTTTCACACTGCCGGCACGCGCGCGCGGGCGATCGGCATTCATCAAAGTGGCATTTATGCCGGCCTCGCGCTCGGCGGCCTTGGCGGTTACATCGCCCAATCGAGTTCGTGGCGGCATTGCTTCACCTGGTTCGGCGCGGCAGGCGTGGCCTATGCCCTCGTGTTGCTCCTGGCTCTGAAAGACAAAGCCGGTGAAAATCAAAACGACCGGGCAACGAAAAGTCCGGTGACGGTCGTTGAAACATTTCGCGCCCTTTCGTCGCAACCGGCGTTCTGGCTGCTGGTGGTTTATTTTACCTTGCCCGCCATCGCCGGCTGGGCCACGAAGAACTGGCTGCCCACCTATCTCGCAGATACTTTTAACCTCAAGGAAGGACCGGCGGGGCTCTCTGCCACCGGGTTTATTCAAATCGCGTCGTTTGTCGGCGTCCTGCTCGGCGGCGTGGTGGCGGATTGGTGGATGCGCACGTCGCCGCGCGGTCACATTTACACGAGTGCGTTTGGCGTTTTGCTCCTGGTGCCGGCTTTGCTCGGCCTCGGCTACGCGTGGAGTCTCGGCGCGGCGGTTGCCTTCATGATCTTGTTCGGCCTCGGGTGGGGTTTTTTTGACTGCAACAACATGCCGATTCTCTGCCAAATCGCCCGTCCCGAGCATCGCGCCACGGGCTACGGTTTCATGAACTTCGTGAGCATCAGTGTCGGTGCGGTTGCGACGGTCGCGCTCGGCTGGATGCGCGATCATGGCGTCAAGTTTTCCGCCGCTTTCGCGGCTTCGGCGGTGGTGGCTGGATTGAGCGCCGCCCTGATTTTATTGGTCAAGCCGCGGGTGAACAGTTTTGAGCGATGTTGAGCATGAATTGCGCTGTAGCGCAGGCTTTCCAGCCTGCGGGTTCACGGGACTTTCCAGTCCCGTGTTCCCGTGAGCTTAAACCTACCCCTATGGCTATCGGGGCACACCCCGCAGCCAGGACTGCCTGCACTTCGTTTCCTGGCGCGCTCTGACTCGAGGTTGCCAGGTTGAACATTTTGAACACGAATTGACATGAAATTGCCGCTAACAGGGATCATCCCGCCGCTGGTCACGCCCTTGCGCGACCGCGATGCACTGGATGTCGCCGGGTTGGAAAAGCTGATTGAACACGTCTTGTCGGGCGGTGTGAACGGACTTTTCATCCTGGGCACCACCGGCGAAGGCCCGAGCCTGAGTTATCCATTGCGCCGCGAGTTGATCGAACGCGTTTGCCGCCAAGTGAAGCAGCGGGTGCCGGTGCTGGTCGGCATCACCGACACCGCGTTCATCGAGTCGGTACACTTGGCGCGATACGCCGCCCTGCAGGGCGCGGATGCGCTGGTGGTGGCCCCGCCCTATTACCTCCCCGAAGCGCAGCCGGAACTCCAGGAATATCTCGACCATCTGATTCCTGAACTGGAGCTGCCGCTGTACCTTTACAACATGCCCGCGCTGACCAAAGTCCACTTCGAGTTGGATACCGTCCGCCGCGCGCTGGACCAACCGCGCATCATTGGCCTCAAGGACAGCTCCGGCGACTTGGACTATTTCAAAAGCGCCGCCGGACTCATCCGGCAGCGTCCCGACTGGTCGCTGCTCATTGGCCCGGAAGAAAAACTGTTTGCCTCGCTGCAACTTGGCGGCGATGGCGGCGTGAGCGGAGGGGCAAATCTGTTTCCGAAACTTTACGTCCAGGTGATCGCGGCACAGCGCGCCGGAAATCCCGTCCGCGCGCAAGAACTGCAGGCGCAAATCCAGCGCGTCAGCGATTCCTTTTATCGCATCGGAAAATATTCCTCCTCGATCATCAAGGGGATCAAATGCGCGCTCGCGTGCCTCGGACTTTGCGATGATTTCATGGCCGAACCGTTCCATCGCTTTCGCGCCGACGAACGCGACTTGGTCAAAACCCGGCTGAAGGAAATCGAGGCCGAGCTGTCAAAGCTGAACTTGTGATACTTGGGCATGATTTTGAACCGCAAAAACCCCGCAGAGTGCAGGCAGGAGGGAAGCTGGTGAAACGAAACACCTCACTCCGCCTGCACCGTAGCGCAGGCTTTCCAGCCTGCGGGTTCACGGGACTTTCCAATCCCGTGTTTCTCCCCCAAATGAAAATGCGGTTCGAGGATTCAATGCGCGAATCCTTCGGGGACACCTCACCCCAGCCCTCTCCCCATTTTGCTCCGCCGACTTCGCAGAACGCGGAGAGGGAGAAACGATCCCCGCGTGTGCTTCGAATCCTGGCACTCCCTTTTCTTTTAGTGTGGTTCGCGGTTTTCCAATCCGCCGCAGCCCAGCCAAGCTGTGTCGTTCTGCAACCGGCGGCTTTTTCCAATTATGTCGCGCATTTTGACGACATGGAGGACGAAAATGTCACCAATTTCGTGCCGAACGCGAAATCCTGGGAATGGCTGCAAAAAGAAATTCCGTTTTTCGCCTGCCCCGACCGGGAGATAGAGGAACTATATTATTTCCGGTGGTGGTCGTTCCGGAAACATCTGGAACAGACCGCCCACGGTTTTGTGTTCACGGAATTTCTCACCCGCCCCGTGCCCGTGAGCAGCGCGGTCGGGCATCAGCTTCTGGAAGGCCGGTGGCTGCGCGACCAAAACTTCCTGGATGACTACATTTGCTCCTGGCTGCGCAATACCAACGGGCCGCAGTCGCTGCACAAATACAGCAACTGGCTGGAGGACGCGGTTTATCAACGCTATCTCGTTACCAGCGACCGCCGGTTCGTGGTTCAACTGCTCCCTGATCTCGTTCGGGATTATCACCAGTGGGAAGACGAGCACCTGTCCACAAACGGCCTGTTCTGGCAATACGACGTTCGGGACGCCATGGAGGAATCCATTAGCGGCTCGCGCACGAACAAGAATCTCCGCCCCACCATCAATAGCTACATGTTTGGCAACGCCCGCGCCATCGCGGCCATCGCCAGACTGGCCGGCAAGCAGAGTCTTGCCGGCGAATTCGAGGCCAAGGCCGGGCGGTTGAAGAAGCTCGTGCAAAAGCGGTTGTGGAACCCGGAGGCCGGCTTTTTCGAGGTGGTGCGCGACAATGGAAAATTTTCCGATGCCCGCGAAGAACTCGGTTTCATTCCTTGGTATTTCGAGCTGCCGGACCACGAAGCGAAATATGCGGCCGCCTGGGCGCAACTGTCCGACCCGGGGGGATTCGCCGCGCCGTACGGCCTCACCACTGCCGAGCGGCGGCATCCGCAGTTCCGCACGCATGGTTACGGCCATTGCGAATGGGATGGAGCCGTCTGGCCTTTTGCCACGTCGCAAACGCTCGGCGCGCTGGCCAATTTTCTCCGCGATTATGACTCTTCGGCCGTGACGCCGCGCGATTATTTTGACTCCTTTTTGACCTATTCCCACAGCCAGCACGCTGGCGGCAGGCCGTACATAGGCGAATATCTGGACGAAACCACCGGCCAGTGGATCAACGGCAAGGACGGCCGCAGCCGGTTTTACAATCACTCGACCTTCGCCGATTTGGTCATCACCGGCGTCGTGGGGCTCGTGCCGCGCCCGGATGACGTGGTCGAAATCTGGCCGATGCTGCCGGAGGGAACCTGGAAATGGTTTTGCCTCGACGGTGTGAGTTATCACGATCACGTGTTCACGATCATTTGGGATCAGGACGGAACGCGCTACCATCGGGGATCCGGCTTGATCGTGCTGGCGGATGGAAAAGAGATTGCGCGATCGCATAAACTGGCAAAACTAACGGGTGAATTGCCATGAGACAAAAGCGCACCATCAACCCCGTAACCGCCTGTCTCTTCCTCTATGTCGCACTCGCCGCAGTCGTCCCATTCCCCCTCCACGCCGCGCCAAAAAAGTTATCGCCGGTCATTGCGGTAGGCAAGGATGGTCGTCTGGCCTACCATGCCGACGAACAGGGCAACCGCATTCCCGATTTTTCAACCTGCGGCTACGCGGGTGGCGAGCGGCAAATCCCGGACGCACCAATTCGCGTTGCCGTTTCGCCCGCCTCCACCGACGAAACCGCGCGCATTCAGAGCGCGATTGATTACGTCGCCCGTCTGCCCGCGGATACCAATGGAATCCGTGGCGCGGTATTATTGCTCAAGGGGCGGCATGAAGTACTCGGTGGACTCCAAATCACCAATTCGGGCGTGGTGCTGCGCGGACAAGGCATGAATGAAGACGGAACGGTCCTCGTGGCCACCGGGTCGGATCGCCGGACGTTCATTCGCCTTGCTGGTCGGGATGATCTTGCCGCCAACGCCAATCCGGCGTGGCAAATCGCCGACGATTATGTTCCCGTCGGAGCCACCAGTTTTCAGGTCAAGGATGCGGGGACATTAAAAGCGGGCGACCCCGTTGAGGTGATTCGCCCCAGCACAAAAGGCTGGATTGACGCGTTGGGCATGACCGAATTTGGCGGCGGCATTGGCGACTGGCGGCTGGTTTGGAAACCTGGCAGCCGCGACCTGGTTTGGGACCGCGTCATCTTGAAAATTGTCCGCAATCTCGTCACGGTGGATGCGCCGGTGACCACGGCGATCGAAACCAACTTTGGCGGCGGTTTCGTGAACACGTATTCCTGGCCGGGGCGTCTGGAAAATGCGGGCGTGGAGAATCTGCGGCTCGAATCGGCTTTCGACGCCGGCAATCCGAAGGACGAAAATCATGCCTGGTTTGCCATCACCATGGAAAACGCGGCCGATTCCTGGGTGCGCCAAGTCGCGTTCCGCCATTTCGCCGGCTCGGCGGTGGCGATTTATGAGACCTGCAAGCGCGTAACGGTCGAGGACTGTTTGTCTCAGGCGCCGGTTTCAGAAGCCGGCGGCTGGCGCCGCAACACTTTTTTCACCATGGGCCAGCAGACCTTGTTTCTGCGCTGCTGGGCGGAGCACGGCCGCCACGATTTTGCCGCCGGTCATGCCGCCGCCGGACCGAACGCGTTTGTGCAATGTGAAGACACTCTGCCCGAAGGAGACAGCGGCGCGATTGGAAGCTGGGCGAGCGGCACGCTCTTTGACAACGTTCGCATTGACGGCGGCGGATTGAGCCTGATGAATCGGGGCGCCGACGGCGAAGGGGCGGGCTGGGCAGCGGCAAATTCAGTTTTGTGGCAGTGCGACGCTTCGACAATTTCGTGCGAAAGTCCGCCTACTGCCCGGAACTGGGCCTTTGGCTGCTGGGGCGAGTTTGCAGGTGACGGCGTCTGGCGCGAGGCCAACTCCTCCGTCCGGCCCCCGAGTTTGTTCGTGGCGCAGGTCGCCGACCGCTGGGGCCAGGCCGCGGCGGAACGGGTGCCGCTCATGCAGCGCAGCCTCGCGGAATTTTCCAATCCCACCGCGAAACAGGCGGCGGAATTGATCGCCGCTTCCCTGAAACCCGCGCCGCTGCTTTCGGATTTCATCGTGGAAGCCGCGGCCAGGAGTCCGATTCCATGCGAGCCGGGCAATGCGAAACCGGTTGACGAAATCCTGGGCCCGCACCTGTCCTCCGCAGCCTTGGCGAAGGAGGATCACCCGATTTCCATCACCCATGGCTGGCTGGTGTGCGACGGCAAATTGCTCACCGGCATGACGGCGCCCATCAATTGGTGGCGCGGCAATATGCTGCCGGGCGACGCGAAAAACTACGGCATCAACCTCACCCGGTTTGCGCCCGGACGAACTGGCCCTGGTTTTACGGATGACCCGGATGAAATCGCCGACGGCATGGCCGCCCAAAACCAAGCGGCGCTCGATCATCACTACGGGCTTTGGTATGACCGTCGCCGAGAAGACCACGAGCGGGTTCGCCGGGCGGACGGCGACGTCTGGGCGCCATTTTACGAGCAGCCTTTCGCGCGCAGCGGGCAGGGGATGGCTTGGGATGGCTTGAGCAAATATGACCTGACCAAGTTCAACTTGTGGTATTGGTCGCGATTGCAGACCTTTGCCGGCCTCTGCGATGAACGCGGCCTGGTGCTGTTCAACGAAAATTATTTCCAGCACAACATCCTGGAAGCCGGCGCGCATTGGGTGGATTGTCCCTGGCGCTCGGCCAATAACATCAATCAAACCGGCTTTCCCGAGCCGCCGCCGTTTGCCGGTGACAAGCGGATTTTCATGGCGGAACAATTCTATGACGTCAGCAACCCGGTTCGGCGCCAACTGCATGAGAATTTCATCCGCCAAAACCTGGCCAATTTCACTAATGAGGCGAACGTCATCCAGTTTACCAGCGGAGAATTCACCGGGCCGCTTGCGTTCGAGCAATTCTGGCTCGATACGGTTGGCGATTGGGAGGAGCAGAACAAATCTCACCCGCTCATTGCGCTGGCAGCCAGCAAGGACGTGCAGGACGCCATCCTCGCGGACGCCAAGCGGGCGGCAGTCGTGGACGTGATCTGCTTCCGTTATTGGTGGCAGACCGACCGCGGGCTGTTTGCGCCGCACGGCGGACAGAATTTGTCGCCGCGGCAATTTGAGCGGCAGTGGAAAGGCGGCACGCCGGGCGATGAAAATCTCGCGGCCATGGCGGCGGAGTACCGCCACAAGTTGTTGGACAAAGCGGTAATTGCGTCCGGTGAGGACGAGGATCTGAGCCGTGGCGCCTGGGCTTTTGTTTGCGCCGGGGGTTCCCTGCCCAATCTTCCGCGCACGGCGGATGCAAAATTGCTCGCCGCCATTCCGCACATGCAGCCGTGGCTGGCGGACAACGCCAAATCACTTTGGGCTCTGCGTGAGCCGGGAAAACAAATTCTTATTTTTGGCGGCCACGGCGACGAGTTGGATTTGTCCACGGAGTCAGGCGCCTTTCGCGTGGACGTCGTGAATCGGGAAAGCGGCCAAGTCATGCCGAGCGCAACCGTCCAGGCCGGCGGCAACGTCAAATTGCCGGACGCAACCGTCGTGTGGCTGATCAAGGAGTGAATCCATGAGCAAGACGCTTCTGGCGCAGGGCACGATTTTTGACTTGGGATTGGAGAGTCCCCAGAGCCCGCCGATAAAAATGTCGGCGCTATGTGGCGCAGGCTTTCCAGCCTGCGGGTTCAGGCGACTTTCCGGTCGCCTGTTTCCTTTGAAAACGCGCCATAGAACAGTTTCAACCTGCGCCCGGACGGTTCTGGCCTGTGGTTTGGCTTGCTTCGCTGCGTTGACGGCCTGCGCGGCTCAAACCATCGAACAATGGGGCCGGTTCGAACTTGCATTAAACGGCCCAACCAACGGGAATCCCTTCACGGACGTGAAATTCTCGGTGCGCTTTTGGCAGCGACGGTACGAAACCGAGGCCAATGGCTTTTATGACGGCGACGGGGTTTATCGCGCTCGATTCATGCCCGAGAAACAGGGCGAGTGGCATTGGCTCACCGTCAGTTCCAGCCCGGAACTCAACGGCCAGACCGGCAGCTTCACCGTCACCGCACCGTCGGCGCGCAATCACGGGCCGGTGCGAGTGGCGAACATCTATCATTTTGCCTACGCCGACGGCACGTCCTACAAGGAACTCGGCACCACCTGCTACGTCTGGCAGTTGCAGAATGAGGCATTGCAGGAGCAGACGCTCAAGACGCTAGCCTCTGCGCCGTTCAACAAGCTTCGCTTTTGCGTCTTCCCCAAACGCTATCAATGGAACACCAACGAGCCAATTATGTATCCGTTTGCGGAAAACGCAGCGGCGACCAACCGGGATTTCGCCGGTTCCAACATGGCGGCGTCTCGGCAGAGCGCCGCCATCCAAAATTCTGCGCTGACCAATTGGGACTTCACCCGTTTCAACCCCGCTTATTTTCAGCATCTCGAACAGCGCATCGCCGATCTGCAAGCGCTCGGCGTCGAGGCGGATGTCATTTTGTTTCATCCCTACGACGAGGGTCATTGGGGCTTTGACCGGATGCCGGCGGACGCGGACGACCGCTATGTTCATTATGTCGTCGCGCGGCTTGCGGCGTACCGCAATGTCTGGTGGTCGCTCGCCAATGAATGGGACTTCATGAAGGAGAAAAAGGAATCCGACTTCGTGCGCTTCGGCGAAATTGTTTCGCGCGATGATCCGTATCATCACCTGCTCTCGATTCACAACGGCTCGATTCTGTTCAATCACACGCTCCCTTGGATCACGCACGCCAGCATCCAGAATGGCTCCGCGGTGGAGGGTCCCGGCCGCGCGGAACTGTACCGCGACGTGTATCGCAAGCCGGTCGTCTATGACGAGGTAAAATACGAGGGGAACATCGAAAGCCGCTGGGGCCAGCTTTCCGCCGAGGAGCTCGTCTTCCGGTTTTGGAACGCGACCGTGGCCGGCACCTACTGCGGCCACGGCGAGACTTACAAGAGCGATGATCAAGTGCTCTGGTGGTCCAAAGGCGGCGTCCTCAAGGGCCAAAGCCCGCTGCGCCTCGCATTCCTGAAAAAGATCCTCGACGATGCCCCTGCAAGTGGCCTTGAGCCGATTGATCGATGGCAGGACTCGCCCTGTGGCGGGCGCGCTCCCGACTATTATCTCTTTTACTTCGGAAAGCACACGCCGACAGGCTGGGCCTTTCAATTGCCCAAGCCGCCGCAGGCTCAGGGCCAGCCGCCCGCCGACGGCATGAAATTCACCGTCGAAGTTCTCGACACTTGGAACATGAACATAACGCCCGTGGACGGCGCGTTCACGCTCAAGAAAAAGGACAATTATTATTTCGCAGACAGGGGCGGCCGCACGGTCCCGCTGTCTGGCAGACCGTATTTGGCGATCCGCATCAAGCGCGTGAAGGAATGAAATCAACCAACAGCAGTTTCGAGTGGCGGGTTGTGGCAAATGGCTTCTCGCCGGACAGGAAATCGCATTTGACCAACATTTTACAGGGGATGGATCCAACCCTTTCAAGGGTGGGGACATTTGTAAAACGCACTCCCAGGGTCGCTCGTGCCTCCCGCCTTCGCCTGGCTGAGGCGGGGCACGGTCAACCCGGAGCTGAATACTGCAACCCCTTCGGCGTTAGCCGCACCGGGGATGTCGCTTCGCTCAACCCCCGGCTAATTTCCGGCACGTTTTCAGCGTGCTTTTTTGCCCTCGCGCTAATGGCAGCTCTTTGTTTTTCCGTTCGAGCGGAAACCGTTTCCATCGTCGTCCCCTCGAACGCGGCGCCGCGCGTGGAATTTGGCGCGGAGAAAATCGCGGAGGCACTGGCCATGGTGAAATTGGACGCGGCCATCGTGCATTCGGAACAAGTTCCCGGTCCGAAGATTTGCTTGAACCTTGTCATGGATACTGCAATCGGGCACGAGGGATTCTCTCTGTTCCGCGGCGGGCGACGCCCGGAGCCACAAACTGAAATCAGCAATCATCCGGAACCTCCTGACTTCGTGTGCTACCGGGATGATTCGGGCGCGCTGTACGGTTGTCTGGAGCTGGCAAAACGGATTCGCGAAGCTGCAAAGGTTCCGGCCATTACTAATTTTTACGACGCGCCCGTGATGAAATTGCGCGGCACTTGCGTGGCCATGCAAAAGACGTTCGTTTTGCCGGGCCGGCACGTCTATGAATATCCGTACACGCCCGAATTATTCCCCTGGTTTTACGACCGGAAACTCTGGACGGAGTATCTCGATTTCCTGGTGGAGAACCGCATGAACACGCTGTATCTTTGGAGCGGGCATCCATTCGCCTCGCTCGTGCGGCTGAAGGATTATCCTTATGCGGTCGAAGTGCCGGACGACGTCTTCAAGGAGAATCAGGAGCAATTTCGCTGGCTCGCGCAGGAATGCGACCGGCGCGGCATCTGGCTCGTGCAGATGTTTTACAATATTCTTGTCTCCAAACCGTTTGCCCAAACCAACGGTATTTCGACGCAGCTCCACGCGCCGACACCGCTGACGGCAGATTACACCCGCAAATCCATTGCTGAATTCGTGCGGCAGTATCCCAATGTGGGCTTGATGTGCTGTCTGGGCGAGGCCTTGCAGGACACGCCGAATCAACTGGAATGGTGTACGAACGTGGTTTTGCCCGGCGTGCTCGACGGAATGCGCGCCGCCGGTTTGAAGGAACAGCCGCCGGTGGTCATCCGCACGCACGCGATGGATCCTTATGCCATCATGCCGGCCGCATATCAGGTGTATTCCAACCTGTACACGGAGTCCAAATACAACGGCGAATCGCTCACCACTTGGGAGCCGCGCGGCAAGGACCAGGAAGTCCACTTGGCGATGAGCAAACTCGGCCCGCACCTCGTCAACATCCACATCCTCTCGAACCTTGAACCGTTCCGCTACGGCGACGTGGAGTTCATCAAAAAGTGCGTGCAAGCTTCGCGTGACCGGCTGGGCGCAACGGGCATTCATTTGTATCCGCTCTCGTATTGGAACTGGCCGTATTCGCCAGACATTGCTGAACCTTCACTGCTGCAGTGGCGGCGCGATTGGATTTGGTTCGAGGCGTGGGCGCGCTATGCGTGGAATTCCGACATTCCTGAGCCAGCAGACCGTGCCTATTGGATTTCCCGACTGACAGATCTCTACGGCAACACGAACGCGGCGGAAAAAATCCTGGACACCTACAACGCCTCCGGCGAAGTGGCACCGCGGTTGATCCGGCGTTTTGGAATCACTGAAGGCAACCGGCAAACCTTGTCGCTGGGCATGACGCTGGATCAATTGGTGAATCCCAACAAATACGGCGCGATTGAGGATTTGTGGCTCTCGCAGGCGCCGCCCGGAGAACGGCTGGACGAATTTGTAAGAAAGGAATGGAACCATGAACCGCATGTCGGCGAAACGCCGGATTCCGTCATCGCCGACGTTTTGAGCGAGTCTTCAAACGCGGTTCGCGCGGCGGACGCCGCCGCGCCGCTCGTGACAAAAAATCGGGACGAATTCGAGCGGCTGCGCAATGATACGCATTGTATTCAGGCGATGGCGGAAAATTATGCGGCCAAGGCAAAGGCGGCGAAATTGGTGCTGCGTTTTGGCTACAGCCACGACATTGGCGACATGCAACAAGCGGCAAAAAATCTCGTCGGTAGTCTGGCGGACTACCAAAAGCTTGCCGCGCTGACGGAAAGGACCTATCGCTACGCGAACTCCATGCAAACCTCCCAGCGCAAAATACCTGTGTCTGGCGGTGTCAGAGGCGTCGGCACGAATTACCTTTGGTCACAACTCGTGCCGCTTTACCAAAAGGAATTGGCTGATTTTCAAGCTCGCGTTGCCGATTTGGAGCGCCGAGCATCCGCTCGGCTTGACGGAAATAACGGCCAACAACCAGCCGTGCCAGAGGTCGGCGCTCCGGTTGCGACTTGGCCGTCGGCGCAGTTCAAATTGATTTCCACGAATGCGGAAACGTACCGGGTGGAAGTTGGAGCAAAGGTTTTCACCGACCGGGATTTCACCATTCAAAGCCTGGCGCCTGAACTGAACGGCTTGACGGGCATCCGTTTTTCGCACGAGCTGGCCAAGCGGGGACTGGGACCGGTGGAATTTGAAGTCGCCGAGCCGGTGCAGGTGTTGGTCGGCTATTTCGACAGCACGCAGAAGGCGTGGTTGCAGGTGCCGAAGCTGGAGTTTGCCGCCCAAGCCGACGAGCGAGGCGGCGTGGACACACTCCTCGAACACGCGGCGGCGGTCTCGAGTTGTCCGATGGTCAATATCCACGCATTTCGTTTCGACGCGGGCCGGCAGAAATTGGAGTTAATTGGCAAAGGCAGCTTCGTGATTCTCGGTGTCGTGCCGCAAAAAGGCCTGACAAAATGACCAGACCAATGAACCATAACACATCGCCATCGCGACCCGCCGCAAGCGCCTCCCCCTCTCCGCGTTCCGCGAACTCTTGCCCTTCGCCCGCGGGAGCGGGAGAAGGCGGCCGACTCGTCCGCCGTAGCCTAGGCGCAGGGGGAAGGCCGGATGATGGCCGTCAGGGAGAAAACAAATTAAATGGGGAAAGAGCGGGGGTGAGGCGCCTCAGTTCGTCATTCATTCGTCAGCTGCGATTCGTTATTCATCATTCATCATTGGCGCTGCTCTGTCTCGCATTGAATGCCGCCGCCGCGCCCGGTCTCGTGGACACGACTTCCAGCCCGTTCGCCAGGATTCAAACCGTTGGCTTCGACGACGTTCGTTGGACCCATGGATTTTGGGCCGACCGCTTCGAGCTTTGCCGCGCGCAGATGGTGCCGAGCATGGCCCGGCTTATGGGGGGCACAAACTACAGCCAGTTTTATCATAATTTCGAGATCACCGCCGGGCTGGCCGCTGGAAAATCGCGCGGTTCGACGTTCAACGACGGGGATTTTTATAAATTCCTTGAAGGCGCGACCGCGACCCTGGCGGTGACAAACGATGAAGCCCTGGCCCTCCGCCTTGACGAAATCATTGCGGTCATCGCCCAAGCGCAGGCTTCGGACGGCTACTTGGACACCTGGGTGCAGCTTCATCAGCGCGACGGCGACACCAATGTCGCGCGATTTCAAAACCCCGAGAATTTTGAAATGTATAATTTGGGCCACTTGATGACGGCGGCTTGCGTGCATTACCGGGTCACGGGAAAAACGAACTTTCTCGCCATCGCGCGCAAGGCGGCGGATTTTCTCTGCCAGACTTTCCAAGACCCCACGCCCGCCCTCGCGAACAACTTGATCTGTCCATCGCATTACATGGGCGTCGTGGAACTGTATCGCGCGACCGGGGAGCCGCGCTATCTCGAACTGGCGAAGAATTTTCTCGCAATGCGCAACTTGGTGAAGGACGGCGGTGACGACAACCAGGACCGGGTTCCCTTCGCGCAGCAAGCGGAGGCGGAAGGTCATGCAGTGCGCGCCAACTATCTTTATGCCGGCGCGGCGGACCTGTTTTTGGAAACCGGCGACCAGGATTTGTGGCAGCCGCTGGCCGCAATCTGGACGAATGTAATCAGCAAGAAAATGTACGTCACCGGAGGTTGCGGCGCGCTCTACGACGGCGCATCGCCGGACGGCTCGAAGGACCAGAAACACATCACGCGCGTTCATCAATCCTATGGGCGCGATTACCAATTGCCGAACACGACGGCTTACAGCGAGACCTGCGCGAACATCGGCAATGTGCTGTGGAACTGGCGCATGTTTCTGGCCACGGGCGGGGCCGGCTTCATGGACGTGGCCGAACTTGCGCTTTACAACAGCGTGCTTTCCGGCGGCGCTCTCGACGGCACGAATTACTTTTACACCAACCCCCTGCGGGTGACCGATCCGCTGCCAACAGAGCTGCGCTGGTCGCGCCAGCGTGTGCCGTTTGTGGGTTCCTTTTGCTGTCCGCCGAATCTGGTGCGGACCATTGCTGAATCCGCCGGTTACGCCTATGGAAAATCTGAAGGTGCAATCTGGGTGAACCTTTATGGCGGCAGTTCACTGCAAACGAAATTGCCGGGCGGCGAAGAGATAAAATTATCCCAAGAAACGGATTATCCTTGGAACGGACGGGTACGCATCAAGTTTGAATCGCGTGGCCGGGCGGAGTTTGCTCTGAAGTTGCGAATACCGGGTTGGGCGACTGGTGCGAGCGTGAGAGTCAATGACTCGCCAGCGGATAATTCTCCGAAGGCGGCAAGCTATTTTGAAATCCGCCGCCATTGGCAGGCCGGGGATTTTGTGGACTTGGATTTGCCCATGCTGCCGAGGTTGATGGAGGCGAATCCACTCGTCGAGGAGGATCTAAACCAGGTAGCCATCCAGCGCGGGCCGGTGGTCTATTGCCTGGAATCGCCGGACCTACCCCCGGGTGTGAAGATCTCCGACGTCTTTGTGCCGTCCGACCTGAAATTGACCGCGCGCCATGACCGGCGGTTGTTGGCAGGCATCGTCGTGCTGGAAGGCCGGGCGCTTGCGCGGACGGAAGAAAACTGGAATGGTAAATTGTATCGCGAATTTCAGCCGCCGGAACTGAAATCCATCAGCGTGAAATTCATTCCCTATTCCGTTTGGCAGAACCGCGGGCCTTCGGAAATGTCCGTCTGGCTGCCGCGAGAGTAAAGGAGACAGGAAAAAGTGGTGCTAAAGCCACCGCACTCCAAACGCTGGCGCGACGGCGGTGCGGCCTCGGGTTTCGCGAAGTGCTTGGAGCGGCGCGTTCACCGCCGCTGTTGGACGCGCAACACGCCAACGGACTAGCTATCCGCGGGTATCTTTCTCGTGACTTTGCAGCAACAAAGCGTTTGGCCTTCCTGCCAAGGTGCCACAATTGTCAGAATTCCAATTTTTTCTGGCAGTTTTATGATTAGGTTTCGCGCGGAAAATGTTATTGTCCCTCATCCATGCGATGCCGGTTTCTCACTTGTCTGCTGGTGGTGCTGTGCGCGAGTGCGGGGTGGGTTACCGCCGCCGCCGGCGTCACGACCGATTCGGCGTATCTCTTCACCTCGTTTCGCGAGGCCGACCAGAGATACCTGCGGTTCCTCTACAGTTTTGACGGCTACCACTGGACCAATGTGCCGGGAACTTTTTTGGAGGCAAAAGTTGGCGCGAACCGGCAATTCCGCGATCCCAGCGTGTTGCAGGGTCCGGACGGGACCTTTCGGTTGGTCTGGACTGCGGGATGGCATGGGGACCAGGGGTTTGGCTGCGCCAGCTCAAAGGATCTGATCCACTGGTCGGAACAAAAATTTGTGCCGGTGATGACCAACGAACCCACGACGGTGAACGTCTGGGCGCCGGAACTTTTTTATGCTGCCGAAGGCAAACAATTCATCATCACTTGGGCTTCAACGATTCCCGGGCGATTTCCCGACAAGCTGGAGAAGCATGACAACAATCAGCGCATCTACTTCACCACTACTCCTGATTTTACGAATTTTACGACCGCCAGATTGTTTTTCGATCCGGGATTCAGCGTGATTGACCCGTTTATTTTGAAGCACGGCCAAGGTTACGTCCTGGTCTGCAAGGATAATTCCCGGCTTGAGCTGAACCTGCGCGTGGCTTTCGCCGAGTCTCCGCTGGGACCTTGGAAGGATGTTTCCGAGCCGTTCACCCCCAAGTTCACCGAAGGCCCTTGCGCGTTGCAAATCGGTGATGATTGGCTGATATTCTACGATGCCTACCGCCGGAAAATTTATGGCGCAATGAAGACGCGCGATTTTAAGACCTTCACGGATGTGACCGGGGAAGTTTCCTTCCTCGCAGGCCACAAGCACGGCACGGCAATCAAAGTGCCCCGCAAGATTTTGGATGGATTGTTGCAAAATACTCCGGGCCTTTCTGAATCCAAACCATGAAAAAGTTAATTCTTTTCACCCTGCTGGCAATGTTTTCCGCCTCGGTTTGGGCGGCCGATACCAACGCCACATCCGCGGCGCTGGAAGCCAAATACACCGCGTCTATCGAAGGCCGCACGACGGAGATATTGAAGGTTCTCGCCTTGAGCGACGCCAACCAGGCCGCCAAAGTCCATGACCTCGTCTTGGCCCAGTATCGCGCCTTGCGTTCCTGGCATGATGAGAATGATGCCAGATTGAAAGCTGCGAGGGCCGATACCAACGCCATGGCCCGGATCCGCGGGTCGCTGAAGGTATTGCATGAACATTTTCTTTCCGCGCTGGCGGAGACCCTGTCGCCGGAACAAATTGAGCTGGTCAAGGACAAGCTGACTTACGGCAAGGTGCAGTTCACTCTGGCTGGCTATGTCGCGCAATACCCGAACCTATCGGTGGAAAACCAGGCGGAGATTGTGCGGATGCTCAAGGACGCGCGCGAGGAGGCCATGGACGGCGGCAGCGCCGCGGAAAAAAGCGCGGTCTTTCAGCGCTACAAAGGCAGGATAAACAATTACCTGTCCAAACAAGGCCTTCGGACAGAAAAGAGCAAGGCCGGCGCCCCCAACAATTCCGCGGTAGCCAAATGAACCAGGACTTTTATGGTGTATTTTCGAAATCCAATTCCGTATCCGGAGCGCGGGACTGTGACCCGCAGCCACGCGCGAAATGCCCGGCGTCTCCCTTCTATCTCAAACGCGTTCTGGCTGGGAAGTCGCCGCAGGTCACAGGCCTGCGGTCCGTCCGCAATATAAAAACACCCCCCGGAATTTGATCTATGTCCGAATGGAAATCCGATCCTGATCTGTTCTCGCTGTGTGGGCGGGAACTTTACACGCCGGTGGTCGGCGACATCCTCGACGAGCTTTGTTTCACGCATCAATTTTTGCCGCAGCCGGTTCAGCCGTTGCGCGAAGACATGAAGCTCGCTGGCCGCGCCATGCCGGTGGTGATGATTGACGTCTTCGGCAAACAAAAGCAGCCGTTTGGCCTCCTCACCGAGGCGCTCGACCAACTTCAGCCGGGCGAAATCTACCTGGCCAGCGGCGGGGATATGCGCTGCGCCTATTGGGGCGAAATCCTGACTGCGACCGCCAAGAAACGCGGCGCCCGGGGTGCGGTGATCAACGGCTTTCACCGCGACACGCCGAAAGTCCTGGAGCAAGGCTGGCCGGTGTTCAGTCGCGGCCGGTTCGCGCAGGATTCTGCCGTGCGCACACAGGTGGTGGCGTATCGGTGCCAGATTGAAATCGGCCAGGTCACGGTCCAGCCCGGCGATTTGGTGTTCGGCGATTTGGACGGCGTCGTCGTTGTGCCCAAGGCCGTTGAAGCTGAAGTCATCGAACGCGCGCTGGCCAAGGCGCGGGGCGAAAAACTGGTGCGCAAAGATATAGAAGCCGGCCTGAGCAGCACGGCGGCATTCAAAAAATACGGAATTCTTTGATGAAAACGCGAAATCCAAATCCCATTGTCACTGCCTTTGAGACCTGGCGTTGCCAGCGCAAGGAAAAATTGTTTGATTCCGCGCGCATGGGCCGCAGCCCCATGAATTGGGACGTCGTTGTCCTGCGCCTGCACACGGACGCCGGCATTTTTGGCCATGCGACCGCCATTGCCGCCCGCTCCAGCATTGTCACCCAGGCCTATTTGCAGGAAACCATCGCGCCGGTGGTCTTGGGCCGGCGCGTGAGTGAACGCGAGGCGATTTATCACGAACTGTGGACAATTGACCGGCACATCACCTTCTTCCCGGTTTATCTGCCCGGCCCGGTGGACGTGGCGTTCTGGGACATCGCCGCCCAAGCCGCCGGCTTGCCGCTCTATCAATTCATCGGCGAGTGCCGCACCAGCCTGCCGACCTATGCGAGCAGTTTGTTTATGCCGGACACCGGCGATTATTTGAAGGAGATGCGCGCCTATAAGAAACGCGGTTTCCCGGCCTACAAAGTGCATCCGCCCGGCCCGTGGCGGAAGGACATGGAAATCCATCGTGCCCTTCGCGAGGCCGTCGGCGATGATTATGTGCTGATGAGCGATCCCGTGGCCGACTACTCGCTCGAAGAAGCGATTCGCGTAGGGCGCGATTTGGAAAAATTGAATTACCACTGGTTTGAAGAGCCGTTCCGCGATTTTGAACTGGCCAAATACGCCAAGCTCTGTGCCGCGCTCGATATCCCGGTGGTCGGGACGGAAACCACGCGCGGCGGCCCCTGGGGCGTGGCGCAGGCGATTGCGTTCAACGCCGTGGATGCCGTGCGCGCCGATGTTTCCTGGAAGCCCGGCGTCACTGGCACGCTCAAGATTGCTCACCTCGCTGAGGCGCACGGAATGCGCTGCGAAATCCATTGCACCACCATGGGCTTCATGGACATGGCAAATCTGCACGTCAGTTGCGCGATCAAAAACTGCGAATATTTCGAACTCCTCGTGCCGGAGGAACCGTTCCGTTTCCCGATGAAGGACCCGTATCCGATTGATGAAAACGGCGTCGCGCACGTCCCGCAAAAGCCCGGCATTGGCGTCGAGCTGGATTGGGATGCGATTGACAATACTTGCGTCGAGCACAAGATTACCCGGGCCAAATGAAACCGCGCTGCTTTCAAATCCAGCCAGACGACAACGTCGCCACCCTGATTGACGACGCGGCGGCGGGTTCCGTCGAGCTGGTCGGCGCGGCGCAAGGGGAAATCGTGGCTGCGGAACATATTTCGCGCGGGCACAAAATTGCCTTGCGCCACCTTGCGGCGGGCGAAGCCATCATGAAATATGGCGTGCGCATCGGCCATGCGACGCAGCCCATTGCGTGCGGCGCGTGGGTTCATCTCCACAACCTCGCCAGTGACCTGGATGAGCGCTCCGGCACGCTCGATCTCCATTCGGGCGCCCCCACGGACACCGCTTCCGCTTATGTCTGACGCATTGGCAGTCTCCGGTTCCGGTCCTCCGCCCCAACGAGCCGGGATGGGGTCCATCGCTCCGGAGGTGGACGTCCTGGCAACTTCCTGGTCCGGCTATCTGCGCCCCGATGGCCGCAAAGGCATTCGCAATCTGGTTCTGGTGATTTACACGGTGGAATGCGCGCAACATGTTGCCCACGCCATCGCCGCGCATGAAGACGACGTGCATGTCATCGGCTTTCCCGGCTGCTACGATAACGCCTACGCGATCCGCCTGCTGCTGGCCTTGGCCCGCCATCCGAACGTGGGCGCGGTGCTTTCAGTCGGCCTCGGCTGTGAATATACGCAGCCCGAGAAACTGGCTGACGTGGTCCGCCAGTCCGGCCGGCCGGCGGAATGGTTCTTCATCCAGCAAGCCGGCGGCACCAAATCATCCGTTGAGAAAGGCAAAGCGATCCTTTCGCGGCTGCGGGGCAGAATCCGCGCGGAAACTCGGCGCGTGCCCATGACGCTGGCCGATTTGACGGTTGGTTGCGAGTGCGGCGGGTCGGATGGCACTTCCGGGCTCGCGGGCAACCCGGCCGTCGGCGCGTTCTTTGATTTGCTCGTGGATGCGGGAGGCCGCGCCATTTTTGAGGAGACGGTCGAGATGATCGGTCTCCGCGGGCATCTGCTCGCGCGCGCCGCCAATCCCGGCGCCAGCCAGCAGCTCGCCGCGGCTTATGACAAGGCGGAGCGCTATTGCAAATCCGTCCGGCAATGGTCCGTTTCGCCGGGAAATTTCGCGGGGGGCCTGACCACGATTGAGGAAAAAAGCCTGGGCGCGTTTGCCAAGGGTGGCTCGCGCGCAATTCAAGGCGTGATTCGGGTGGCCGAGCCGCCGCGCGGCCCGGGCCTCTGGATTCTCGACAGCGTGCCGGACGACCATTTCCTGCAATTCGGTTACACCAACCCGAACGACACCGAAGGCATCATGGATTTGATCAGCGCGGGTTCACAGATTGTCCTATTTGTCACCGGCCGCGGCAGCGTGATTGGCAGCCCGGTGGCGCCGCTGGTCAAAATCACCGGCAACAGCGCCACGTTTCGCGCGTTGGAAGAGGACATGGATTTCGACGCGGGCCGCGTATTGGACGGCAGCCTGACCCTGGCGCAAGCAGGACGCGAACTGGCGGAAATGCTGGTTCGCGTGGCCGCCGGTGAGCCAAGCAAGCCCGAGCGCCTCGGCCACCGCGAATATTTCATCATGTATAAACACCAAAACACACCGTCGCTATCGGAGGGCTGTCGCGCATGAATCAGGCAACCTCAAACTCTGCTTTTGATTTAACCGGCCAGACCGCGCTCATCACCGGCGGCGGAACTGGGCTTGGCTTGGGCATGGCGAAATGCTTTGTGGCTTCCGGCGCCAGGGTGGTGCTCGTCGGCCGGCGCCGGGCGGAATTGAACCAGGCCTGCCATGCGCTCGGCGAGCAAGCCTTCGCCCTCGCAGGAGATGTGACGAAACTCGACACCGCGCCGGATGTCATTGAGCAGGCCGAAAAAATGGCCGGGCCGGTTTCCATTCTGGTCAACAATGCCGGCGTGCACTTGAAAAAGCTGGCGCTGGAAACCACCGACGCCGAATTTGCCCGCGTGATTCAAACGCATGTTTTCGGCGCGTTTGCGCTGACGCGCGAGGCTGGCCGCCGGATGGTCGCGCGTAAATCCGGTTCCATTCTTTTCACTGCTTCCATGGCGTCGCTCATGGGCATCCCGCTGGTGGTGGCGTATTCGGCGGCCAAGTCGGCCTATGTGGGCATGGTGCGCTCCTTGTCCGCCGAGCTGGGCGTGCACGGGGTGCGCGTCAACGCCATCGCACCGGGATGGATCGCCTCCGACATGCTCGATCAGGCCTTGAACGGCGACCCGGCGCGCAAAGCCAAGATTCTCGGCCGGACTCCGCTAAACCGTTTCGGCGAGCCGGAAGACATCGGCTGGGCCGCGACGTATCTATGCAGTCCGGCGGCCAAGTTTGTCACCGGCGTGGTGCTTCCGGTGGACGGCGGGGCGGCGGAGGCGTTTTGATAGAACCATGGTGTGTTTGCAATTTCCATTCCCATTTTCGGAGCGCGGGTCTGCGACCCGCAGCAACGTTCGAACTCCAACACGCTTTGAGCATTCCATCTGCGTTCTGACTGGCGCATTTGCTGCGGTTCCCAGACCCGCGCTCCGGGAACGACGCGCTCGGAGCGCCTGTTGTCCCAACTCGCAGCACGCCACCAACCTCGAGCACGCCACAACACTTCGAGCCGCCTCTGCCATTCCACGCGCTGCGGATAGGGACAATCCGCGCTCCGAAATTTGAAAACACGCCCTCCTTTATTTCCCCAAACGTTCATATCTCCGCACGCTTTGCGTTCATCGCCGTTAAATAACTTATGAACCCCCCCATACTCCGCCACCTCGCCAATCTTTGGACCTTCATGGGCCATCCCACGAAGGCCGCCGAATGGTCGCTGGACCAGAAGCTCGCTGCGATCAAGCTGGCGGGCTTCGACGGGATTTGCTGGGCCGGCAGCCCGGAATTGCGGGACGGCTGCCGGCGGCACGGTTTGATTTTTGTTGGAGGCATGGTGTCGGGCAACGCGGCGGATTTCCCCCGCCTGCTACAGGAGCAGAAAGACTGCGGCGCGGTCCACGTCAATGTCCAGCTTGCGGCGGATGACCTGCCCACGCCCAAGGCACTCGAACTTGCGCTCGCACTGAATCGTGAAGGTCAGCGCATCGGCGTTGCGCCGGCTATCGAGACGCATCGTGGCACCTGTACCGAGACGCCGGAGAAGCACTATGCCTTGTGCGACGCGTATGAGAAAGTCACCGGTGAATTGCTGCAAGTTTCCTTTGATTTCTCACATTTTGCCGTCGTCAAACACCTTTTGCCGGAAGATTTTTCGAAGCGCCTGCTCGTCCGCCCCGGCTTGATCCGGCGCGCGCAGCAATTCCACTTTCGCCCGTTCAATGGCCATCACGTCCAAGTTCCCATCACCGATGGCCACGGCAATTTGACATCGGAAGTGAAGGATTGGCTGCCTTTTGCCGAGGCCTGGTTGAAATGCTGGCTGGTGGGAAACTGTGACACGGACCGCGAGATTTTCATCTGTCCGGAACTCGGCCCCGTGACCGGCGGTTATGCGCTCTCGACGTTTCCCAATAGTTGGGAGGAAGCCAAGGTGCTGCGGGGGGAAATTGAAAAATTGTGGCACAAATTGACGGGGCAGGTTTCCGTCCGGGCTGATCGAGCTTGGCAACAATTTGCAACTCATGTTAAGCTAATTCCATGATCAACATCACCCAGACACAACGCGACCTGTACCAGGCGGAGGGCTATATGATTTTGCCGGGTGTTATTCCTCCCCACCTGCTCGAAATGTTACGCGAAGAATGCTCCTACTACCTCGGCTATTACGATTCCCTCATGGACGCCAAGGGCGTGATGACCGAAGGACTGAGCCATCGCGGCAAGCGTTATTTCATCAACAACCGCTACCGCCTGAGCAACCGCCTCTGGCAGTTCATTTTCAGCGACCTGATGGCGCGCGTGGCCGAGGCCACCGTCGGCCCGGAGGCGCAATTATTTCACGAGCAATGGGTGGTCAAGGGCGCGGAGCAGGGGATGAAGTTTTCCTGGCATCAGGACAGCGGTTATGTGAAGTGGTACGATCCAACCACGAGTCACCAGCCGTATGTGACCTGCTGGTGCACGCTTGACGCGGTGAGCGAGGAAAATGGCACGGTGTATATTCTGCCGCATTCCCGCGGCGGCACGCGCGGCAAGATCATTGATCACCACAAAGAGGAGGGCACCAACGACCTCATTGGCTACACCGGGCCGGATCCGGGCGATCCGCTCATCGTCCCGGCGGGGAGCATCGTGGCGTTCGACAGCTATGTTTTTCATCGCAGCGGTCCCAACCGGACCGATCGTATGCGGCGCATCTATCTGCCGCAATACAGCGCCGCGCCCATCAAACGCCCCGATGGCAAGCCCTGGGCCCTCGCCACCCCGTTCCTTGCCAACGGCAAAAATATCTACGACCATGCCGCCGACACCGCCGAGAGTTATGGTCCGTTCCCGGATAAGAAAAAGGAGGGGGCTTAGACTTGCCCCGGAGCGCGGATTGTCGCAATCCGCAGCGCGCGGGTTGGCGGAGTCGGCTCGAACACTTGCGATGTGCCCAGTACTGGGCCCGCTGCGAGTTGGAACAACTCGCGGTCCATCCGTTAATTTAAACACGTTCTAGTGACACCCATGTGGAAAACCAACTGGCCCCAGACCCAACAGCGATTCCTCAACTGGTGGCAGCGCCGAGGCCTGCTCATCGGCATGTGGGGCGCTCCGGAAACGGACCGGTGCCTGCACGAAATTGTTGACCCGCCCGCTCCTCCGCCCACTTTGGAGGAGCGCTATTGCAACCCCGCCTGGCGTGCGGCGGAAAACCACTACCGGCTTTCTCGCTCCGTGTTCCCGCTCGACGTCCTGCCCAGCGCCACGGCGGATCTCGGACCTGGTTCGCTGGCCGCGTTTCTCGGTTCGCAGCCGGGCTTTGCCGGGGACACAGTCTGGTTCCATCCCGTGTTTGAAGCCGAGGAGGAACCGGAAAACTTGCCGCCGCTGCGTTTCGACCCCTCGAACCGCTGGTGGCAGATTACCGAAGCCATGTTGCGCCGGTGTGCGGAGGCAGCGCGCGGCAAATATCTGGTGGGCTGCCCCGACCTGGTCGAAAACATGGATGTGCTGTCGTCGCTGCGCGGCGCGCAAACTTTGTGTCTGGACATGCTAGAACGGCCAGAGTGGGTCGAGCGGAAGATTGGGGAGATCAACGACGTGTGGTTCGCCGCTTACGAGCGCATTTACGACCTCATCAAGCTGGCGGACGGCAGTTCCGCGTTCGGCGCGTTTTACCTCTGGGGACCCGGCAAAGTGGCCAAGGTGCAGTGCGACGCCTCGGCCATGTTCTCGCCGCAAATGTACCGCCGTTTCGTCGTCCCCGCTCTCACCGCACAATGCGCCTGGCTCGACCACTCCCTCTATCACCTCGACGGTACCCAGGCGATGCCGCATCTGGATGCCCTGCTGGAAATCGCGCCGCTCGACGCCATTGAATGGACCCCGCAGGCCGGCATCGAAACCGGCGGTCACCCGCGCTGGTTCGATCTTTATCGTCGTATCTTGTCCGCCGGAAAATCGGTGCAGGTGGTCAACGTCGAGCCGGATGAAGTCGTGCCGCTCCTTGATGCCATCGGCAACCAGGGCGTTTACCTCCTCATCCAATTCAAAGACGAGCGCGAGGCGGAGCAAGTGCACCAGCGCGTGGAAGGTTACTACCGCTAAAATTGTCGTTCTTCCCTTAAAACCCGGTCGCGGAGCGACCTTGTGATGGTAGCCGTGGGTTAAAACCCACGGAAACGCATTCCCAAAGCGTTCGGCGTCGCGGAGCGACGCTTGAAGTCAATTGCCCTGTGCCCCCATTCCTTTCAATTGTCGCGCCACCCACCGTCTTATTCCGCCTTCGGCATTGATTCGTCATTTGTCACTCGTCAATTGTCACTCGTCACTCGTTCATTGACCGGCTCCTTTTGCGCGCTCCAAACGGCGAAGAACCAGTAGTTTTCTCACAAGCGCCTCATTTCTTTACGGCGAGCGATTTCATCGCCACTTCCAATTCATTCAATCGTTCCGAATGAGTCGCAAAAGCCGCGTCCACACCAGACAATTTCCTTTTGCAAACGAGACAAAATTAGGGTTACCTCACCACATGAACAGATTCCATGCTGCCGGCCTGGTTTTGCTCCTGGCAATCTTTAGCAACAACGCGCTGGCATTTGGCCCCAGTGTTTCAGATCCCATTCCGCTTTGGCCGAAAGGTGCGCCGGATGAAAAAGGCAAGGTTGGTGAAGAGCACGACACAACCAAGCCGAATGACGGGCTGGTGGCTGGGAAGCGAGTGATCCGACTCACGAATGTGAGCCAGCCCACCATTACCCTCTATCGCCCCTCGAAGCGCAGGGCCAACGGAGCGGCAGTTGCCGTGTGTCCGGGTGGCGGATACAGCATCCTGGCGATGGATCTCGAAGGCATGGAAATCTGCCAGTGGTTGAATTCCATCGGCGTGACAGGTGTTCTTTTGAAATATCGAGTGCCGGAACGACCCGGTGACACGAACCATATTCTGCCATTGCAGGATGCCCAGCGCGCCCTCGGACTGGTCAGGTATCACGCCAAGGATTGGAACCTCGATCCGAAACGAATCGGTGTTCTGGGCTTTTCCGCCGGCGGGCACCTCACCGCGAATGTGAGCAACCACTTTGACCAACGAGCGTATGCATCCGTGGATGACGCGGACCAAGTCAGTTGCCGGCCTGACTTCTCGATGCCGATTTATCCCGCGTATCTCGTGCTGAAGAACACCGAGGTATCGCCAGACCTCCATGTGAGCCCCAATACACCACCGACGTTTCTGATACAGGCCGAGGATGACGGCGTTCGAGTTGAGAACAGCCTGTTTTATTACCTCGCGTTGAAAAACGCCAGGGTTCCTGTGGAAATGCACCTGTATTCAACTGGCGGGCATGGTTACGGCTTGCGGCCATCCGACAAACTCATCAGTGGTTGGCCCAAACGCGCCGAGGATTGGCTGCGAACTTTGGGCGTATTGGACCGAACGCACCCCTAACCGGTGCGATCCGTAAAGTTGTAGCGCAGGTTTTCCAACCTGCGGGTCGCGGGACTTTCCAGTCCCGTGTGCCCGTCTTCGGAATTGGCGACTTGAGCCGTCTGTGCCGGGTTCGTCCAGCACAGCTATGTTTTTTGGAAGTTATTCACAGCTTTGTTCACCGACACAATTTCAGGATCAAATTAAGCTACAATAGGTTACCGCTTATCATTGGTATATTTATGGCCTCAATCAGACAACGGTGAACAACCTTTATTGGCGGCTGTGGGTAGTAAAAGGTACGATAAGGTATGAATCGGGGTAAGGCCATGTCATCCAGTGCCCGGGAAACTCAATCCCCGGTCAATCTGGCCACCCTTTACTCAGGGAGTTCGCGGCACGCCATTGACGGCAGCAACCGCATAATGCTTCCATCCGATTGGCGGGATGAGGGAACTCCCATGAGCTTCTTTGTGCTGGTTTCGGGTCCAAATGAATTCTTAAAGGTCTGTCCTCCGCCGGTTTTTGACGAATTCCTGGCTGATCTAAAGAACGATACCGCAGATAAAAGTTCGATCCCCGAGTATGAGCGGGAACTGAGCGATGGCGTTCGACGGGTCAGCTTGGATCGGTTTGGACGCCTGCCCTTGCCGGCGGATTTTCTGACCAGAGTGGGAATCAAGGGGCAGGGGGAGTTGGTCGGGCGTTTCTCAAAATTCGAAATCTGGGCTCCTGATAAATACGAAGCGGTGCAGGCCAGACGCCAACAGGTTCCGTCACCGCTGAAAAACAAAATACAACAACTATGAACCTAAACCCATTCAGCTCTTCGGCGTGGAATCCGACGGAAGAAAACCTCGACACCCACCCCGCGGGCGCTTCCGCCTCCGCCAACGTGGACCACTGGGACCGCGGTCGCACGGAGGAAGAAATTGGATTCGCGCGGCGACCATGGCGCTTTCTTCACGGCATCGGTTATCTGATCGTGGTGTTCCTGGCGCTCGTATTCTCGGTTTTTCGCGAGGTGAAACACAGTCGCGAGCTGTACCAGATGAACCAGCTGATTGCCACCGCCGATGCCCAACGCCGGCAATGGCAGGAAGCGGCGCGACTGGATGAAGCACAGAAGGCGCGACTCATGGCCGAAGTGATGCGCTTGCAATCGTTGCGCCGGGAGGCATCTACCGGAAACGCTGCTGACAACCTCGCGGCGCTTCAACCTTGATCGTCCTCCTACCACGCCTAAACCACCGCCAGCGTAACGCGCCATGAGCTCCTCAGCCGGCATCCGCCTCAAGGTTTTGACGTGCGTTCTGTTTGCCGGTTTTGCGATCTTGGAATGGCGTTTGGTTCAGCTCCAGGTTTTGCGTCACAAGGAATTGGAGGAAAAAGCGGAAGCCTACCGGCTCACGGATCGCGTGGAGCAAGCTTGGCGCGGGGAGATACGCGACCGCAATGGGATGCAGCTCGCCCTGACGGTGCCCGTCAAAAACGTCTATGCCGATCTGGTGGTGTGGACCAACCACGTCGATTTGCTCGCGCACATCGTTGCGCCGTTGCTGGGCCTGGACGAGAGTGAACTGTCCCGCCGCGTTCGGCAAAAGCTCAACTCGAACAACGCCTCCTCCCCAGATGGAGATCCTGGCGTCCTGCTTTTGAAACGGTCAGTCACGCCGCCTGAATGGGCGCCGATCCACGAAGCCC
>Ga0302320_10001870_pt1 | contig 50186 bp, 37 predicted proteins | sample Bog_T0_3_FD_202130 | JGI IMG/M metagenome (GOLD analysis project Ga0302320, IMG submission 202130) | Peat permafrost microbial communities from Stordalen Mire near Abisko, Sweden - Bog_T0_3 | ecosystem: Environmental > Terrestrial > Soil > Wetlands > Peat | place: Sweden: Abisko, Stordalen Mire... | reverse complement strand
GGCGACGCGCTCGGCAATCTGCTGGCGCGTAAAGAGAACTTCAAGGTCCTGGTAGCTGACGTCAGCCATACTCCAAGTATCGCCTGAATCCGGGGCCGGGGCGCAAGAGCGCCTGTGTAAATCGCGGCCATTCGCAGACAGAACCATATCGAGGCCGCGCCGCTTCCAAAGCCCGCCCGTCTATACTTGAAGAGCGATGATTCCCTATTTGCACCTCTGGCGCTTCAATGTGCCGACCTTCGGGCTGATGATCTGGCTGGCCGCCGTTGCGGCTGCCTTCGTGATGGACCGCAGCTTCCGCCGCGCGCGGGTTACTGTGGGTGGGCAGGGAGCTGACGCCGTCGGCATGGTGGCCGTGACCGTGGTGGTCGGCATCATCGGCGCCAAGCTCTGGCACGTTCTCGACACGCCCGCCGAGTTTCACGAGATGGGCTGGCGCGTGCTGTGGGATACGGCTGGCTTCGCCTGGTTCGGCGGACTCCTCTTCGGCATCTCCGCGCTGCTCTTTCAGGGCTGGCGGGAAAAGATCGGCGGCCTCCGTACTCTTGACCTGGCCGCTCCCGCCGCTGCTGTCGGCTATGGCATGGGCCGCATCGGCTGCTTTCTCTCCGGCGACGGCTGCTACGGCATCGCCATCAAGCCGGTGCATCTGCTCTCCTTTACCTTTCAGCCCTGGGGCATGAGCTTCCCCAACGGTGAAGTGCCGATCTTCGTCCGCGTCTACCCGACCCCGCTCTATGAACTTACCGCCAACCTGCTTATTGGCGGCTGGCTATGGCTCAGGGGCGCTAAGCATCGACCCGCCGGCGCAATCCTCGGCGAGTATCTGCTGCTGAGTGGAACTGCTCGTTTTTTGGTTGAATTCATCCGCCGCAACCCCAAGGTTATGTGGGGCTTATCGAACGCGCAACTGGCCAGCGCCGGCTCGGTGATCGCGGGTGTTATCCTGCTTGCCTGGCTCGCCATGCGCCCAGCCAACAGCCCGGATGAGGCTGCTGATGCAATCGCGAAAGCGGCATAGTCCTTTGTTAAACCTGCAACTCCCGCTGGTTGTCTGCCCAGGGGTTGACCAGAACTAAATCGCACGCCATGAAGTCTTTAATGTTGCGAGTTGCGATTGCCGCTCCATGAACTCTCGCAGTGGCGGCAATCTGTGCATCCATTTCGTTGATCGGACGGCCCATTCGTTGACGTGCCGACAGGATTTGCCCGAAGCAGCGTGCCGCGGCAAGATCGAAATTGAGGATTTGTCCGTGGAAATCCTCGGCGAGCATCTCCTCGACAGCTTTTCGGAGCCCCTCTTGCTTATGTCCTGAGGGCATCAAGTCAATCCCGGAAAGCAATTCGGCCACAACAACCGAAGATGTCCAAAACTCTTTCCTTGGGAGTGATTGAACCCAAGCGATCACGGCCGGCTCCGGAACGGGCCGCATGATCTCGGAGATGACGTTTGTGTCGAGCAGGATCATCAGTCAAAGGTCGGGATCGGTCTTGAGGAAAACTGACGCGGCGGAATCTCAAGTTCTACGCCGCCGAAAGGGGCAAATCGCTTGCGAATCGCTGTCCCAAGATCTTCCTCGGGTTCAGCCGAGATGGGGTTGCTCACCACTAGTTTTGAAAGCGCTTCTCGCGCCTCGGCTTCCATCGACCGCCCATTGAGCGCCGCGCGCACCTGTAGCCTGCGCTTCACCGTTTCATCGAGATTACGAATCGTGAGTGTCGCCATGAAATCAGAATAACGCAATCTTGCTAGCATTGCAAGCAGTGACAGCAATGCATGCAAATTCGAGTTCGGCTAGAGACGCCTGATAAACGCTTGCGCCTCTCTCAGTTGCGGGAATAACTTCTCCTCAGCCTTGAACTCTCGCGAATGGACGCACCGCCGCAGTCCGCGCCTCGTGACCGGGTGTTTCAGGTGCAGCATCTCGTGGTAGAGCAAGTATTCGACGGCATAGCGCGGGCTCGACGGCCGGTCGAAGACGCGGCTGACGACGATGGTGTTGTGGGCGGCGTCATAGTGGCCCAGCGACCGCTTCGCCATCCCCTCGCTCCAGGTCAGCTCGGGCCGGCCCAGCAGCCCGCCGAAGAAGCGCAGATTGAGCGAATCGAAGACCTCCTCAAGATGGAAGAAACGGCCTTCGGGACCGAAGAACCGCTTGTTGCCGCGCGCCCCGCGAATCAGTTCCGTCTGCCGGGTGACGGCGGCGCTGGTGGAAAACCGCTTATAGCGCAGGTTTTGCGCGGCGTCGATGGGCTTCTTGTAAAGCTTGGCCAGCAGGATGTGCCCGATGGCGCGAATCACGGACTCCGGCGCACCCTCCAGTAGATCGGAAAGGCTGACCAGAATCTGCCCCTCGCGGAGGCGAATCCGGGTGTTCAGCGACGTAAACCGCCGGAAACGGACCGCGATGGGCGGCATCGGCGCCCTGGGGCGCAACGCCCGGTACTCGTCCTGAAAGATCGAAACAGCGTCAGCAGCCACTGTTCACAGCTTACAGCCTTGCAGCTAACAGCTAACAGTTCACGGCCGGCGGCAGGCAACGGACTGACAACTGTTAGTTGTCCGCTGTAAGCTGGCTTTACTTCGCCTCTTTCCGTTCCTGCCCCTTCTCGTCCTTGTGCAGCTTGAAGTACTCGGCCTGTTCGGCCAGCAAATCCATGGCTTGGCCGGCCAGGTCCTCGCCGCTCTCGATGGCCTCCTTGAGGCTCAGCTCGAAGGCCGGCTCCGCGGAGAGGGAGCGCAGTATTTCCAGCCAGTGGCCTGTGGCCTCGTTCAGCGGCTTCAACGCCTTGCGAATGTCGGACTTGCGTTCAGAGTAGACGTCAAGGTTCTCGCCGAGTTCGTCCATCAGCGCGGTGAAATTCTGTAACGCATCGTCCAGCCGGCGGCTCCGGCCTGCCGACCGCGCGCGGGTGGACAGTTCTTTGATCGCCTCCGCATCTTCATTCAGGAATTTGGTGTAGAGAGTAACGCGCTCGTTCGGATCAAGGCCCGCCTCGCGGATCTGATCGATCTGTGCGTCGGTCAGCGGCTCGCGCTTCTCCTTTTGTGCCCGCAACGGCGCGGCCAGCAACAGGCAAGCCAGAATCGCCGCTAAACAGCGCATTGAACGCATCGACTCACTCCCGCCATTCCATTCAAGCACACGCGCTCATGCCGGCGAATGGGGAAAGAACTACTGTTTACGGGGAAAGGCCGGAATCATCTTTCCGCAGTGAGCCGGCCGCCCGTTCATCTGCGGAAAACCTGCATCAGGGCTTCGCTCTGGACCTGATTCACCTGCGCCAGGGTCTCGGCTACCAGCGGCCGATCCTCAAAGCTGCTGGAGTGTAGCATCCCCGTCAGCCGGAAGGCGGTGCGGCGCAAAAGAATCTCCGTGCCCTTCAGCCGCTTGTTGTTGTCAGCCACTGAGGCGTGAATCTTGCGTGTCAACTGCTGGACCTGCCGGAGCAGATCCGCGGCCTTCGCCACGTCGCCGGCGGCGTATCGCCGCACACTGAGTTCGGTCATCTGCTGCACTAATTCGGCGTAAAGGAAACACTGCTCGCGCGGCTGTGCCTGCCGGGCCTTGACTGCCAGCGCATCAATGCTCTGTTGATCGGGGATCTTGTTGTCGAATCCAGAGGCGCAGACCGGCACTACGGTCACGGTAAGAAAGACGAGGACAGCCGGAATTACAGACCGCATGATGGACCTCCCCAGCAGCGGACTTACCCCAGACCATGATTATGGGAGCATATTGCCAGATTGTCCAACAGAAAAAATACGCATCCCACCGGCTCGAATGCGGAGGTTCGTCTTTCATAGCCGGCTCCTGCTGACAACTTCCCGTCTTTCCTGGCTCATTTCTTGCCTTCGAGCAGAAGAAGGCGTTGGCGCGCCTGCCACTCCTGATCGGGGAACTTTCCGGCGGACGCGTCCAGAAAATGATGGTAGTAGGTCACGGCCGCAGCCTTGTCGTGGAGCGAGTCGTACGCCGTCGCCCACAGGAAGTAAGTCGAGGGGAGTTCCGGAAGATATCTTGACCGCATGGTAAGCGCGTGGAGGGTGATCGAGGGTTGATTGGTGCGCGATGCCGCAATCGCCAGGCCGCTCCAACCGTCGCCGTTGGCCGCATCCAGCCGCGTGGCTTTGTCGAAGGCCGCGAGAGCCTCGGCGTACTTGAGCAGGTGGAGCAGGTTCTGCCCGTGGCTCACCAGCAGCTCTGGGTCGTCAGGCTGGGCCGCCAGCAGCCCGACATAAAGCTTGTCTGAGCCGGCTGCGTCTCCGGCCTCCGCCAGCACCTCGGCCAACATGCGGCTGATTACGGCGTTGTTGGGGAGGGCGGTGTGCAGCTTTTGCAACAGGGGAAGTGCCTCGGCCTTGTCCTGGGCGGCCAGCACAGCGGCTAGTTGAGCGGAGAGAACCGGATCATCGGGCAATTTCTCAAGCGCGGTTCGCAACAGGGCTTCCGCCTCGGGAAACTGTTTGCGCGCAATCAGAATGTGGGCCAGACCCGCGTTGGCCGCCGCGGACTTCGGATCCTCGGCCAGAACCCGGCGGTAGGCCGCCTCTGCCGCGTCCGCCTGGCCGCTCTGGTCGGCAAGGCTGGCAGCCAGCAGCGTGTCCTCCGGGGTCTCGGGCGTCAGCTTCAGCGCTTCCAGCAAATCCGTTGACGCTTCCGCGGGATCGTTTGTACGGTCGATCTGGGCCAGCGCCCGCCATGCCCGAGCCTTGGCGTCGGGGCCGGCCACGCCAGGGGCCAGCTGGGTGGCCGCCGCAAGCTCGGGCCGCGCTTCAGCCTGCTTGCCCTGCCGCGCCAGCAGCAGCCCCATTTCCACATGTGCCTCAAACGATTGCGGGTTAGCCTCCACAGCTCGCCGGTAGAGTCCAACCGCGTCATCCGGCCGATTCTGGGCATCGGCCACGTAGCCGGCGTCAAACAGCGCCCGAGCGTCTGCGGGGTGAGCCGCAAGCCAGGTTTCCAGCTTAGTCTCCGCCGCCTTCCAGTCGGACTTCACGATGGCCGCCTCGGCCTCTGCAACTTCCTCCGAGACAGGCTGCGGCGTCGCGGCTGCGGGAGCCTGTTGTTCAGAACTCTGAGATGAACTCTGGCCGAAGGTGGCAACTGAAGCCAAAAGCAACACGAAAAAGGCTAAACGGGACACGAAATACCTCATTGCCAGTTTAATGCGCTGGCCTGTGCCATAGGGCTGTGGGCTAGACGGGCGAAAGCAGCGGACAGAATCGAGGCTGACTCGGCGGCCAGTCAGGGCCTGCCTTGTCTCCGGATTTGCGGGCCTTGCGGTCGACGGGTCGAGCGGTGGAAAATCAAAAAAGCTCTTGTCAAAGCGGCGCGAAACGGGGTCAATGGAGTATTCTTTCGCCTAAGCAGTAAGAGCGATCTCCCAAAGAGAGGTGCAATTGAAATGCGTAGTCTCAAATCCCTTGTCGTAGCAGCTTTTGCGGTGCTCACGCTTATCTTCCTCCTGCCGGCCACTCCGGCCAATGCACAGGAACCTGCATACCTTCGTGCAATCTCCAATCTGCGCACGGCGAAGGCGTATCTGGGGATGGATACCCGGCCCGCCTTCCGGGGAGACCGGATCGTGGCCATCCAGGAAATCGACGCAGCCATCGGCGAGATGCAAAGGGCCGCCGTCGATGACGGAAGGAACCCCTGGCATACGCCGCCGCCGCAATCCGGCAGCGACCCGCTGGGCCCAGTTCATTCAGCCATGCGGCTGATGAATGAAGCCCTTGGCGATGTGGAGCGAGGCGGCGATAACCCGAGGAACGCCGGGCTGCAGGCACGTTCCATCCACCACGTCAAGCAGGCGCAGGCCCGGCTGCAGCCCTGGATGTAAAAGCGGAAAGACTCAAGCAGTAGCAAACACCGCGGGGCGGCTGGCGGCCGGATGGCCGTCTGCCGCCTCGTGTCTTTATTGGAACTTCGGGATTGTGCAAGTTGGGGGCAATCGGCTCGGACCGGAAGGGAGCAGAACAGACCAGAACTGCATGCATCGGATAGTCCATAGTTGTAATCGGGAGATCGACAACGACCGAGCAATTTGAAAACCCGGATGCAGCAAAGCTGGAAAACGAAACAGCCTTGGAAACCTCAGCCGGGAAGAAGACAGGGCGCGTCGCCGAAAAGGGCGCGGAGAAACCCACAACAGCCGTGCGGCAGTTCGACACCAATAACAGCCAGCTCTTTTCCAGGTAACCGGCATTTCTTACCTCGGTCCCGAATTGAGCGGCAAGAAAGGAACTGTTAGGTGCGAGAAAAAAAGTCTGAAATCAGAACCTCCGAGACCCGGCATTTCATTCCGCTGGCCAGGGCTTATCTATGCCAGGACTGCGACTCCGTTGGAAGCAACGCGATGCAATGCCCCGCATGCGCATCGGGGGTTCTGCTGGGGCTGGCCAGCGTCTTTGACCGCAAAGAAGAGGACGTGAAATCGAATCTATTCCTGGTTCCCACATTGGCGGCCTGAACTCCATGGATTCCGATCAAACAAGGAGTGAGCTTGAGAGGCCCGGTTCCGGCGCGTTCGATTACGCCGAATCCCCAAGACGTCCCGCGCCCTATAATATGAATGGCCGATTGCGCCCTGAGCCTCGCTGAGGCCACAGAGGCGCAACGGCCCGACTTCTCGCCCGGTGTGTCCCTTGACTGACGCCATCATTATCCGCGGAGCGCGGACCCACAACCTGAAGGACATCTCCTGCGAGATCCCCCACGGGAAGCTCACAGTGATCAGCGGTGTCTCCGGGTCGGGCAAGTCTTCGCTGGCCTTCGACACGATTTACGCCGAGGGGCAGCGGCGCTATGTCGAGTCGCTCTCCGCCTACGCCCGCCAGTTCCTGGAGCGCATCGAGAAGCCCGACGTTGACCTGATCGACGGCTTGGCCCCGGCCATCGCCATCAAGCAGAAGAACTCGACGCGCAACCCCCGCTCCACCGTTGCCACGGCCACTGAGGTCTACGACTACCTGCGCCTACTCTACGCCCGCTGCGGAACAGTTCACTGCGTCCACTGCGACGGCCTGGTCAAGCGCGACTCCATCGATGAAATCGCCGAAGCCACGTTGGCGCTGGGCGAGGGAACTCGGCTCAATGCGCTCTTTCCGGTGCGCCACTCCGAGCCCGTGCCGGAAGCGGAGGCCAAGTCGCCGCGCCGTATTCTGAAACCCGCGGGCAAAGTCCAGAGCAAATCCACCGCCAAAGCCCCGGCGAGAGCAGCAGCCGAGTCCCCGCTCTCCGAGGCTCTGAAAGCCCGCCTCATCGAGTTGCGCGCCTCCGGCTTCAACCGCCTCTACCAGCAGGGCCGGATCTTCGAGTTTTCCACCCCCGAGTCTCTCCTTGACCTCGACTTCACGCTGCCGGTCTTCATTCTCCTGGACCGGATTGTTGTTGCTCCGGAGAATCGCGCCCGCATCGTGGACGCGGCGGAAATTGCCTACCGCGAGGCCGGCGAAGTCATCTTTGAAGAGGTCCCGCGCGAGGAAGACGCCCCGCGTCCGCGCCACCGCTTTTCCGCCGCCTACGAGTGCAAGAGCTGCCACCGCCCAGGCCGGGAGCCCGAACCGCGCTTATTCAGCTTTAACAACCCCTTCGGCGCCTGTCCGCGCTGCCAGGGCTTCGGCAACACCGTGGACTTCGACCTGAATCTGGTGATTCCAGACAAGGGCCTCAGCCTCAACGACGGCGCCATCGACCCCTGGAATCGCCCCAAATGCAGGCCCTGGTTCACAGATATGCGACGCCAGGCTGCCGAACTGGGCGTCCCGCTCGACGTGCCTTGGCGCGACCTGCCCGAGGCGGCGCGCGAGACGGTGCTCCGCGGAAAGGGCAGCTTTGCCGGCGTCTATGGCTTCTTCGCGCAAATGGAGCGCAAAAAGTACAAGCTGCATGTGCGCGTCATGCTCAGCAAATATCGCGGCTATGCCGAGTGTCCCGACTGCCGCGGCCAGCGGCTGAGGGCCGAGGCGCGCAGCGTGCGCATCAACGGCCTGAATATCTGCCAGTCCACGGCGCTCACCATCGCCCAGGCGGGGACATTCTTCGGCGCGCTGCGGCTCTCGCCCATGCAGGAGGAGATTGCCGGCCCGATCCTCGAAGAGGTTCGCCAGCGGCTCAAATTCCTCGATGCGGTCGGCCTGGAATACATCACCCTCGACCGCCTTGCCTCCACGCTCTCTGGCGGCGAAGCGCAGCGCATTCAATTGGCCACATCGCTCGGTTCGCAACTGGTGGGCGCGCTCTACGTGCTCGACGAGCCGTCCATCGGCCTCCACACCCGCGACACCGCCCGCCTCATCCACATTCTTCAAGAACTGCGCGACCTGGGCAACACCATTCTCGTCGTCGAGCACGATGCTGACGTGTTGCGCGCCGCCGACCACCTCCTCGACCTGGGCCCCGGCGCGGGTGAGTTTGGCGGCAAGTTGCTCGCCGAGGGGGTCCTCGCGGAGATCGAGGCCAACCCAAACTCGCTCACCGGTCGCTATCTCTCCGGCAAGGTCTCTATCCCGCTGCCTGCGCGCCGCCGCCCGCCTGGCCGGGAGCGCCTCGTCCTGCGCGGAGCCACGGCCAACAACATCCATGGGCTCAACGTCGAAATCCCGCTCGGACTCCTCGTGGCCGTCACCGGCGTCTCCGGATCGGGCAAGTCTACGCTGGTGCATCAGATCCTCTACCGGGCGGTGGCGCGGGCGCTCGGCCAATCGGACGGCTCGGACCCCTCCGGCGTTTACAAGTCACTCGCGGGGGTCGAGCGCATCAACGACGTTGTGTTGGTCGACCAGACTCCCATCGGCCGAACGCCGCGTTCCAATCCCATCACCTACATCAAGGGCTTTGACCTCGTTCGCGAGCTCTTTGCCGCGCAGCCCGAGGCCAAGCGCCTCTCGCTCACGCCCGGTCATTTTTCCTTCAATGTCCCAGGTGGCCGCTGTAACACCTGCGAGGGGGACGGCACCGTCACCGTCGAAATGCAGTTCCTGGCCGACGTCGAACTGCCCTGCGAGGACTGCAACGGCACCCGCTACCAGGCCAAAATTCTCAATGTCCAGTACAAAGGCAAGAACATCCACGAAGTGCTGCAAATGACCGTCAAGGAGGCCCTGCGCTTCTTTGCCGGCCAAACCCGACTGCTCGAAAAGCTCGCCGTTCTTGACGAGATCGGCCTCGGCTACCTCCGCCTTGGCCAGTCGGCCACGACACTTTCAGGCGGCGAGGCGCAGCGCGTCAAGCTGGCCGCCCATCTGGCCCAGGTCCGCGCCGCCAACGCCGTCGCCAAACCCTCCCAGGCCAGCCGCGTCCTCTACATCCTCGACGAGCCCACCACCGGCCTGCACTTTGACGATGTTTCCAAGCTCCTGACGGCCTTTCGCAAGCTCATCGACGGCGGAGGCTCGCTCGTCGTCATCGAACACAATCTGGATGTGATCAAGTGCGCCGACTGGGTCATCGACCTGGGCCCCGAAGGCGGCGAAGCCGGCGGCAGAATCGTGGCCGAGGGCACCCCTGAAGAGATCGCCGCAAATCTCCTCTCTCACACCGGAAAGTGGCTGGCAAGGGTGCTGTAGATCTCGGGCGCTCAAGAGTTTTGGTAATGCTCAGGTCGGCTCAAACCTGAATGACGAGCTCACTGTATTGCTTGAGTTGCGCATCGACTGTAAGCAGATGCAGCGGTTCGCTGATGGCCTGCGCAATCAGAATGCGGTCAAACGGATCGGCGTGGTGCATCGGCAGCGTCGCAACAAGCAGCGCGTGTCTGGACCAGACAGGCAGCTCCTGGAAGTCGTTTTCTTTGATCTGATCGAAGAGTTTCTGCGGGTCGGCATTCATCTTTCCGAGACGGACCTTGATAGCGATCTCCCACAGGGAGGCAGAGGAGACAAATACCTCTTCTGCCCCCTTGATCGTCTTGAAGGCTTTGCGTGAAAGACGCTTCGGCTCATAGAACCACCAGTAGAAGATATGCGTGTCGAGCAGAAGGCGCATTACCGTCCCTCAAACAGCGCCAGAATCTCGTCTGGCAGCGGCGCGTCGAAGTCCTCCGCGATCCAGCCCTGTCCTTCGAGCGCGCCAAACCCGATGAGCCTCTTTTCTTTCGTTGTGAGGCTGGTCAGCCGCGCCACAGGCTTTCCCGCCCGCGCAATCACCACGTCCGTCCCGGAAGAGGCCAGATCGACCAGCTTGGAGAGTTGCGTCTTAGCCTCGTAGATGTTCACCGTCTGCATGGCTTGCCCCCTGAACTTGACTAGGTCTAGTCTAGTCTATGTTTCTGCTCCCCGCAACTACTCTGTTTGCAAATCTCCTCTTTGCCGCCGCATCGGCAGCCCATCACGAGATTGTTGCTCTACGCGCAGAGCGCCACACCTGTGCCCGTCGAGCTTGCACGGCCGATGACCGGGGACTATATTGGACGATTGCAGGTTAACCGGCTCTTGCCGGTGAGGTGCGGTTATGACTTTTCACCTTCGGTCACTTCGTTGGATTCCCGTCGCGGGTTTTGCCATTCTCTTGATTGCGTTGACCGGGTGCGGAGGCAGCGTCAGCTCCCATCTGACGCCCGTTACCCTGGGCGTTTCCCTGGGCAGCACGACTGTCGTTGTACCGCAGGATGGAACGGCGGCACAGCTTCCCATCACCGTTACTGGGGCGACTGGATCGGCAACCGTGACCGTCAGCGGTTTGCCGGCCGGCATAACTCAACAGTTCGCGGCGGCAAACGGCGGGCCTTCTGGAACGCTGACGTTAACCGGAAGCACCTCGGCTCCGGCCGGCAGCTATTCGCTTTCCGTCAATGCGAGCGGCTCCGGCCAGGTTGCAGCGGCCAGCTTCACGCTGGTGAGTGCTGTGGTGGCCACGGTGGGCAATACTACCGATACGACTCTGGGAGTCAACGGCGTACTGAAGCAATTCATGTCCACTTCCTTCCAGATCGGAGGATGGACGACCGACTACTTCGGCTCCGGTGCCACGGAAACCGCGCGGGAGGCCACGCTGACCCAACTCGGGCCGCAGCACATTCGCGTTCAGGTGGTGGCGGGCGCCATCCCCATGGTTTCCAACACTGGTACGGCAAGCGATTGGGACTTCAGGCTGCTGGACACGACCTTGCAGCCGGTTTTGCAATCCGCCGACAACAGCCCGGAGTTGCAAATCGCCGTGGCGCCGGCCTGGATGTGCAAGAGCGACGGAACCACCCTGGATGTCGCCAACCACGTCGGCGACTTTGCCGCCATGATGGCCAATATCGTGCGCTACTACAACAAGGGCGGCTTCGATGCGGGTGGCACGCACTTTCAGTCGCCGGGCAGTCATCCCATTCAGTGGTGGGGCATCTTTAATGAGTTCAATGGCAATGGGCTCAGCGGACCCGATTACGTCAAGCTCTATAACGCCATGGTTCCGGCCATGCTGGCCGTGGACCCCACTATCAAGCTATCGGCCTTCGAGTTTTCCGACTGGGGCCTGGACACGGGAGACGGCGGCGACCCCATGGTCTATCTTCCTCCATTTCTCGCGCCGGCAAACGCGGGAGGAGTCGACACGCAAGTGGATATCATATCCACGCATTTCTATAGCTCCTGCAACCAAAAAGACACCGATGTGGACCTCTTCAACACCATTCCGCAGTTTGTGGCCAACGTAAAGTACTTCTACCAGGCCTTGCAGACTCGCCCCGATCTGGCTAACGTGCCGGTGTGGGTCACAGAGAACAACGTCAATGCCGACTGGAGCAACAATGGCATGAGCGAATGCAATCCCGGCCAGGTCTTTGTTGACGACACGCGCGGCACGAGCGCATTCTTCACCGCGTGGCGTCCCTACGTCTTTTCGCAACTGGGCAAGGCGGGCAATCAGGCGCTCTACCACTGGGACTACACGGCAGACCAGCAATACAGCGAGGTGGACTCGAATAACAGCCCCTATCTGAGTTACTGGGTAGACAAGACGCTCGGAAGCATCTATCCGTCTACAGCCGCCTCGCCGGGGCCGAACATTCTTCAGTTGAAAGCCACGGACACCTCCACCGTGGAGACGCTGGCAACCGAAAGCAGCAGCGGCGCGGTCACCGTCATGGTTGCCGATCGCGCGGTTCACTCTTCCAATGACAATAACGGAACCGGCGATCCGCGCACCGTGGTGGTGGACCTCTCGAGCCTGGGAAGCTTTTCCTCGGCCTCTCTGCTGACGATTGATGCTGCAACCAGCACGAGTACGGGACCGGCGCCAGCCAGCATCACGCCAGCCTCCCGCATGAATGTCACGCTGCCCGGCTATGGTGTCGCATTCCTGACTTTGACTCCATAAGAGCTGCGCAGAAAGACCCGATTCGCAGGGAGACGGGTGCTTCAAACTCCCGCAGAATGGCTCCAAAGTGAAGGAGGGCTTCCCAGGTTGCGAAGAAACGCGTTGCGGAGAGAGGCGGGGGTTTTAACCCCCGTGCAACGCCGATAGAATCAACGTTGGCTTTAGCCTCAGAGGAACGCTTTCCGCCCGTTTCACCTGAAATCCCGAGCTTTTCCGCAGCCTGTTCAGCCCCGGCGCCTACCAGCCCAGCACGTATGCAAAGATCAACGGTGCAACAATCGATGCATCCGATTCGATAATGAACTTCGGCGTCTTCTCGCCCAGCTTACCCCAGGTGATCTTCTCATTCGGCACCGCGCCCGAATAAGAGCCATAACTTGTGGTCGAGTCCGAGATCTGGCAGAAGTAGGCCCACAGAGGCACATGCTCGCGTTGTAAATCCTGATGCAGCATCGGCACCACGCAGATGGGAAAGTCCCCAGCGATGCCGCCCGCAATTTGAAAGAATCCCAGCGGATTTTCAGCGGTGGTATTCGTATACCACTCGGCCAGCTCCATCATGTACTCGATGCCGGTGCGGACGGTGTGAACATTCTTCACGTCCCCAGAGATGCAGTGGCCGGCGTACATGTTGCCCAGCGTCGAGTCTTCCCAGCCGGGAACAAAGATCGGCAGATTCTTCTCCGCCGCGGCCAGCAGCCAACTATCCTTCGGATCAATCTGGTACGACTTCTTCAAGTCGCCGGAAAGCAGTATCTTGTACATAAACTGGTGCGGGAAGAATCGCTCGCCGGCTTGGTCGGCGCGAACCCACTCCTTCAGCACCTCGTTCTCAATCCGCCGCATCGCCTCCATCTCTGGGATGCAGGTATCGGTCACGCGGTTCATGTGCCGCGAGAGCAGCTTCGCCTCGTCGGCAGGGGTCAGATCGCGGTAGTGTGGCACGCGCTCGTAAAAATCATGCGCGACGAGATTGAAGACGTCTTCCTCAAGATTGGCGCCGGTGCAGCAGATCCCGTGAATCTTGTCCTGGCGGATCATCTCGGCCAGCGACAGGCCCAGTTCAGCCGTGCTCATGGCGCCGCCGATGGTGACGAACATCTTTCCGCCCGAGGCCAGCAGCGTGTTATAGGCTTCGGCGGCATCGATCAGCGCTGCGGCATTGAAGTGGCGATAGTGGTGCTTGATAAACGACTTAATTGAAGACATTTCTCTTACGATTCTCCCAATCTCAAGCTACCACAAATGGGCCCGGACCGAACCCGGAGCGGACTCCGGGCTGCGGCTCATTTAAGCTGGAGACTATGCAAAATGCGCTCCTTGCACAGATCGCCGCCGAGATCAAAGAATTCGCCCGGACAGCGTCCGATCTTGCCTCGCTCGAAGAGTTCGCTGTCGAGCAAATCGCCTTTCGGCTGCCCGCATACAACTGGGTCGGCTTCTATTGGCTCGATCCCGGCGACCCTCAAATGCTGGAGCTTGGCGCATTCATCGGCGCGCCAACCGGCCACACGCGCATTCCCGTCTCAGTCGGCATCTGCGGGGCGGCAGTTGTCGAGGGCGAGACGATTGTTGTCGACGATGTTCGCGCCGATCCGCGTTATCTGGCCTGTTCGATTGAAACTCGCTCGGAGATTGTCGTTCCCATCCGCACCCACGGCCGCATCGTCGGCGAGATCGACATTGACAGCCACAGCGCCGCCGCCTTCGGTGCCGAAGACCGCGCTTTTCTTGAGCAATGCGCGCGCATCATCGGGGCATTTATCGCTGGAACGTGATTCAATAACCAGCCTTGTATCAGGGCACGACTTCACAAGCTGCGGAAAAACTCAATAGGAGCAGCCTGACTCGCGGCGTCGAGTTACGACTTGAATGGACTGCCGCCACTTGCTAACTCGCGATCACCGCGAAGCGGTAGCAAACTTGCTGATTTTGTTATGAACCCGCCCCACCGTATCCTCTTGTTCATGAGGAGCCAGATCTTGTATCAAGACACGACTTCAGTCGTGCCGCAAGCTGAACAAAACAAAGGCATGGCTTTAGCCCCTGCGACGCGTTTTTCCGGTATTCCGTCCAAATTCAGGCCTTTTTCCGCAGCCTGTTGAACCCCTGAGGAAATGCGACGGGCGCAACGCGGGCTATCTTTTGAAACACGCCCCTGGAATCCGCCGGAATGAGGACACTCAATTAAAGTGGATTCACATCAACTGCACGCGCAGATGGTTCCAGCCAGGGTCATCTTCCCCTCCTCGGCAGAATCCTCGCTGGCTTCTGCAGTCAGGCATGGGGCGCTGCCGCACCCAGAAAGAACGTAAATGGGGAAAATTGTCAGGATGCTGAACCCAAGAGACCCATCCCCTACTTAAACTGCAGATAATTACCCCCATTGGCGCAAGCTATACAAAGGCAGCGGCGGAAAAGAGATGCTGAGCAAGGTTCGAGTGACGGGGAAGACTGGGCGGCAACGGGAAAGCTCTGGCTTTCTGCCCGCTTCGCGTCCAGCCGTGCAAGCCGTCCCCTGGGGCTCCATTCACCTTTTTTCGCTCTTTCCTGGGAGGGCAGCCCGAATGCCGGGTACCCCTGTACCTTTGAATCCATCTGCTGGCTTACAACCTAGCAGATGGACTCAAAGGTACAGGGTGCGGACCTGGCACATCCCTGACAAAGCTCTCCAGATTGCTGACGACCTCCTTCGGCGTTCGACCTGAGATTGCCATTTTCCCCTTCTGGACCACTTATTCAGATTGTGCGCCAACGGAAGGGAATGATGTGCAAATCAAGGGCAAGTTTCGCAGCGGATGGGAGGATCCCGCAATCTGCTCCTGTTTCCGAGGAGAGCAGTTGTGGATGCGCCGCAAGGAAGCTCTGAACAAATCAATTTTGCGGACTGACATTCCCTCAAGGCCTAAAGCCCGCGCTGATTCTGTTGCACTTGCGGCACGACTGAAGTCGTGCCCTGATACAAAACCTGGCTCCTATTGAGTTTTTCCGCAGCCTGTAAAGTCGTGCCCTGATACAAGGCCAGAGCTTTCCAGGAAGTCGTGAAGCTCACCATCGCCTCACGGACGGCTTTCTTTCAAATGAAATACGCGCTAAGCGTCAGCACCAGGAGAATCAACCCGATTGCGATGGCTGTATATCCCACGACTTTGGAAAAATTGATCTGCCAGATTCCTGGCGCCGGCGCGATTCTCTTCTCCAGTTTTCCCTGGCTGGCGAGCCGCGCGTACTCCATTGAGCGCTTGGTCTTGAATTCTTCCTCGCTCTCCACGCCGGTGAAAATCACCAGATCCATGGGAAAGCTGTCCGGGCGCAAATGAGTATTGACGAAGTGGATGGAGAAGATGAAGAGAATGGCCAGCAGTCCTTCTTCACTGTGAATCACAAGCACGGCATTCAACGCCCATCCGGGCAGGAAGTGCGCGAAGAATGGAGCAAACCACATGGCATATCCTGAAAAACCAATGACCACCATCCCCCAGAAGACCGCCCAGTAGTCGAACTTCTCCCAATAGGCGTAGCGCTCGAACTGCGGCTTCGGTCCCAGTCCCAGGAACCAGCGAAAGTGCCCAAAAAGGTCCTTCACATCCTTCCAGTTGGCCACCATCGAGGTCGCTCCCCAAAAGACTCCCTTTTCGCGATGGACCAGCGCGCGCGTGAAGATGTCTTTCACGTGGTACAAAAACGCCAGGGTGAGAACCACGGCGCAAAGCTTATGGAAGAAAAGAATCGCTCCGAATCCGCCGACGGCTTTGGCCAGGCCGCGCGCCCAGATGCTCTCGCTGAAGCGCATGGGCAGTCCGGTCGCCGCCAGTCCAAGAAACGTGGTGAACAGCGTTGCATGGAGGTATCTCTGCGCCCGCGTGAAGCGCATGAAATACCGCTCCTTTGGGTGGTGTTGCTCCGTGCTTTCTTCTGCCGCGTTCTCCAAATCAGGCATTTTCTCCTCCATTTATCGACTTTTTCTTGATCTGGTCGTATCGCGAACGGATCAGCCACAGTATTGTGTGAATCACGAAGAATGTTAGTGTACCGGCCAGCAGAAGGTTCATGAACAGCCGGACAAAGTAGAGGGCCGGATTGAGTTTGCGATTGTAGGCGTTGGCATGAGGCTGATACTGCACGAAGCTGGCGTTGGCGCCCGCATGGCACCTGCCGCAGGTCGCCACCAGGTTAGCCGGAGCGATCGGTGAGTTGGGATCGGATGCAGGCAAGACATCATGCGCTCCGTGGCAGTCCCAGCAACGCGCCGTTTCGACATAGCCGCCCAGCGAACCCAACTGCGAGTGGAAGGTATCGCGGTAAGTGGATAACTTCTCCTTGTGGCATGAGCCGCAGATGGGCGTGGATTGCATGCGGAAGGCCGCCGCCGTCGGCTGCAGGATGGCGTGAGCCGTGTGGCAGTCCGTGCAGACCGGCGCTTTCAGGTCGCCGGCCGCGACGGCCTTGCCATGCACGCCGTTCATATACTCGGCGGTGATTCCCGCGTGGCAATTCCCGCACGTTTTGGGAATGTTGGTCTTATAAGTCGCACTTTGCGGATCCTTGTGGCTGAGGATGTGATGCGATCCGTGGCAGCTCTGGCAGTTCGCAGCCACCAGCAACCCTTCCTTGCTGAGAGCGAAGCCATGGATGGAGTCGATGTACAACGGATAGACATTTGGCAGGCCGTGCTTCTTGGCCATCGCGGCGTTGCCGTGACATGCGCCGCAGGTGCGCGGAACATTGAGCGGGTAAACCGCAGAGCGTGGATCGTCCTTGGGGAAGATGGAGTGGGCGTCGCCATGGCAACTTGTGCATGGATGCTCGGCCCGGTTTGCATGAACGCTTCCCACCAGCCCAGCCGCCTGATCTGCGTGGCAGGTCTCGCACTTGACCGGCGTGATTTGATCCGGATGCGGATAGTCCTTGATGGTGGCGTGGCAATCGCCGCATTTCAGGCTGCCGTGAATGCTTGCGCCGAAGGTCTGCCCATCCACGCTGATACTGTGGCCGGAGGCATCTTGCATGCCCTTTTCCCCGTGGCAGGCGAGACAATCCGTCTCCGCCTTGGCGAGGCGCGGCCCTCCTGTGGCCAGAAGCGCCCCAAGAGCGAGCGCAAGGAACGAAGCAGTCTTCATGTGCAAGCTCCTGCAAATCCTTTCATTTCCAGACCATTCCCGGCCAGGCGCGGGAGAGGACGGACTACGACCGTTCTCTCCCGCGCCTGGCCGGGCAGCCTGGGCAAACTCCAAGCGCGCTGCTACTTCTGCAACGTCCGAATGTAGGCGATCACATCCTTGATCTGCGCATCGGTCAGCTTGCCTTTGTATGCGGGCATCATCTTGCCCTTGCCGTCCGTGGTCGAGGCGATGAACTGAGCATCGGAGGCCTTGACCATAGCCGGATCCTTGAAGGATAAAACCTTCATTGCCTTGGCCATGGGAGTGGCAGCCAGCCCGTCGGCCCCATGGCACTTGGCGCACTGGGCTTTGTAAGTGTCTGCTCCGGCCCCTTGCGCGAAGGCAGGGACCGCAATGAGAGCGGCCAGCAGGATGATGGCCGCAGCTTTGATTCCTTGCATCATGATGTTGCTCCTTAACCGGACAATCAAGCACCGGACCTTAGTGGGCCAGTCGCCTGCAGGTTTCCCAGTCAAGTACCTGTCATATAGGCTGCGTGGCGCGGTGGGAAGTGACGCCGGTCACAGCTTGAGGGGCACCTTCTTCGGCCTCAAGCAAAAAATTCACAACTTCTTGAGAGACGATTGCTGATTCTTCCGGTCTGGTCAGGCAGATGAGCAGGCCTTTGGAAGTGATACAGGTCACATGCTGTAGTGCGCCCGGTCAAGCATACTGTGGGCGCTGCTTGAGGACACAATTTATGGGCACGGTTGCAGTACCCGAGTCAAAGACGATGCTGACCATCCCTGGCGACGCGGTGCGCCAGATTGAATGGCGATTTGCCGACCGATTCGACTTGCAGATGCTGGTGCAGTCGGCGCGCGGCGTGGCGCGTGGAACCGTGGCGCGGCTGGTGGCGGCCGGGGAGCGCAACACCCACGAGTGGACGCCAGGGAAGGCCGAGATGATGGAGGCCTTTGACCGCGCCGGCGTCACGGCGGCCTTTATGGAGCCGGAAGAGGGTGGATTCATCAGCGGGCCGAAGAACCTGGCGCTGGCTCTGTCAGCCTTCGAGTTGGCCTGGGTGGACGGCGGCGCGGCCACGGCAAGCCTGGCCGGATTCCTGGCCCTCTCACCCATCCACGAACGCGGCACCGCGGATCAGGTGCTCCGCTACAAGAGCCTCTCCGCGCCGCCGCAGCCTGGCGAGGATCGCAAACCCTGGCGCGGCGCTTTTGTGCTCACTGAACCCCTCCCCTATGTGGGCGTCGACACCGGCATGCTGAGCGGCAGGCTGCGCGTAGCTGAGTGGAAAGATGGCGAGGAGCCCTGGATACAGGTGGAAAAGCGGGGCCGCTTCATCACCAACATCGCCTTCGCCAACTTCGTCACCGCAGCAGTGATCTCCGACGATCCGCGCATCAAGGGCAGTTGCATGGTGATTCTTGAAGAAACTGATGAGGGCACATTCGACCATGGGACACCAACCAAGAAACTCGTTCACCAGCTCTCGTCGACCGGCGATCCAATCTTCAATCTCAAGGTTCCCGCCAACCGTATCGTAGGCGGATACACGGTGAAGGACGGAATCATCGTCCCAAACTGCAACCACGGCGAAGTCATCGAGGCCGTCTTCCGCCGGACCCGTGTACCAGTCGGTATTATGACCGCGGCCAAGCTGCTTTCCGCTGTCGAGCCTGTCATTCGCTACCAGCGCGGGCGCTTCCGCGGAGCCGAAGGCACAAAGCCAGGTTCGGTGCGCTACGAGCAGGGCATCCAGCAACGCGAAGACGCGCTGCACCGGCTGGTGGACGTTTGGGCCACTGGCGAGGCGGCCGCCTCGCTGGGCTTTGCAACCGCACGCCTCTTTGACGAACTGGACCCGATCGAAAAACAGAAGGCTGCGCTTTTGAGGGAGCGCGGCATCGCGGGTGGACGCGCCGAACTCAAGGCGCTCAAAGAGAGCGAACAGAGGGCCATTGAACTACTGTCGCTGGACAAGAACGACTCACGCCGCGCAGAACTCGAAGCCGATCCCCTGGTGCAGTACGTGTTGATGGACGCCGCGGCCAACGTGCTCTGCCCAGCCACGAAACTGTGGAACACAGGCCATGGGACCAACCTGCTGCGCGAGGCTGTCAGCCTCATGGGAGGCTACGGCATCACCGAGGACTGCCCGGGGTTCCTGGGCAACAAGTGGATGGACGCCCAACTGGAAGCCACCTACGAAGGCCCCGAAGCGGTGCAGCGCCGCCAGATGACCGTCACCATGACGTCTGAGGTCTTTCTGGCCCAGTTCCGCGCCTGGATCGCCGAGATGCGTCTCATCGCCTCCTCGCGCCCCGGAACCGGCGCCTGCACCCTGGCCTCAGCCATGCAGATGTGGCAGTGGACGCTGAACCACTTGCAAAAGGCCACCGACCCCGGCGGCAACAAGCTTTATCACGGACAGCGCCAGGGCGTGACCTTTGCCTTGGCCGACGCGCTCTGCTGGCTGGTGGCTTCGCGTGCCCAGATTATCGACGTGCTCGAACTGGAAGCGCGCGGCCCCGCCGATCCGGTGGCCTCAGAGGGCCTGGAAGGAACCGTCCAGTTCCTCAGCGATCTCTGTCACACGCAGGCGGCAAAGGCGGCAGGCGAGGTTTCGCGCATCTCGGCCGAGCTGGTCTTTGGTTATAACTGCCATCCCTCCTGGGACGAACAGGAGCACCGCAGCTGTTTTCTGGCTAGCGAACTGGAAGAGTACGAAGAGACCATGCCGGGAATCTCCGCCTTTGCGCTCGATGTGCTGGCGGCTGACGGCAGCCATCCGCAGAAGGCCGGCCCCTGCGCGGGCTGTGCAGGCAATGACGATTTTTTGCGACTGCAAAGCAGATTAGCGGCCTGCCTGACCGGCTCGCGCTTAGCAAAAGACCGCGCCGCGGAGACGGTGAGCAAGGTCATGATCCCCGAGGCGCTGGATTATCCGGCGTAAGGACAGTTGTCAGTTATCAGTTGTCAGTTGTCAGCTTGACCTTTGCACAAACTGGGGACCTCGGGTCCAGATTCTTGGACCTGGGATACTACGAACCCAAACCGGCAATGAGGAGACGCGAATGAGCGTGGAAGCCACACCAAGCGAAGCCCCGGAGGTCGAGCGCCAGACGATGGAAGTGGACATTGCCTGCGCCGGCTTTGGTCCCGCGATGGGCGGCTTTCTGACCACGCTGACCAATGCGTGGAACGAGAATCCCGCCGACCCGGCCTTCGAGAGCAAGGCCACGCCGGGAATGCCCTTGCAGGTCCTCTGCTACGAACGCGCCGACGACATCAGCTCGGGCGTAAGCGGCGTGGTTACGCGCGGTCAGGCGATCCGCACGAGCTTCCCAGAGCTCAATCCGGCTGAGATTCCCATGGCCGTCGAGGTCAGAAGCGAACGGGTGATGTACCTGCTTGACCCGGTCGGCGCCAGCCGGCGTTCACTCACTCTGCGCGCGGCCGATGCGGCTCTGCGCGCTTTTGGGCGGCTCGCGGGTGTAAAGGACTACGCATTTGAGCTGCCGTGGACTCCGGCCTTTCTCAACAAGCACGGTGGCCTGGTGTTGTCGATTGGGCAGTTCAACCAGTGGGTTGGTTCGCAACTGATGGCCACCGGTCTGGTGCAGATCTGGCCGGGCACGCCGGTCAGCGAGCCGCTGCTTTCCGGCAGAAGAGTTGAGGGGTTGCGCCTTTCCGATCAGGGCGTGGAGAAATCCGGCGCTCCGGCCAACGGCTTTATGGCCGGCATGGATGTCCGGGCGCAATTGACTGTCGTCGGCGATGGCCCGGTCGGCGCGGTCGGCCAGGCTCTCGACGAAAAGCTCGGCCTGCCCGAGGGCCATGCACACCGCGAGTGGGCGCTGGGCATGAAGTTCGTCATCGAGCTGCCGGAAGGGAGCACGTTGGAGCCGGGCACCGTCTGGCACAGCTTCGGCTACCCCGAGCCGGAGATCTTCGGCTTCCTCTACGTACATCCGGAGCGGCTTGTCTCGGTGGGCATCTTCGTCCCCTCCTGGATGCACGACCCCTCGCGCACAGCCTACCGCTACTTGCAGTACTATATCCAGCATCCCGCGCTATGGAAGTACCTGAAGGACGGAACCCTGCGGTCGTGGGGCGCGAAGTCGCTGGAAGAGTCGGGCCGGCACGGCGAGCCGTTTCTCTCGGGCGACGGCTTTGCGCGCATCGGCGAAGGCTCCGGCTCGACCAACATGCTCACTGGCTCCGGCGTGGATGAGGCCTGGGCGACCGGCACGCAACTGGGCGAGGCAGTCATCGAATTGCTTCGTGCCGGTAAGCCGTTTACGAAGGAGAATCTGGCCACCACCTACGAAGCCCGCCGCCGCAAGAGCTGGGTCGAGCGCGGCGCACGCGAAGCGGAGAACGCTCGCAACGGCTTTCAGGGCGGCGTCGTCAAAGGCATGATCGGCATGGCGCTGGCCGGACTGACCGGCGGCAAGCTCTCGCTCGGCGCGCACATTCCTCCGCCGCACAAACAGGTTCGTCCCTTCGCTCCCCGTTCATTCGACGGCCTCATGCTGAAAGAGGCCGTTGCGGTGGCTCTCGAAGATGGGCGCCCGCTGCATGATGCCTTGCTCTCGGTGCGCGGCTGGCCGGAGATTCCCTTCGATGGCCGCCTGCTGGTCACGCAGCAGGACGCGCTGCTGCTCGGCGGCAAGGTACAGGCCATTCCGGGCTTTGCCGATCACGTCGTCTTCCGCGACGCGGGGCTCTGCATCGCCTGTGAGGAGAAGACCTGCATCGCCATGTGCTCCGGCCAGGCTATCACGCTGGGCGAGGACGGCGCGCCCGCCTTCGAGCGCGAGAAGTGCGCCCACTGTGGCGCTTGTTTGTGGAACTGCGGCCAATCGCCGGACGGGGTTCACTCGAATATCGAGTTCCGCGCCGGTGCGGGCGGGCTGCACTCGGCAGAGAATTGACGCTCTGAGCTATTAAACTGGTCGATAAAGGAAAACTTCATGGCAAATCTCTTGCACATCGTAGTTTGCGCGGGGATCGTTCCCGATCCGCTGCAAACTTTGGAGCCGGTCACCGGGCCAACGGGTCCTGGGCTGAAGAACGAGATGGTCCTGCCCGCGGTCCTCGACCCCTGGGCTGCCAGCGCGCTCTATGAAGCGGCGAATCTGGCCGCGAAGAATCCCGGCAGCAAGCTCTGGCTCGTTTCGCTCGGCCCCAAGGCCAAACTGCAACAGGTGATGATGACCGTCGCTCAGAAGGCCGGCTTCGAACTGGTTCCCATCGATGGCCCCATCGGCGGCTTTCCCGACGCGCACTCGACGGCAGCCGTGCTGGCCGAGACCATCGCCGCGCTGCCCGGCCTGGACCGCGCGAAGCTGCTGCTCTTCGGCGGCTGGGAGTCGGCCACGCGGGGTGCGGGCGTCACACTTCAGCTTATCGGCGAGCGCCTCGGCATTACGGATCAATTCCAGGGCGTGGACCAGATCGAGCTGCGCGAGGACGGCAGCTTAGAAGTGCTGGAGCGCGTCGAAGGCGGCAAGCATCAGGTCTCAGTCTGCGCCGGAACCCCTGCCGTGCTGGGCTGGGCCACTGGCAATCTGGCCGAGCCGCGCAACAATCCGCAAATTGGAATGGCCAACATGCGGACGATTATGCCCGCCCTGCAAAAGGCCAAAGTTGCCAAGCTCGACGCCAACGGTCTTCGGTACGTCTCGGCGAGCCTGCCCAAGCAGCAGCGGACAACCCGCGTTGTGAAAGACCTTACTCCCGACGAAATTGCCGTTGAACTGGTCGAGTGGATTGGAGCCGAATGATGGAAACGATTCTTGTACTGACTCATGCAGATGAGAGCGGCTCGGCATTGACTAAGGCGTCTCTTGAAGCTGTCACCGCCGGCCAGGAACTTGCGGCTCGGCTTTCCGCTTCCTTGACTATCGGCATCGTTGCGGTCGATGGCCCCTCCGCGGCCGCTTGCCTCGCCTCAGTTGGAGTGCGTCTGCTGGCCGTCTCCGGCGAAGCGGTCGCCCAGGCGCGGTATGCGAGTGATGCCGCCGCCTGCGAGGCCCTTTGCCGTGCTGCAAACGCCTCCATCGTTGTTGCTCCCGGCAGCTCTCGCTTTACGCGCGTGGCTGCCAGTGTGGCGCATCGTCTGGGCGGTTTCATCGATACGCACATTACGGCTCTCGGTGGAACTGATGCGGTCGAGGCCACGCGCTGGTTTTATCGCCAGCGGGTTGAAGCCGTTCTTAGCCGCAATGCGAGGCCCTGGTTTCTGCTGCTCGACGCGGGAACCCATACGGCCTTTGCCGGCGAGCCCGGCGCTGCTCAGGTCGAAGAGGTTGCAGTTCAACTCCCGGAGATGCGCACCACCGTCAGCGGACTTCGAGCGCCGGCGCAGGGAGCGCAGACCATCCGGCCGGATGCCAGGCTGCTCTTCGTGGCCGGGGCGGGATGGACCAAGAAGCAGCCAGACGGCCAGGTGCATGTCGGCGAAGCGGGCGAGTTGATTTTGGGCTTCCTCGGCGCGAGCGGCGCGTCGCTGGGCAGCAGCAAGTCGCTGGTGGATCAGGGCGGCGAGGGCGAGCCGGTGCTTCCCTTCCTCACCCACATGAACCAGATCGGGCAGACCGGCTCAACGCCGCGCCACGCCAAGGGATTGTCCACGTGTTGCCACGGCGAGGAGCCGCACGTGGTGGGCTGGCGCTTCATCACCGACCGGCGCGCCATCAGCCTGGACCCCAACTGCGGCTGGACACGCGGCAAGGCTGACGTCGTCTACATTGCCGACGCCTTCCCGGTGATGGCCAAAGTTAACGCGCTGCTGGAAGCGAAGAAGGCGTAAAGGGCCCGGAAAGAGGAGTCTTTCTCCTGATCGAGGCCATAGGCGCCGGTCTCGGCATCAAAGTGCGATGAAGTTCACAGTTTCACGGTTTCACCGTATATAGGGGGGTGGACTCGCTACCATTTGTCAAGGTTGCCAGCAGAGACTCGACCGCCCGCCACCCCCTGTCTACTGTGAAACTGTGAACTTCATCGCGTTCCGGGTTTTGATCGCCTTTTGTCCCGGAACGGCAATCCTTGAAATACCATAAGGCTGCGATTGGGAATCGCCGAGAAACTCTGTCTTGCAATGGCCATGCAGGTTATCGGCCCGGATATCTTCAATCAGGAAGGAACGAAAGTCGAAATCTTATCTGCTTGTGCTGTGATTCCAGTCACTGCGGTTTATTCTGCCGAAGAATCTCCTCAAGGGTGTGAACTCCGTCAGAATTATCTTCACTCAAGCGATTGCTCTATCTCTGTTCTTCTGCGCCTGTGCAGCTCGCGCCGAGCATAAGCTCAGCGACCAGGATTGCCTCGCCTGCCACTCCGACTCCGCTTTGACAGCGGAAGTAAATGGAAAACAAGTTAGCCTGTATGTGGACCCAGGCAAGCTGAAGCATTCGATCCACGGCGATATCCTGGCCTGCGTTGATTGCCACAAGGATGTCAAGAGCCTGGTCCATGAGAGCACGCCGCAAAAGGTCACCTGCGCCCAGTGCCACGCGGATGCTCAAGAGGCTTACTTGCGCAGCCTGCATTCCAAGGCGCCCAAGCCCGGCCAGGGAGCGGCAGCCAACTGCCAGGATTGCCATGGAGGCGCGCACGAGATTCTGGCCGCTGATGACGCCAAGTCGCCGGTCAATCACGCCAACATTCCCGTTACCTGCGGCCGGTGCCACGGGCAGAAGTTTCTGATGGAGTCGAACGGAGTTAGCGTTCAGCCCTTCATCTCTTACCAGGAAAGCGTCCATGGGCACGCCACCGAAAACGGATCGACGAAGGCTGCGGTTTGCACCGATTGCCATGGCTCGCACCAGATACTTCCCGCCAGCAACGCCAGTTCTCCAATCTATAAATTCAATGTTCCAGCGACCTGCGGCAAGTGCCATGCGGCAATAGCAGATACCTTCGCGCAGAGCATTCACGGACAGGCAATTGCGCGTGGGAATGGGTCGGCTCCGGTTTGCACCGACTGTCACGGAATCCACTCGATCAAGGCGCATTTAGACCCTAACTCGCCAGTCTCAGAGCAGAACGTTTCCAGGGATACCTGCGCCCGCTGCCATGAGGGCGTGCGGCTTTCGCAGGAGTTTGGCGTGCCCGGAAACCGCGTCACAACCTATTTTGACAGTTATCACGGACTGGCCACGGAAGGCGGCTCCCTGGTTGCCGCCAACTGTTCTACCTGCCACGGCGTGCATAACATTCTGCCATCAAGCGATCCGCGCTCCACGATCAACCGCGCCAATCTAGACGCCACCTGCGGCAAATGTCATCAGGGAGTTACCCAGAAGTTTACTCTCACTCCCGTGCATCTGGGAGATGGCGTTCATCCCAAAGACATTGGTTCGCTTGCTGTGCGCTGGATTCGGCTGATTTATTGGGTTCTGATTATTGTTGTAATAGGCGCGATGTTTTTGCATAACGCAATCATCTGGCGCCGCAAGGCGGTAACCCGGCGCGCAATGCAAAACCCCATGATGTTCCGCATGAGCGTCAATCAGCGCTGGCAGCATCTGATTCTGCTGATTAGTTTCATTATTCTGGTCATTACCGGCTTTGCTCTCAAGTTTCCTAATTCATGGATCGCCGAAGTGCTGGCCATGGGCGAGAAGCTCCGTAGCATTATTCATCGAGTCGCCGGAGTTATCCTGATCGGCGCCGGCATCTATCACATCTTCTACCTCGCGGCGGCCAAAGAAGGCCGGCGACTGATTCGCGACATCGCGCCGCGGCCCAAGGACGCCTTCGATGCTATAGGGACGATGCTCTACTATCTCGGCCTTAGTAAACAAAAGCCTAAGTTCGGCCGTTTTAGTTATGCGGAAAAGGCAGAGTACTGGGCGTTGGTCTGGGGCACTGCGCTGATGGCGGTTACAGGCGTGATGATGTGGGCCAAAGTCTGGGTTGGGGATCTGCTGGCGCGCTGGTGGGTTGACGTGGCAACGGCGATTCACTTTTACGAGGCGATTCTGGCCACCCTCGCGATTGTCGTTTGGCATCTCTACCAGGTCTTCTTCGATCCCGATGTCTACCCGATGAACTGGGCCTGGTGGGATGGCAGGATGCCGGTCGAGCACTATCGCCATGAACATGAACTGGACACCGCGACACTGGCTGAAGCCGAAGAGAACGCCGCAGCGTTGAGACAGGATGGTTCTACGGGAGCGCATGCGGACAAGCCAGAGACGGGGCCGCCGCAAAAGTAGAATGGTTCGCGCAAAGGCCGCCCATCAAGGGCGGCCTTCGAAGCAAGAACTTGAGAATGGCTGCAATCGCTACGCGTAGTTAATGGGATGCTTGTCGAGCCAGCGCTCATCGCGCACCTTGCCCATATTCTTCCATGCGCTACCCGCGACACTCGCGCTGAGATGGCGGCTCTTCCAGGCGATGCCCGTGGTCAGCCCGATGGCGCCGCCCAGCAAACCATATGCCATCGTCACAGCCGAGGACTTCCGTCGCCAGACCGGATAGCCAGCCAACACGCCCACGCACACGCCAATCGCGGCAGGCAGCAAAGCGCTCTTGACAGATTCGCCGAGAAAGGGAGTGAGAGGTTGGCCGTCTAGAAACTCATCTTGACCGGAACGCGCTCCCTCAATTCCGGAGTCCACCAGCCGCCGGCCATAGTCGACATTGGATTTCACCCACTCGCCCAGTTCCATGGAACCCCCTCACATTTCTGCAAAACTCTACCAAGTCTATCAGACTTCCAGTCTCCCGGTTAAGTCCGTATCCCCAGTCACATCATGTGAGCACAGCACACCAGAAGCCACGATTCAACAGCGCGTGTGAGTAGATTCAAACCCGTTCCTGCCAACGCCTGACCGCGCAGGTTATCATCGTTTCACTTGATCTTGCAGCAGGGTGTGGTTTGAAATGCGGATCGCTTACGTGCTTACCTCGCTCGGCATGGGCGGTGCGGAACGGCAAGTGGCGACGCTGGCAGAACGCATGGCGGCGCGCGGCCATGCGGTTTCACTCCTGGTGCTTCGTGCCCGCCAGTCCGAAGAGTGGCCTACCACCGTCGATCTGGTCCGGCTCGACATGCGCAGGACCGCTGTCAGTCTTTTCGCTGGCCTCTGGAGAGCTCGCCGCTCCTTGCGCGTCTTCGCCCCGGACCTGATCCACAGCCACACCTTCCACGCCAATATTTCGGCTCGGCTGCTTCGCCTGCTTCATCCTGCGCCTGTCCTCTCCACCATCCACAACGTCTATGAGGGCTCCTGGCCGCGCATGTTGGCCTACCGGCTCACCGACCCCCTCAGCCTCCGCACCATTGCTGTCAGCCAGGCCGCTGCCAGCCGCTATCTGCGCCTCAAAGCTGTCCAGGACCACAAGTGCTCTGTTATCAACAACGGGATAGATACTCAGATGTTTCAGCCAAGCCCCGAGCGCCACGCACGCCTCCGGGCCGAGATGGGGGCACAGGGGGAGTTCATCTGGCTGGCTGCCGGACGCATTGCACCCGCCAAGGATTATCCCAACCTTCTGCGCGCATTTGCGCAGGTCCAGGCCGGCCTTCCCACCGCTCGCCTGTGGATTGCGGGAGAGGCCACCGGCCCTGAGGCAGCGTCAGTTCAGAGCCTGATTGCAGAACTCCGTCTTGGGGCTTCTGTCCGCTTGCTCGGGCTTCGCCGCGATATGCCCGCCCTGTTCGACGCCGCCGATGGCTTTGTGCTGGCCTCGGCCTGGGAGGGGATGCCTCTGGCTGTGGGCGAAGCCATGGCCATGGAGAAGCCGGTCGTGGTCACCGATGTGGGCGGGGTGCGCGAACTCGTGGGTGAGTGCGGCGTGATCGTTCAGGCCAAGACCCCGGAGACGTTGGCGCAGGCGATGCTCGCCCTGATGGAGACCACCCCCGAAGCCCGCGGCTCCTTGGGCCGCGCGGCGCGGGAACGCATCCAGCGCGCCTTCAGCATGGACGCCAAAGCCCGTGAATGGGAAGCTCTCTACCGGACAATCCTGCAGCCCGGATAGTGATTTGCTTCGTCTCTGGGCTTGTCCGTTCGTTGAATACCGGGCCCTGACCGGCTCCGGTCTCCCGCCAAACCCGGCGTGGTAACCTTATCATCGGTTTGTGTCTTGTTTTAAGGCCGCGAACGCGGCTCAACGACAGGGCTTGGAGGGTGTGCAATGCGGCAGGCGATCGGCCGGGTAGTTGTATGTTGTGCCTTGTTGGGAATGGGAGTTTTCATGGAGAACGAAAGGGCGTTTGCGCAATCGAATCCGGCGCAGAATGCGGTGCTGGAGCTGGATCACGGCTGGCAGTTCCGCCAGGTCACGGCCAGCGCGCAGGAGGCTGAGAGCGGCTGGCTGCCGGCCACCGTCCCCGGCGATGTGCATCTGGATCTGCTGGCCAACAAGAAGATCCCCGACCCGTTCTATCGCGACAACGAGGCCAAGCTGCAGTGGATCGAGAACGAGAGCTGGGAGTACCGGCTGAGCTTCGAGGTCACTCCGGCCTTGCTCGCCCGTTCCAACGTGGATCTTGTCTTCGAAGGCCTCGATGCCGCTGCTGCGGTCTACCTGAATGGCGCCCAGGTTCTCAACGCCGACAACAGCTTCCGCATTTGGCGAGTGCCCGCCAAGGCCCATCTGCACGCCGGCAAGAACCTGCTTCGGATTGTCTTTCCCTCACCCATCAAGGCTGCCGCCGAGGTCGCAGCAGGCGATCTGTTCCGCCTCAAGTCGAAGACCGAAGACAAGACTTACATCCGCAAGCCCGCGTACGAGTACGGCTGGGACTGGGGTCCGCGCTTTGTGACCAGCGGCATCTGGAAGCCGGTGCGCATTGAGGCATGGGACAAGGTGCGCATTGCCGACCTCGCGATTCGCCAGCGTGATGTAAGCAGGGAAGTGGCGCACCTTGACGCCGAGGTGGAAGTCGAAGCCGCGAGCGCCGGCTCGGCCAAGGTCAGCGTGCAGTATTCCAATAACGGCGCGCCGGCGACGATCGTCGCAACCGTCAGCGTTCATGCCGGGCGCAATATCATCGACCTTCCCATCGAGATTCGCCAGCCGAAGCTCTGGTATCCGGCCGGTTACGGCGAGCAGCCGCTCTATGATTTCACCGCGCAGGTGGGTACGGGCGGACAGGTGAGCGAGTCCCGCAAGGTCAGAGCCGGTCTGCGCTCCATCGAACTTCACCGCGTGCTCGACAAATGGGGCCGCTCGTTCGAGCTTGTCGTCAACGGCATCCCCGTCTTTGCCAAGGGCGCGGATGTGATTCCCTTTGACAGCTTCCCCAATCGCGTAACCACGGCGGACTACCGCCGCATCCTTCAATCCGCCCGTGACGCCAACATGAACATGATTCGCCATTGGGGCGGCGGCTACTACGAAACCGACGAGTTCTACGCGATCTGCGACGAACTGGGCATCATGGTCTGGCAGGATTTCATGTTCGGCAACGACTGGCAGCCCGGCACCTACGCATTCAAGCTGAACATCGAGGCCGAGGCCGAGGACCAGGTGCGCCGGCTGCGCAACCATCCCAGTATTGTTGTGTGGTGCGGCAACAACGAGACCGAAAGCGCCTTAAACTGGCCCGCGCGCAAAGTTCTGCCACTCGATGTCAAATACCAGATGTGGCAGGATTACCTCATCGAATTCAGCGGCATCCTGCCCCGCGTTGTGGCCCGCCTGGACCCGGAGACGCCCTACTGGCCGAGTTCGCCGAGCGCCGATTATGAACCGGTGTCGGAGAGTTATCACACCGGCGACGACCACATCTGGGATGTGTGGCACGGCCGGGTGCCCTTCGCGACATACGAGACGCATCATTCGCGCTTTGTCACGGAATATGGTTTTCAGTCGTTTCCGGAGATGAAGACGGTTGAAGCTTTCACGCAACCTGAAGATCGCACCAGCATCTTTACGCCGGTGATGCTGGCCCACCAGAAGAACAATGAAGGCAATGCGATCATCCACGACTATCTGCTCCGGGACTATTCCGAGCCCAAGGACTTCGCCAGCTTCCTTTACGTCAGCCAGGTCTTGCAGGCCGAGGGCATCAAGATCGGCGCCGAGCACTTCCGCCGCAGCCGTCCTGAAACGATGGGCTCGATCTTCTGGCAGTTGAACGATTGCTGGCCGGTGGCCTCGTGGTCGTCGATTGACTACTACGGCCGCTGGAAGGCGCTGCAATACTATGCGCGGCGCTTCTATGCGCCTATCCTGGTTTCGCCGCACGTCGAGGACGGCGCGCTAAAGGTCTACATCGTCTCTGACAAAGTCAATGCCGAGCCGGTCACGCTGCGCGTGCGGCTGATGGACTTTGACGGCAAGGCGCTGCTGGAGGAGACGCATACTGTGGACGTGGCCCCGCTCGCCAGCAAGGTCTATCTGGACTGGCCGCTGAAGAAGCTCACAGACGCGGGCGCGGCCGACACCTCGCGCGTCTTTGTGGTTGCCGAACTCTCCGCGGGCGGGGCCCAGCTTTCACGCAACCTCGTCTATCTGGCTCCGGTCAAGCATGTGTATCTGAAACCGGCTCACCTGAAGGTCGAAGCCACCGGTGCAAAGGGAAGCTTCAAGATCCGCGTAAGCTCTCCGGTGCTGGCGCGCAGCGTTTATATCTCCTTCGGCAATCTCGATGTGCAGCTCTCTGACAACTACTTCGATCTGCTGCCCGGGGAGACTGTCGAGATTACCGCGAAGAGCGCGGGCACTCTGGATGCATTGAAGTCGCAGTTGAAGGTGATATCTCTCACCGATGCCTTCGCAGCAGGCGATGGACAGGCCGCGACGATCAGCGCGTCCCGGTAGAGGATTTCAGGAATCGCGTGAGGCGAACTCCCACGCGTTTTTGCCGATTTATGGGTCGGCAACCCGGCTCGTCGCTGGCGGGAGCACGAAATATTCCCTATTTCGAACAAATACCGGAAAGACTGGATCCGCAAGTCACACGGAATCAGTGGATTGCCAGGACAAAAGCGAACAGAGTGAGAATGGACCCCGGGGGACGGCAGATCGCATCACAGTTTCACGGCTTCACAGTAAATAGGGGGGTGGGGTGCCCAAAGGGGGTGGTACGGACCGGGCAGATCCCTGACAGAGGCTTTGCGTTGCCGCCCGGTCTCTTCCGTCGCTCGATCCTTGCTCGACATCTCTTTTCCATTGTGACCTTTGTATAGTCTGCGCCAATTGAAAGCAATTATCTGCAAACCGGGCAGAGATTCTTCCGAGGAAGGGGAGACATGGCTTGCAGCGGCCGTTTCCGGGTAGGGCAATTGCGGAACCGCCTTGGAGCGTTTTCGCCGTTCCTGGAATGCCGGCATGGTGGTATCCCACCCTAGCCGCAAAAAACAAGAACGCGGCGAGGGTGGGGCACCCGGACCTCACACCATCGATGAGAATGCCCTAATTCTACAGTTGTAGATCCGCAAAGTCATTGAAAACGGTGGAGATCCAGGCCTAAAGGCCGTTCAAATCCGCGCTCATCCAGGGGCCTGAAGTCCCCTGCTCCCTCCGGGAATCCGATCTACAACTGTAGTACTAAGCAGAAGCAGGCAAACGGGCCGAAGCTTGCGCTCCGGCCCGCTTTTTCATTTGCCGGAATCCCTCAGAAGGAGAAGACGACCTGGCCAAAGACGCGGCGCGCAGCCGAGCCGGTGCTGAAGATGCCGCCGGCAAGACTCGTGGAGCGGTTGAAGTAGCGGTTGTTGATGGTGCCCGTCGGCGTGCCATAGTCGATGTCGTTGAAGAGATTCAACGCCTGAAGACTGAAGGTCAGCGAGTATTTTCGGCCGGTGGTGTTGCCGCCTCCCATCCCGCCGGGGCCACCGTGACCACCCCCACCGCCCATGCCAAAGCCGCCAAAGCCGCCACGCCCGCCGCCCGGAGGAGGGCCACCTGGAGGTGGTCCGCCGTTTTGTGCGTTGTTCGCTGAGCCGAGTTTTGGTCCCAGTCCAACGGCGCGGCTGATGCGCAGATTGACGGCCACCGCCGCCGGGCTATTGCCCAGGTTGACCGGGATCAGCGCACCGGTGAGTCCGGTCTTGTCCAGGATGCCGTAAGGGGTCGTCAACAGGTCAGCTTGAGGCGTGGCCGAGGTGGCAAAGGTCGGGCGCTGATTGAAGAAGTTATTCAGCGGATCGGTGGGCAGTGTGATGTTAAAAGGACGGCCAGACTGCGCAATCAAGAACGGATTGAAGCGAATGCCCCAGGGCCCCTGATAATTGGCCATCACGAAGAGCATATTGCGCATCGTGAAGCCGGCCTGTCCGTAGTCCTGGTCAAGGTTGTATGCGTTCGACGCGTTGCTGCCGGCGCCATTGCTGTGGGCCCATGAAACGGTGTAGAAGCCCACCAGGCTGAGGTTCTTGTTGACCTTGGCATTCACGCTGGTGATGAGCTGATTCTGCTTGAAGACTGCCTCTGGAAAGAACTGGTAGACGTACCCGCCGGAAGAGTCCAGGGGATATGCTCCCTGGCTATCCATCTGATTGGCGTTGCGCGTGAGCAACTGATGCACCCCGAAGGAGTGCAGATAGGTGAGCGTCAGGCTTGTCGCGGAAAACAGTTGCCGCTCCAGGCTCGCGCCTGCCTGCCCGGTGTAGGGCGAGTGAAAGCTGGGAGCCACTTCGTACTTCACAGGCGCTGAAGCGGCGGGCGTTCCCGCGGCGCTTGAGCAGGTGCTCATATCGATCTCGTCGAGAGACGTTACATTCGAGCCGGCGGCTGTAAGTGAACCGCACATCGGATCGTTGAGAACAAACCGGCTTTGAAGATTGGATCGGTTGACTGTGAGCAGGTTACCGGAACCAAACCGGTCATAAAAGAAGCCATAGCCGCCGCGCAGGACGGTCTTGGGCTTCTTGTCTTTGCCGTTTCCGTCCAGGGCGTAAGCAAAGGCGGCGCGCGGAGCCCAGTCATCGTGGTCCGCGATGTGATTCTGCGCCTCCCAGCGAAGGCCGCCGGAGAGCGTGAGCCGCGGATTGAACTTCCAATCGTCCTGCGCGAAGAGCGCAATGTCGAACATATTCGCCAGCGCCGACTCATTGCCGGTGGTATAGCTGGCGGATGTTGGGCCATCGCCCTGATTAACCAGACAAGTGAAAAGCGGTTCATTTACATTTTGTGGGGGTATGCATTGAGGGGGAGGGGCGAGTAATCCATTGGCCATGGCCAGATACTTCGCGGCCGAATCGAAGGTGAATGAGCCGTTGAAATTCGAATTGGTAAAGTTCGCATCCCGCGAGTCTCTCATGCGGGTTCCGAATTTGATGGCATGAGCGCCATGGCTCATGGTGGTGATATTCCAGAACTCCAGCCGCGTGGCGTGATCGCGACTCTGCTGACCGGCATAGCCGCCTCCGTTGAAGTCTCCAGTCACGTAGACCGTCCGGTCCGTCGAGTCAGGGTAGTGATTCTCATTCTGCCGCTCGTATTGAAGGCGCGTCTCGTTCACCACATGATCGTTGATGACGATCGCGTCGCTCAACTGCACGGTGTGGTCGGTGTTCGATTCGTGCGTGGAAGCGCTGGCCAGCGATCCGGAGTTCAGATCCCCGTGCTCGGCCTCGGACCAGAAGCCATAGCGCGCCGTGAAGGTGTTCTTTGCGCCCAGTTGCCAATCAATGCGCGCCGATGCGTTGTCGCGGATGCGCCGGTTCAGAAGATCGACGCCGTAGTTCTGGGTGTCCACGAAGACGCCTGAGGCGTCTGGCGCTACCTCATCTGGAATCAGCCAGGCATTCACGCTCTCTGTGTTGCGCTGCTCGGCGCTCACGAAGAAGGAAGCAGTCTTGGAGATCGCGCCGCTCGCCGTGCCGTTGAACTGGTAGCTGTAATAGGCGGGGATTGTCGAGGTGAACGGGTTGCCAGTATTGAAGTTCTTGTCATTGCCCTGAATGAAGAACTGGCCGTGCAGCTTGTCGGTGCCGGGCTTGGTGAGAATCTCGATGCGCCCGTAGCCCAGCCGGTCAAACTCGGCGGAAAAGGGATTCTGGTTGATGCGAATCTCGCGAATCGCCGATTTGGGGGGCAGTTGCCCGCCGCTGAAGCCGTCAATGTAGATCTGCCCGCCGTTCGGTCCTGCCGAAGGTCCGGCCAGCGCTGTCAGCTCGTTCGACAGCTCATCCGGGTCGTCCGACAGCGCTTCCAGGTCCTTGCCCTTGATGACGATGGCGCTGGCGTTGCCGGCCGCCTCCACGTTGACTGTGGGCGACTCGTCGGTGACCACCACGCTCTGCTGCTCGACGGCCACGGCCATCGAGATGTCAACGTGCTTCACCTGGCCCGCGATGAGCTGAATGGCCGGCGAAACAAAGTCGGCAAATCCCGCATAGGAGGCCCTCACCGTGTAGCTGCCGGGCGCGATGCCCACCATCTCGTAATGGCCGCTTGCGTCCGCGGTGGCCGTGGCCACGGTCTTTCCATCCGATGTAGTGACGACGATCGTCGCGCCCGGAATCAGGGCGCCCGTCTGGTCGGCAATGTGTCCGCGCAAGGTGGCCGTTGTCGCCGGGATTGCCGGAGCGGAAGTGGTGTCCGTCGCCGCGGGAGGCGCAGCGGGCGCAGTGGGAGCTTGAGCCCGCGTCGCGGCCGCGCTGGCCATACCCAGCGCCAGGGCAATCAAGCAATGAGTGAAGCAATGCGATTTTGAATACACGTGTCCCTCTTTTGTTTTTTTACTGGTGTTATAGATGTCTACTGAGCAACGTCGGGCGTATTGGCGCCCACGCTCCAGTTGGCGAGGAGATCCCGGCTGGCCGCCGGCGCCTCAAGCAGCGGCTCAACCCCCGCCAGCAGCGTGATCGCCGTAACTTCGGTTGCTCCCTCGGTCGAAACCACCATCACCGCCTCGCCTTTCTGCAAATCGCCTAGTTGAATGGCCGGAGCGCGACTCAGCATCTGCTCCGGGTCGCCAGCTCTTCCCTGGCCGCTCGATTGCCCGCCCTGGCCACCACTTGCGCCCTGGCCGCCGCCACCCCACTGACCTCCGCCGCCTGCTTGACCGGCACTGCCCCATTGCCCTTGGCCGCCGCCGCCCCGGCTACCGGCGCCGCCGCCTTGGCCACCGGCGCCGCCCCATTGTCCCTGGCCGCCACTCCCCTGTGCGGGCGGTCCGCCGGCGCTCGGCGGCTGGACGGCGCTGCCCCATCCACCGGCTCCGCCCCCCGCCGTTCCTTTGAGGCGCGCCGCCAGAGCTTGCGCCATCCTATCTGGCAGCCGTCGCATCTGCGCGTCCGCGGTGATGTGAATGGTGACCGGCTTCTTCGTGGCCAGATCCTTGATTACCAGGGTCGAGCCTGCCGTATCGATTGAAACAATGGTGCCGGAGATGTTGCGGAAGCTGCCCGAGACTACCTCTTCGGCGGCAATTGCGGTTCCGTCCGAGTTCTTTGTGCCTCGCGCCCGCAACTGATCTCCTGTGTGAATTGCAGAGATCGGCGCAGGCTGCGCCGCATCGAAGCGCACCGAATCCGGCGCGTAGCGCTTCAATATCGTTGCCTTGGTGGTGTTGACGGTGACCGTCTTCGCCGCGGCTCCCGAGCCGCTGGTCAACACAATCACGCCCGCCTGCGCATCGACGCTCTTCACCAGCCCACCCACGCCGCGCCGCTGCCAGTCCTCGCGATCCTTCTGCTGCTTGATCGACAGGTCGGATTGCTTGATGGCCACCACTCGAAGCGCCTGCGCCGTGGGGCCGGTTGCGCCGGAATCGAGCCTGATCAGCACCCGGTCTCCGCTGGCCAGATCGCTGAATTGAATCGTCTCCGCCGCGCTCAAATCCTTTGCTCCGGGCGCGACACGCAGCACCGCCGCGGTTGAAGGAACCCCAACCTGGCGCAGATCGCCGGCGTCGGACTTCACCGTAAGCGTGCCGCCTTCGATGGCTGTGATCGTACCCCGGAAGACCGCGGGCGCCTGCGCCTGCGCCAGAAGGGCGCCCGCCAGCAGGGCCACACCCGCAACACCGCGCGTAATCAAGAACGAAATCCTCATTTTGCTCCTCGTGCGTCCGCTCTCCGCCACGAACACTCCTTGTGCGTCTCGGAGAGGAAAGACTCTTCCTGTTTCGGTAGACGAACCAGCCTGCCAAAAGGTTGATGCGCGGCTTTTCAAACGGAAGGTTCTTGTCTGAAAGTGCTTGAATCCGGAGAAGATCTCCACGGGCCTCAGGGCGCTAGTTCCGCCGTCTCAAGAAATGAAAAGCTACCCGACCCCGTAGGAACCACGTGCGTCAGCCGCCGGTTGTGGACCACCACCGTGTCCCGGTACCAGAGGGTGATGGCCGGCAGATCGCGCGCCAGAATTTGTTGCGCTTCGACGTAATCGGCGCGGCGCCGGTCCGTATCGGCGCTCTCGGCCGCCTCGGCAAGCAGCGTGTCTACTTGCGGGTTCGAGTAGTGGCTGCGATTCAGTCCCTGGGGAGAAAACCTGGCTGTCGAATAAGCGTAGCTGAAGATGTCCGGCTGCTCGTTGCCGCCGATCCAGCGCAGCGAATACATTTGGAATGCGCCGCGATTCAAATCGGAGTAGAAGGTGGCGAACTCGTAGCTGCGCAGATCGAGCGAAATTCCCACCTTGGCTAATTGCTGTTGCAAGACGGCGGCCAGCAGCCGCGTTCCCTCATCGGTCGAGGTCTTCATCGTCAGATGAAAGCGCGCGCCGTCCTGGCGCGACGGATAGCCGGCATCATTCAGCAGTTGAGCCGCCCTTGCCGGATCGTAATCGTACCGCGGCCCATCGCCGGTGTAGGCCCAGTGGCTGACGGGCAGCAGGCTCTCGGCCAACTGCGCGTGGCCCCGCAGAAGCGTCTGAATAATCAGCTTGCGGTCGATGGCGCAGGCAATGGCCTGCCGCACCCGCGCATCCTTCAGGAGAGGGTCGCGCAGGTTGAAGCCAAGGTACTGGACCTGCGTTCCTGCCGAGTCTTCGACCACCAGATTTGGCCGCGCCGCCAGCACCGGCAATGCATCCATGGGCAGGGAATTGACGGCTACGTCGCCCGAGCCTTTTTCCATCTCCAGCGACTCAGTGATCGCGTCCGGAACCACACGAAAGCGCACCCGCTCAATCTTGGGCGCTCCGGCCCAGCTCAGCGGATTGCGCTCCGCCACCACATCCTGATCGATCTGCTGGCTCACAAAGCGAAACGGCCCCGTGCCCACCGGATGCCGCCAGAAGTCGCGCCCGCTTCCCTCGGGAACAACGCCGAATGCCCCCGTCGAAAGATTGGTCAGCAGAAAGTTGTCCGCGTGCTTCAGATGGAAGACCACGGTCCGCGCATCGCGAGCCTCCACCGTATCCACCGAGGCATAGGACGCGGTCTTGGGCGAGATCACCTGGCCTGAACGCATCGAATCGATTGTCCAAACCACGTCGCGCGCCGTCATGGGGCGTCCGTCGCCGAAGCGCACCCCATCGCGAAGATGAAAGACCAGCGTCAGCGGCTCGGGTTGCTCCCAGCTTTCGGCCAGCGCTGGAGTAAAGTGAAAGGTCGCATCGCGCGCCACCAGCCCGTCAAAGAGCAACTCGTCGATGTGCTCCGATTGCGCGTCCGTCCCGATGCGCGGATCGAGGCTTGCCGGGCTGCTCTCGATCAGGAACACCACCGTTCGCGGGTCCCGAGCCGCCGAATGGCAGCCCGCGAGCGCGGCCAGCGCGGCCAGCGCCAATAGCCTACGCATAGGTCACCTGTCCAAGAATCACCGGCCTGGCCGCTCCGGTCGCCCGCGGCAGATTCCCCGGCATGTGATGCCACGTCTGCCAGGCTAGCAGCGCAAAGGCAGCGGCCTCCTTGGCCTCGGCGGGCAACCCGAACTCCTCGCTCGCCGCCAGTTCGCAACCCAGCGGTTCCAGCCTTTGCGCCAGCATGGCCATCAGCGTCGCATTGCGCGCTCCACCGCCGGAGACAATGTAATCCACTCCGTGGCCCTTCATTCCGCGCCAGATATATGCCTTATAACTGCGCGCAATTGTCTCCGCGGTCAGTGCCGTCGCCGTGGCCAGCGCGTTCTCGGGTTTGGCGCACTGCCGCCGGCAGGCTGCAAGAAACTCCGCCGCATACATCCTCCCAAACTGTTCGCGCCCCGCCGTGCGCGGCGGCTTCAACCTGAAGTAAGGGTTGCGCAGCGCCTCCGCCAGCACCTCCGCCAACACAATGCCCCGCGCGGCCAACCTTCCGTTGCGGTCGAAATTCTTTTGGAAGAGCTCTTGCGCCAGCCAGTCGATCACCATATTTCCGGGGCCGGTGTCAAAGGCCAGAACCGCATCCGCCGCGGCTCCGGCGGGAATCGCCGTCAGGTTGGCGATGCCGCCGATATTCTGCAAGACGCGCCCCCGCTTCGCGTCGGCAAAGAGCACATAGTCCAGCAGCGGAACCAGCGGCGCTCCCTGGCCCCCCGCCAGCATATCCGCGGGCCGGAAGTTCGAGACCACCGGAACCCCGGCCGCCGCGACAATCACCGCCGCCTCGCCGGCCTGCCAGGTGCAGGCGAACCGCCTTCCCGCATAGCCCTCCGCCCGCGGCTGATGATAAAGCGTCTGTCCGTGGCAGCCAATCAGGTCCAACTTCACCGCATGCCGCTTGACGGTCGCGTTCACCGCCTCGGCGTAAGCCATCCCCAGCCGCCAGTGCAGGCGCGCCAGCTCCGCCGTCGAGGTTGCGGCCGCGTTCATCGCTCCGAGCACCGCGCTCCGCAGCGCGGCCGGAAATGCGAACCCCTCATGCGCTACCAGCGTGACGCTGGGGCATTTCCGGCCCGGCGCAATCCGCACCACCGCAACGTCGATGCCGTCCGCCGAGGTTCCGCTCATGATGCCGGCTACCGTCATGGTCTTCGCGTTCATGCTTGCTCCTGCGCCTTCAAGATTGCCTGGCCGAAACGAAGGACCCTCATCCGCAGCGCTTCGAACTGCGCCGCAGTCAGCGCCGCCGGGACCCTGCCCGCAAAGATGTTCGCCCTTTGCCGTGCTGTTTGTGCCGCGCGCGCCATCAGAAGCCTGGCAAACGCCGCGGACCTCTCTCCCTCGACGATCAGCGCTTCATACGCGCGCAAAATCAACTCCGGACTTTGGCAGATTTCGAGCAAGTCCATCCCGGCTCGAATCGCTGCAACCGCAGCTTCTTCAATCGGCACCAACTTGAGAATTCCGCCCATCTCCAGATCGTCGGAGATGATGATCCCCGAATAGCCGATCCGCTTGCGCAGCACGGTCCCAATCCAATAACTCGACACGCTCGCCGGCAAGCTCTTGCTCGGCATACCCGGATAACTCGCGTGGCTCACCATGACCATAGGCAGTTCGCTCGATAACTCGCGATAAGGAACCATGTCTTCGCACCATAGCTTACGAATTGTGCGCTTGATGACCGGTGTTTCATGGTGTGAATCCAACGTTCCGGCGCCCAGTCCGGGAAAGTGCTTACCGCAGCCTGCCACACCCTGCGCCGTCAGTCCCGCTAAAAACTCACGCCCATACTCCACCACCTCTTCCGCCGTCGGACCCGCTGTGCGCGTGCCCAGGACCTTGGCCGATTCCGGCAGAGCCAAATCCAGTACCGGCGCCAATGTCGTATTAAAGCCGAAGGCTCTGACGCCCCGCGCGACCAGCTCCCCATGCTCACGGGCCAAGCCTGCCTTGCCCGTCCGCTGCGCCGCCTGCGCCACCGCTTGCGCGGAGGGCATCGGGGCTAGCGCGTCCCGCAGCCGGTCCACCCTTCCGCCTTCCACGTCCACGCAGCGAAAACCGTTGGGCGCGCATAGGGCCGTAGACTCGTCCAGCAGCGCTCGCGTTTGTCGCGCATCCTGAATGTTGCGCCGGAAGAGAATGACGCCTCCCGGCCGCACCAGCTTCAGCCATGCGCGCTCCAGCCCGGTGAGCTCCGTACGCTCCAGCCCCACCACCAGCAGGCTTCCAACGGCCTGGCGTAGATTTGCCTTCATCCCCGCTCCTTCAGTTCCTGCTGCAACTCCTCCAGCAGATTCAGCGCCTGCAGCGGTGTCAGCGAGTTCACATCCGTCGCCTCGATCCGGTCCACAATCCGCTGTGAGAGCGGCGTAAAGATGGTCAACTGCACCGGTTCCGGGGCCGTCTCCACCTGCACGCTCTGCCGCTCCTGTTTCTCATGCTGCCGCAGCACGTGTTTGGCCCGCTCGATCACAACCGCAGGCAAGCCCGCGAGCCGCGCCACCTCGATGCCATAACTCTTGCTTGCGGCTCCCGGCTCGATGTTATGCAGAAAGACAATCCCTCCCGCGGCCTCTTTCACGCCTACGCGCAGATTCCTCACGCGCGGCAGCTTCTCGGCCAGCATCGTCAGTTCGTGATAGTGCGTGGCGAATAGCGTGCGCGCCCCGGTTTCCGCATGGAGAAACTCGACTGTCGCCCAGGCAAGCGAAAGCCCGTCGAAGGTCGCCGTACCCCGGCCCATCTCATCCAGCAGGATCAGCGACTTGTTGGTTGCCGTATTCAGAATCGTTGCCGTCTCGGTCATCTCCACCATGAACGTGGAACGCCCCCGCGCCACGTTGTCGCTGGCCCCGATGCGCGTATAAATCCTGTCAACCAGGCCAAACCGCAAGCTCTCAGCCGGCACAAAGCTGCCCATCTGCGCCATCAGCACTAACATCGCCGCCTGCCGGAGATAAGTGCTCTTTCCGCCCATGTTAGGCCCAGTTATCAGCAGTAGGCTAGGTCCATCGCCCGCCGCACTCAGATAAATGTCGTTCGGGATGAATCGTCCCTCGCGCCTCTCCTCCATCCACTGCTCAATCACCGGATGCCGTCCCGCGACCGCCTCGATCACCGGCTCATCGGTGAGCTGGGGCCGCGCGTACCGCCGCCCAGCCGCCAGATGCGCAAAGCAAGCCAGCAGATCCGTCTCCGCCACGGCTGCCGACGACCGCTTGATTCGCCCCGCCGCTTCCAGAACGGATCTCCGCAGCTCGCCGAAGAGCCGTCTCTCGATCTCAATGGACCGCTCATGCGCCGAGAGAATCTTCCGCTCATACTCCTTTAACTCGGGCGTTGTGAATCGCTCCGCATTCACCAGCGTTTGTTTGCGTTCATAATCCGCCGGCGCCAGAGCCATGTTTGCTTTCGTTATTTCGATGTAGTAGCCGAAGACCGAGTTATACCTGACCTTCAGCGAACTTATTCCTGTCCGCTCCCTTTCCCGTTCTTCGATGGCCGCAATCTGCCGCCGTCCGGTCGTCGAAATCGCTCGCAGCTCGTCCAACTCCGCGTCCACGCCGGCGGCAATCGCCCCACCATCGACCAGCGTCAGCGGAGGCTCTTCGACCAGCGTCGCCATAATCCGCGCGGCCACGTCATCGAGCGGGTCAAGCCGCTCGGCCAGTTCCCGCCAGCGCGCCGCCCGCATCGCATCGAGCGCTGTCTTCAACCCCGGCAGCCGGCACAGACTGCCGGCGAGCGCCCGCACGTCCCGCGGCCCCGCCGAATCCAGGCTGAGCCGCGCCAGCAACCGCTCCAGGTCCAAAAGCCCGGAGAACGCACGTCGAATCTCCTCCCGCTTCACCAACTCCGCGTGCGCCTCGCCCACCGCCTGATAGCGCGCTTCCAGAGCCTCGGCGTCGATCAGGGGCCGCAGAATTGTCGCCCGCAGCAGGCGCTTGCCCATCGGTGTCTGGCAGGCATCCAGGGTATGAAATAGCGTTACCCGGTTGTCCTGCCCCACAAACAGCGGTTCCACCAGTTCGAGGTTTCGAACCGTCACCTGGTCCAGTTCCAGAGCCGTCGAGTGCTCTTCAAATCGGAGGCTGTCGATGTGCAGGGCCTCGTTCTTTTGCGTGGTGCGAACATAGTGCAGCACGGCGCCGGCGGCAATCGCAGCCGCTGGATGGCCGGTGAGCCCAAATCCTTCAAGCGACTGCACATTCAGTTGCCGCTCGACCAGCGGGATCGCGAACTCCCGCGCCCAAACATAATCCTCGATCCGCGTCCGCGCCGGAATCCTCTCCAGTGGCGCCGGCAGCTGCGCGCTCGCAGCCACCAGCACTTCGCTCGACCCCGCCTTCACAATCTCGTCTACCGCTTGCTGCCGCGCCGCCGCTCCCCGAAACTCCGCCGTTCGAAACTCCCCGGTAGAAATGTCAAGCAGCGCCACGGCGCAAACCAGTCCGCTTTCACCGGCGCCGATCCCTGCTTGAGTGAAGGGTACGGGCTGGTAGGTCAGTGCTTTGGCCCTGAGATTCGCGCCAGCCGAACCGAAGCGCAATTTAGCACCTGAGGTACCGGTCTCCCCCGCCTCGCCCCCAAACTCGAAATACGCCGCCAGAAAGTTGTTTTGCTCCTGTCCCAGCCCCGCATCCAGCGCGGTTCCTGGCGAGAGCACCCGCGTCACCTCACGCCGGACGAGCTTCTTCGTGAGCTTGGGATCCTCCATCTGGTCGCAGAGGGCGATGCGATAGCCCATGCGCAACAAGCGCGCCAGGTAGCCCTCAACCGCGTGATAAGGAACCCCGCACATCGGCTGATTCCGCTCCCGGTCCCGCGCCGTCAGTGTCAGTTGCAACTCCCGGCTCACCGTCACCGCATCGTCATAAAACAGCTCATAGAAATCTCCCATGCGGAAGAACACCAGCGCATCCGGATTCTCCCGCTTGGCGGCCGTCCACTGTCGCATGAACGGAGTGAGTTCTCCGGAACTCTTGTCCAAAGGATGGGAGGGCGGAGCAACGGGTTGGTTGTCTTCACTGATCACGTTGGCTTTAAGAGTATCGCGGCGGGACGGCAGCGGGGTAGCCTCTTCGGGCAAGCAGCGATTACACTCTAGGAAGACGGGCAGCTTTGCGCTCTCGCCGCCGTGGTTCGCCGAACGGAACTGTAAGGCATTGACACTACGTGAGCAGGAGCAGATGGATCCGTTAACCCCCAACCTTCCCCAACCCGACCCGGCTGCCGCACCGATGGCTGAATCGAATCAGCCGGCACCCGCCCCATCCCCCAAAGTCAGTACCATCGGGCTATGGCTGCGGGACGTGCTGCTCTCCGCCGCCGCCTCGGTCCTCATCATCACCTTTCTTTACCAGCCGGTGCGCGTGGAAGGCACCAGCATGTTGCCGCGGCTTGAGGACGAAGACCGCCTCTTTATCAACAAGTTTGTCTATCACATCTCTTCCATCGAGCGCGGTGACGTGGTGGTTTTTCACTATCCGCGTGATCCGCAGAAGAGCTACATCAAGCGCGTCATCGCCTTGCCTGGGGACCGGCTTTCGATCGACCGCGGCACAGTCTGGCTCAATGGAAAGCCGCAGCGGGAGAACTACGTTCCGCTGGAGTACCGCGACAACCGCTCCTTTGCGGAGATTATTGTCCCTGAGGACACGTATTTCATGATGGGCGACCACCGCTCCATCTCCTCCGACAGCCGCGAATTCGGCCCCGTGGAGCGCGCGCTTATCTACGGAAAAGCTGTCTTCGTCTACTGGCCGGCCCGCGATGCCGGAGTGGTGCGTTAGAGGCGCTGAATTGCGGCCCGGATATCCACCGGCACAGTCGCCGCAAAGCTGCTAAAATCGGTAGAATCCACTCTTCGGAGAGGCGATGCAATCGATTCTAGCGCTCGAAGACGGGCGTATCTTCCGTGGCCTCGGCTATGGGCACCCGGGCGAATGCCGGGGCGAGGTCGTTTTCAATACTTCCCTTACCGGCTACCAGGAAATCGCGACCGATCCCTCCTATGCCGGACAAATCGTCGTTCTCACCAACCCCCAGATCGGCAACTACGGCACCAACCAGGCGGACAACGAGTCGGCCCGGCCCTATATCGAGGGCCTGATCGTCCGCGAGTTCTCGCCCATTGGCTCCAACTGGCGCTCCGAGCTGGTCACCGACGAGTACATGGAGCGCTATTCGGTTCCGGTTCTGGCCGAGATCGACACTCGCGCCCTGGTGCGCCACCTGCGCACCCACGGCGTCATGCGCGGCGTGATTTCGACGGCGGAATCCGATACAGATCTCCTGATTGCCAAGGCTCGCAGCATCCGCAAGATGGACGGGACCGACCTGGCCCGCGTCGTCTCGACCAAGTCGATCTTTACCTTCGACTCCGCCGACAGCCGCAACCAGACGGGCGATCCTCTCCTCGCAAAAGCTCTTATCCAGGATGCGAAAGAGCGGAAGCTGCATGTGGTGGCCTACGACTTCGGCATCAAGCTCAACATTCTAAGGATGTTGGTCCGCGATGGATGCCGCGTGACGGTGGTTCCAGCCGAGACCAGCGCCGAGGATGTATTCGACCTGAAGCCCGATGGCGTCTTCTTATCCAACGGTCCCGGCGACCCCGAGCCGGTTGATTACGCTGTACGAGCGATCCGCAAATTTCTGGGGCGCGTGCCCGTCTTCGGCATCTGCCTGGGCCACCAGCTCACGGGTCTGGCCCTCGGAGGACGCACCTACAAGCTCAAGTTCGGCCACCACGGCGGCAACCACCCGGTCAAGAACAACCTCACCGGCAAGGTGGAGATCACCGCCCACAACCACAACTTCGCCGTCGATCCCGACTCGATCAACGCCAACGAGGTCGAACTGACCCACGTAGACCTGAACGACCAGACGCTCGAGGGCCTGCGCCACCGGACGCTGCCGTTGTTCAGTGTGCAATACCACCCCGAGGCCGCCCCCGGCCCCCACGACTCCAACTACCTCTTCCGCGACTTCCGGCGCATGATGGAGGAGTGGAAGGGATGAAAGCGATAAGGGCCAAACGAGGATTCCCTGACAATGCGACACAGTTGAAGTATCAACATTTGCAGCTTAAGATTCAGGCTTTCGAGAAGTATGGCGGTTGCAAATGTGCCTGCTGTGGCGTTACTGATCCCGAGTTCTTGAGTCTTGATCACGTTAATCTTGATGGTGGGGCGCACCGGCGCGAAGTCAGTCCAGGGAGAAAAGATTGGGGAGGCCATCATCTCTTTAGATTGCTGAGACGACAGGGGTATCCGCCAGGGTATCAAGTGCTGTGTATGAATTGTAACTGTGGCAGAACGCGCAACAACGGAGTTTGTCCGCACATCAAACCATCGAGGCCGTTAGTAGAAAGATTAGCCGAACTTGAAGCTTTAAGGGGAACCAGTAGTATCGGTGAACTCTTTCAGGATGAGAGGCAGAAGACGCTTTGAAGGAGCGGGACTGCATCCCTCGGCGGCAGAAGAGTGGAAAGGATGGGCGGATAAAGGGGATCCATGACCGATATTGACTATCAATGGAATCCGGTTGAATCAGAAGAGGGAGTTCCTTTTGTGTGGGGCAGTAGAATTTCGGCCTATATGAAGGAGAATTATTCCAAACCGGGTGTTTACCGCTGGTCTATTTGGAAGGGGAAACGGCCCGGGGCTGTCTATATCGGCGAAGCCGAAAAGGTAGCAAGGCGTATTGGGCAATATCTGAGTCCAGGCAGCAGAGATTCGACTGATCATCGTATACATGATTCTTTGGAAAAACAATTTCAAAAGGGCCTGAAAATCCAGCTCGAAATTCTTCTCATTGAGAATACGTCCTTGAATTCGATCAGAATTGCCAATGAAAATCTGAATGATACATTCTTGCGCAGATTGATCGAAAACTTTGTCATTGCTGATACAGATACGACACAATGTGCTCTGATGAATTGCGTTTTGAATCCCATCGAACGGCGCATTCATAAGGCAAAGAAGATGAACCAGTTCGATGAGATTTTGCGTCAAGCAGGCTTTATTGTGGACCACGATGAAGGGTACGGGCTTTAGCCCGTACATCAGCAAGGCCCAAGGAACCGGGCTTTAGCCCCTGAGGGAATGGGATGCGTCCAAAGCGAGAAACAATTCCGAATAATGAATTTGCCTACTTCGTCTCGACTCAGACAGTGGGCCGCAGGTCGCTATTTCGGGTCGAGCGCTGGGCACGCCTGATGGTCGACATCCTGAATCACTATGACGGACCCGGATACAAACTTCATGCCTTTGTCATCATGCCAGACCATCTGCACTTGCTCATTTCGCCAATCGAGTCGGTCGAAAAGTCTGTTCAACTCATCAAGGGCGGATTCTCTTTCCGAGCCAAAAGAGAACTGCAATGGAATGGTGAGATTTGGCAGCCCGGCTTTACCGATCACCGAATTCGAGATGAGGAAGATTGGAAGAGGCATTTGGAATACATTCGCACAAACCCCATAGAGGCAAGATTGGTCGAGAATGTTGCTCTCTATGAGTTCATGGGGTTCCCAAGCATTGAATTCCCTCAGGGGCTAAAGCCCGCAGAATTTGGCGCTGAAAATGTACGGGCTGAAGCCCGTACCCTTCAACCGGAAGTCCCCAAGACCTCTGCCCAAGAGACCATGAAGGGGACGGGCTTTAGCCCGTCCGTGAATTTGCCTGAGTCCGCGGGCTTTAGCCACCGAGGGAACGGAAAAGGGGAGCGCGCATGGAGCAACTAATACAGATTGCCTGCTTGGTGGCCATTATTATCTCGCCGCTGTCCCTGCCAGGACAGTTGGTTTGTTCCGGGGACGCTTGTAGTTGCGATAAAGAAGCCGATGCTCCTCCCAACCTTTCGATTGCGAAGCCAGTTGAGGTTCAAGGTGTCCTGCTCGGTGAGTGGGGCAATGTCTTTTCTTATGAGGACACATTCGTGCAGGTGCGAAATCAGAAGACAAAAGCTGTTTTGATTTCAGCGCCGGTCGATGCGAAAGGACACTTCGATCTCGGTGTTGTTCCGGCAGGAGAGTTTCGCTTGATAGCAGCCAGGAAGAAGAAGGATGGAACACTAGAGAGACAACCACTAGCGGATCAACCAAAGTCGATCTCTTGCTCAGGTGAATCAACATGCTGGATCGAGGCCATACAGCACATTCACGGATCCGATTTGCCATTTGAATTCTGTCCACCAAAGTAAAGGCTTAAGAAAACCATGCCACGCAGAAATGACATTCAGAAGATACTGGTGATCGGCTCGGGGCCGATTGTGATTGGGCAGTCGGCGGAGTTCGATTACTCCGGCACGCAGGCCTGCAAGGCTCTCAAGCAGGAGGGCTATGAGGTGGTGCTGGTGAACTCCAACCCCGCCACTATCATGACCGATCCCGACTTGGCCGACCGCACGTACATCGAGCCGCTCACCCGCGAGTACGTCGAGGAGATCATTCGCATCGAAGCGGAGATGCTCGCCGCTGGCCTCGACGGCAAGCCGTCCGGCAAGTTTGCCTTGCTGCCCACAGTCGGCGGGCAGACGGCGCTGAATCTGGCCGTCGATCTGGCCGATGCGGGGATTCTCGATCACTACAAGGTCGAGTTGATCGGCGCCAAACTCGAAGCCATCAAGAAGGCCGAGGACCGTCTGCTCTTCAAGGATGCAATGCTGCGCGTCGGCCTCGATGTTCTGAAATCCGCTCTGGTAAACAACCTGCGCGACGGCCTGGAATTTGCCGCCAAGCTCGGTTTCCCGGTGCTCATCCGTCCCAGCTTTACGCTTGGCGGCACGGGCGGCGGCATCGCCTACAACCGCGAAGAGCTAATGGAGATTCTCGCCCGCGGCCTGGACCTTTCACCGGTCCACGAGTGCCTCATCGAAGAGAGCGCGCTCGGTTGGAAAGAGTACGAGCTTGAGGTCATGCGCGACCTCGCCGACAACGTCATCATTATTTGTTCGATCGAAAACTTCGATCCCATGGGCGTGCATACCGGCGACTCCATCACCGTGGCTCCGGCGCAGACGCTCACTGATCGCGAGTACCAGAAGATGCGCGACGCCTCCATCGCCATCATGCGCGAGATTGGCGTCGAGACCGGCGGCTCCAATGTGCAGTTCGCCGTCAACCCCGTGGATGGCCGCATGATCGTTATCGAGATGAATCCGCGTGTTTCGCGCTCGTCGGCGCTGGCTTCGAAAGCTACCGGCTTTCCCATCGCAAAGATCGCCGCCAAGCTGGCCGTGGGTTACACGCTTGACGAGATTCCCAACGACATCACGCGCAAGACGCCGGCCTGCTTCGAGCCGACGATCGATTATGTCGTCGTCAAGATTCCCAAGTGGCAGTTTGAAAAGTTTCCCGGCTCCGACGAGACGCTCGGCCCGCAGATGAAGTCGGTGGGCGAGGTAATGGCCATTGGCCGCACCTTCAAGGAATCGCTGATGAAGGCCTGGCGCTCGCTGGAAACCGGCAAGAAGACCGGCGCGGAGATTCTGGAACCGCGCCGGCTGACGCAGCGGCTGGTCACGCCGCAGCCGGAGCGTCTCGGCTACATCCGCTATGCATTCGAGCGCGGTTTGAGCGTGCGCGAGGTGGCGCGGCTCACCACCATGGACCCCTGGTTTCTTTATCAGATTCGCGAGATAACGCTGGCGCAGAGCGCCATTGCCGAAACCACGCCGGAGACGATTTCGACCGAGCAACTGCGCCAGCTCAAGCGACTCGGCCTGAGCGATGAGCGCATTGCCATGGAGTGGAAGCTGGAAGGCCACGCTGGTACGCAGCAGGTGAGGGAACTGCGCGAAGGGAAGGGAATCAAGCCCGTTTTCAAGTTAGTCGACACCTGCGCCGCCGAGTTCGAGTCGATGACTCCCTACTTATATTCGACCTACGACGAGGAGGACGAGGCGCCGCCGACGCAAACGCCCAAGGTCATCATTCTCGGCTCGGGGCCCAATCGCATCGGACAAGGTATCGAGTTCGATTACTGCTGCTGCCACGCGGCCTTCGCGCTCAAGGAAGACGGCTATGAGACGATCATGGTCAACTGCAACCCCGAGACCGTCTCCACCGATTACGACACCAGCGACCGGCTCTACTTTGAGCCGCTGGTTCTGGAAGACGTGCTGGCCATCTACAATCACGAGGCGCAATCGGGCGCAAAGATCGGCGTGATTGTCCAGTTCGGCGGACAGACGCCGCTCAATCTGGCGCAGCGGCTGAGGGCGGCCGGGGTACCGATTATCGGAACCTCGCCGGAGTCGATTGACCTGGCCGAAGACCGCAAGCGCTTCGGCAAACTGCTCGACGAACTGAAGATTCCGCAGCCGGCGGGCGGCACGGCCACAAGCGTTGAAGAAGCGCTGGCTGTGGGTGCGCGCATCGGCTACCCAGTGCTGGTGCGTCCCAGCTACGTGCTTGGCGGCCGCGCCATGGTCATTGCCTACGACGCCGAGGCTGTCGCCCAATACATGAAACAGGCGGTTGAGTATTCGCAGGAGCGGCCCGTGCTTGTGGACCACTTCCTGGAGAACGCCATCGAGGTCGATGTCGATGCGCTCTGTGACTCTGAGGACGTGATCATTGCCGGCATCATGCAGCACATAGAGGAGGCCGGCATCCACTCCGGCGACTCATCGTGCGTACTGCCCGCCGTGGGCATTCGCGAAGAGACGCTGGATGTTCTCCGCGCCCATACGCGCAAACTTGCCTTGGCGCTCAACGTGATCGGCCTCGTCAACCTGCAGTTCGCCATTCAGCGCGACGCTCAGGGCCAAGACCACGTCTATGTCATCGAGGTGAACCCGCGCGCCTCCCGCACAGTGCCTTATGTCTCCAAGGCGACCGGCATCCCGCTGGCCAAGATTGCCGCGCGGCTGATGACCGGCCGCAAGCTGCGCGAATTGCTCCCGGATCAGCTTGCCACCGGCAAAGACCTCGAAACGGGCACGCATTATTACGTCAAGTCGCCGGTCTTTCCCTGGAATAAATTCGCCGGGGTGGATACGGTTCTCGGGCCGGAGATGCGCTCCACCGGCGAGGTGATGGGCGTGGCGGCAACCTTTGGCGAGGCCTTTGCCAAGGCGCAAC
>Ga0302320_10001868_pt1 | contig 50213 bp, 44 predicted proteins | sample Bog_T0_3_FD_202130 | JGI IMG/M metagenome (GOLD analysis project Ga0302320, IMG submission 202130) | Peat permafrost microbial communities from Stordalen Mire near Abisko, Sweden - Bog_T0_3 | ecosystem: Environmental > Terrestrial > Soil > Wetlands > Peat | place: Sweden: Abisko, Stordalen Mire... | reverse complement strand
TGAGAAATATTGACCTTTTGATGACTCCACTACGGGGAAATCACCGTACCGCATTGATAAGTAAACAGTAAATTCTGTATACCCATTGGTAACGAGCACGTTCTGAACCAGAACCACAGCAAGGTGACAAAATATCCGACATCGGCAATCTAACACTCTGTGATGATTCATGCAAGCCTCAACCTGTACCACATCCACAATGGGTTTCCAATTAAGAATTGTCTTGTGGCTCATCATGTTCTAGCTCCCAAGCGGGACACTGAGCGCGAAATTCCGGTATCGATGGTATAACTTATGATAAAGAACGGGGTGCCGACAACGCGCCGGAATTTCTTGGAGGGCTCGCCTTGCTGAACGGAAAGAAGATCATTGTGGTCATGCCCGCGTACAACGCTGTTCGCACTTTGAGGCAAACCTGTGCAGAGTTGCCGCGGGAGATTGTGGATGATGTCCTGGTGGTGGACGACCACAGTTCCGACGCCACCGTGGAATTGGCGAAGGAACTGCACCTTACCACGTTTGTCCACAACCGGAATCTCGGATACGGGCGCAACCAGAAAACCTGTTATCGCGAGGCCTTGCGCCGGGGCGCTGACATTGTGGTGATGCTGCATGCGGATTATCAGTATTCCCCCCGTCTGGTCACTGCCATTGCCAGCATGATTGCCTACGGTGAGTATGACCTCGTTTTGGGGTCGAGGATTCTGGGCGTTGGGGCTCTGCGTGGAGGGATGCCGCTCTACAAATACGTCTCGAATCGATTCCTGACCTTCTTTCAAAACATCGCTTTCAACCATAAAATTTCAGAATACCACACGGGCTACCGAGCCTTTTCACGTGATGTGCTGCTCAAGCTCCCCCTCGAAGAGAATTCCGATGACTTCATTTTCGATGCGGAGGTCCTGGCACAAGCCATCTATCTCGGTTACCGTCTGGGGGAAATTTCCTGCCCTGCTCGCTACTTTCCCGAGGCGTCGTCCCTGAATTTCTTCCGCAGCGCCAAGTACGGATTGCAGGTGTTGTGGGTTTCAACCAAATTTTGGCTACAATCGAAAAAGCTGGGAAGGTTCCGGATGCTGGCTCCGCAGACTCGCGAGGCGGCAGAAGATTATTACCGTGAGATCCCGGGGGGCAACTCTCAAGAACGAAAGAGCCAGCCGCCCGGTACGCCATGATTTACGGCATTGAATTCACCCTTATTGTGGTGTCGCTGGTGCAGGCTTTCGCCTGTCCCAGGCTGGGGTCGCGCTGGTTTGAATCCGTAGAGCGCGCTTTTGGCAAGCTGGCTGCCAGGCCCCGCCTCGCAGTTCTGGTTACCGGACTCACCGCGCTGGCCGCGCGCGCAACGTTACTGCCTATTCTCCCAATCCCTGAGCCCGCACTTCACGATGAATTCTGCTACCTTCTGGCCGCAGACACTTTTGCGCATGGACGTCTTGCCAATCCCACCCACCCCATGTGGATGCATTTTGACACTTTCTATGTTCTCTGGCATCCCACCTATGCCTCCATGTTTCCTCCGGCTCAGGGACTGGTCATGGCGCTTGGACAGGTCTTGCTGGGCCATCCCTTTTGGGGCGTGTGGCTCAGTTGCGGTCTGATGTGCTCCGCTCTTACGTGGATGCTGCAAGGATGGATGCCTCCCAAGTGGGCAGTGTTGGGTGGACTGTTGGCGGTGATCCGTCTTGCCACTTTCAGCTACTGGGCCAACAGCTATTGGGGAGGTGCGGTGGCGGCCACGGGTGGAGCCCTAGTGTTTGGGGCACTACCGCGCCTGAAGCGATCGCTAAGCGTGGTTGATGCCTTGCTGCTGGGTCTTGGGCTGGCCATTCTTGCAAACAGCCGCCCTTACGAGGGGTTGATCTTCAGCTTGCCCGTGGTTGCGGCGCTGCTCGTCTGGACGCTTGGAAAGGAACACCCTCCGTACCGCACCACGCTCAGACGTTTGGTGCTACCGGTCGGTGTCATTCTGGGGATCGTATCGGTGCTGATGGGATACTATTTCTGGAGGGTTACTGGCAGCCCCTGGCGGATGGGCCACCAGGCGTACGATGCCACGCACCTCGTGAATCCATACTTTCTGTGGCAGACTCCACGTCACGTCGCGGCCTTTCATAATGATGCGATCCAGGGTTTCTATCTGACCCGGGAACTTCCCTACTGGCAACAGATCCACTCACTCGGCGGATTATTGCGGCTGGAGTGTACACGGCTTGTTGAAATTTGGATGTTCTACTTCCTGCCCTTGTTCACACTTCCGTTGTTCGTGACCTCGGCGGCGCTGCCCTTCGGTTTTTCCTGGCGCCAAATCAGTAAGAGCACACGTTTTCTGCTTCTGGCAGCGGGATTTGGCCTCGCTGGATATTCCCTGGAAGTTTACTTTAATCCCCATTACTTCGCCCCGGGAACTTGCCTGGTATATGCCCTGGTGCTGGGCGCCATGCGTTATGCCCGGGGATGGACATGGCGTCAAAAACCTGTGGGTCTGGCGATTACGCGGGCCATTCCCCTGATGGCTGGCGTCCTTTTTGTGCTCTGCGTAGCATATGGTCCCGCCCTCCGGCCCTTTCAGCCTGGAGTGTTCACCTGGTGCTCTCCCAGTTCATCATCTTTGATGAAAGATCGTGCGCGGATACTTTCTGAGCTTGACCAACAGCCAGGCCGCCATCTGGTGATCGTCCGATACTCGGCCTCCCACCAGTTCGGACTGGAATGGGTGTTCAATCGCGCTGATATCGATACCTCAAAGGTGGTCTGGGCGCACGACTTGGGGCAGAAACAGAATGCTGAACTGCTAAAGTATTTTCAGGGCCGAAGAATTTGGATCGTGGAGCCGGACATATCGCCAGCCAGGCTCTCCGCTTATCCGGCCGAGTGAAGGCCGGAACCACCGGTGTGGATAGCGAGCGCGTGGTGGATGAACACCGCAGTTCTAATATCATTGAACGATGGGCGCACCATCGCTTGTTTCTTCGCGCTGCGCCGGGTAAAGGCTGCAAATGCTGGGGGTCTCGCTGAAAGGCTGATTTCAAAAGTGGGCATTCAGGATATTCAATCCCCAGGGGCGAAGGCTCTCAGCAGATTACTACCACCAAGTTGCGGATTCAGTCCCAGAGCGGGGTCATAGCTGATCTCCTCCCGCCCATCTTCGACGCGGTTCGACATTGGGGTACTCGATCACTTGATGACGGGCGGCCAAAATGCGGGAATCACCAAAGCCACCAACATCACGAGATTTGACACCGCCAGCCCACCCAAGGTTAACTTCGTGCGATACTCTGACCAGGAATGTTGTGATTCCAATCCCAGTCCAAGCAAAAGTGCGATGGCGGGCAAGGTTGGAAACATATAGCGCCCTTGTGCTTGCGTAAAGGTCAAATTCATCTGGATGACTGCCGAAAGGTTCAGCAAGATTGCAATGGAAAGAATGGCGGAGAGACGAAAATCGATTCGGCGCTCATGGATTCCCTGGATCCAGCATGCGCCAGCGAAGGCCAGGGCGAGAATATAGATCAGGTATGCCCATAGAGGCAAAGGCAAAGTCAGCCAGCCAAAGTAGCCGATAAAAGACGTGATGAAGTGTAAGGGAAAGTAGAATCGGAAGTACTCCGAGCCCAGTGAATGTTTTTGCACCAACCCACTCATCGCCGTTAACATGGCCCTTTGGGCAAGAAGATCGCCATAGACATGCTGGTTCCGGATCAGCCAGGGGGCGACGATCACCAGCATGATCGCGCCCAGTGCTGCCGCGCGCATGAGTTTGGCCCGCCAGGGTGCTTTCTCAGAAATGATGGTCAACAGAAGCGCCACGGGCAGGACAACGGCGTTGGTCTTGCTCAAGAATGCTCCCGCTACGGCCAGCGCGGCATATATACCTGTTTTCCATTTGAAACCGCGCTTGATCAGTCGGACGATCAGATAGAGGGCAAGAGCAGAGAACATTGTCAGCAGTGAATCGTTACTGACGTTCATGCTTCGAAAGGTGAACATCGGCCAGAAAGCCACCAGCCCCCCGACCAACATGCCCGTCCATGGACGTCCCGACGCTTCCGTACCGGCGAAACCGCAGAACCAGATGGTAAAAACCGAGATCAATACACTCAAAAGCCGGGCGACACGAAAAGGCCAAAAGCGTCCAAAGTCTCCCGAGGCATTTTGGTATACCCTCGGAGGAAAAAGAAAAGTCCTCTTGTTGCTATATTCTTCCCCCAAATAGGCAATGGGAGGCAATTTCACGTCGACGGCGAAGGGCGCAATCAGGAAATAATACAAGGGCGGCTGAGCGCCTTCCGGGCAACTCGGCCCGTAAACCGGCAAGGCGCGGTTCTGATTCAGATATCGGGCGTATTGCCAATGAGCTGGCTCATCCGGCCCCTCAAAGACCGGAACCGCGAACGACCAAACCACCATCAACGCAGCCGAGGCCAACAGCAATACCGTCAATTTCCTGCTTCCGACTTGGGCTGCCCTTCCATTGGGAAGGTCAAAAATGGGCGCGTTGATTGAAGTGTTTGTGGCCATAGAGCGAAAGGATCTCATATCAACTAATACTCAAGAAGAGCGGCAACGACTTTTTCTTGATCGGATTCGGAAAGCGTGTTGTAAAAAGGCAGGCGAAGCAAGCGCTGGGACACATCCTCGGTTACCGGGCAGGCGCCTGGCTTACCGCCAAACTTACCGCCCATTATCGACAGGTGCAAGGGCAGATAATGAAAAACGCTCAGGATGCCCCGCTTCTTCAGATGTTCGATCAGCGCAGTTCGCCGTTCCAGGCTCGGTAACAGCAAGTAGTACATGTGGTAAGCCTGATCACAGTGGGAAGGCACAACTGGCCGGCGAATGCCGCGTTCGCGACTCCAATCGCCAAGATGGTGGTCATAGTAATCCCAGAGGCAACGGCGTTTATCCTGAATCTTTTTCCAGGCTTCCAATTGCCCATAGAGGAAGGCCGCAAGCACGTCGGACATGACGTAACTGCTGCCGATGTCCACCCAGGTGTACTTATCCACCTCTCCGCGAAAGAATCGGGAACGGTCGGTTCCCTTTTCGCGGAGAATCTCGGCTCGCTCGATGTATCTTGCATCATTCAACAGCAACGCCCCGCCCTCGCCGCAGGTAAAATTCTTGGTTTCGTGAAAACTCTGCGCGGAGAAGTTCCCGAAAGTCCCCAGCTTGCGTCCTCTGTAGCTCCCAAAAAGTCCATGCGCATTGTCCTCCACAACTGCAATGCCGTGTCGGGACGCGATGTCCATGATCACATCGATCTCGCACCCAACGCCGGCGTAGTGTACGGGAACGATCGCTTTGGTTCGCGGCGTTAACAACCCCTCAATCTGTGCCTCATTCATATTGAGGGTGTCCTGCCGAATGTCGGCAAAGACCGGCAATGCCCCCCGTAAGACAAACGCGTTGACGGTTGACACAAAGGTGAACGAGGGCACAATCACTTCGTCGCCGGGTTTAACATCTAACAGTAATGCCGCCAGCTCCAGGGCATGCGTGCAACTGGTTGTAAGAAGAGCCCTGGGAACTGGCAAGACCTCCTCCAGGAGACTTTGACACCGCCGCGTGAAGGCCTGATCGCCAGCAATCTGGCCACCCCTCAACGCCTCAGTGATGTAATCCAATTCCCTTCCTATTACCGACGAGCGGTTAAAAGGGATCCGGTAATCGACGTGGGAAGTCATGGCTATTGGGTGGCGCGCTTCCGCGCAAGTGCGAGGAGGGAAGTTCCCAGAGGTAGGGTCCAACGGCGAGCGACTGCGCGCGCCTCACCGCACAAGAGCCACGCTAGCAACCCGTTATACCACGGGGAAACATGCAATTCCCGGGAGATTACTGCACTTGCGCCCGCCTCGCCTCCATCGATGGGTGGTGGGCGGTGCGCCCTAAACCTTCGGGTTAACCACATTAGGGGATAGAGAATGCTAAAGAACTGCGTCAGGTATTCAACCTCGAAGCCCGCTGCCGTCAAGCTCCCACGCAGAGAAGAAACGCTATATCGTCGGCAATGACCAGACTCCACATCGAAGTAACTCCACAGCGACAAATGCGCGGGAACCATCACAAAAAACACGCCTTCGGGTAAAAGCATGTCATAAACCGACTGTAACACGCTTCTCTCGTCTGAGATATGCTCCAGGACGTCAAACATCCCTACCAGCTTAAAGCCCTCTCCGAACGGCGAATGATTTAAGCTGCCCTGTACCAGCGGACAAGTGCTGCGAGAACGAGCCCTCCGAAGTCCCTCGAAGTGTAGATCCATCCCGACCACTTGGCCTGTCGGGCACGCCCGCTGCAATGCCCCCAGCATCGAGCCATTGCCGCAACCGGCTTCAAGAACACGGTATCCGGGCTGTAAACCAGCTGTGAGCTGAAGCATTATTACTTCCAACACACGCCGCCGAGCTCTAAACCAGAAGTGGTGGTCTTGCGCCACGTCAAGTTGGGAATAATGTTGTGGGTTGTATCCACCGTTGCCGCGGGGCCCGCGCGGATTGCCCTTCTCCTGTGATCCGTCGACATTGTCATCCATAAAAGTCATCAAGTGCGATCGAGAGCAACCGAGCCGTTGTCTATAGCGGAAGCCGGACTTAATTCTGATTTTCCCGTGAATACCATTTGTGGTAGAAAAGTTCCACGGCAGCCGTGCAGAAACCACAACGCTCATATAGGCGCAACGCGCCTACGTTGCGTCCCTGCGTCACCACGGAAACTCGGGTGAGCCCCTGTAGCGCAAACCAACTGGTGGCGGCGCGGACGAGTGCGCGTCCAACTCCCCGGCCGGTGAACGTCGCATCGACAGCAAAGAGCCCGATTCGTCCAGGCTTTTCCGGCCCATCCAAATGACAGGTGATGTAGCCGATGCATTCACCATTGTGCTCCATGTTTTCAGCTTGAATCTCATCCGCCTGCGCAACCCATACCGCCTGCGCCTCGCCTCGGAAACTGGCGGTGATCCATCGCTCATAAAGATCTTCACATCGCTCCGGCGGGAAATTGCCGTCAAAGAAAAACCTCGTATCCCTGTGGCGGGCTCTTGCCGTCCGTTGAAGAGCTGGCAGATCCCGCGGTTGGGCTGGTCGGACAACGCAAGCTCGCGGGGCCCCTAACGCATCGAGATTGTTATCCAACCCGCGATCGATCTCTCGCTCCAAAGTTACACGCACGTCAACAAGACGATAACCATAACCAAGCACGGTTCGGCCATTTTTGGGATCATCAGGCCGAAGCCTTGCGTAGAGACAGTCCACGCCTTGGCGTTGACACCAGATGTCCACTTCATCCGCAAGCGCCGGGTTCAAATTGTTTCCCAGAAGACGGGCGATCTTCAACCCAAAAAAATCGGAATCCCACTGGAGCAATTCGCACGGTTCAGTGTCAGACAAATTCATGCACCTGCACCTCAGGCGTCCTTTGCGCGAACGTCAAAACAGCACCGTCAGGATTCAACGCTAAAGGATCCTTCTGGCCGTCAGGAACTCGTGACCACGTCTTTGACCTTGACGGCGGGTTGGCTGTAACCTCGAGAACAGCCCCTAATCTTCTACCGTGGTTCGCACGGTGTACGCCGGCTTTTCGAGTGTCTTCAAATGCAATCGAGCCAGATACTCGCCGATAATCCCCAACGCGAATAACTGTGCCCCAGAAAAAATAGCAATGATTGACGCCAAAAATGGGAATCCGGGAACGCTGGTTCCTTGCAGCAGATACCGGCCCACAACATACAACAGGATTCCGATGCCAAACACCGTCAATCCGAACCCACAAAAACTGGCCAACTGGAGTGGAAGCGTCGTAAATCCCGTCAGCATATTCAGGGCATGGGTAATGAGCTTTCCGACCGTATAATTCGACTGACCAGCTTTGCGCGGATCGTGGCGCACCTCCACGGCAACAAAACGTGAAGTGGCCCAAGTCAGTAAGACATCAATGGACACGAAGGGCCCTTCATACTTTTCAAAGGCGGCACGCAACTCTGTGCGGAAAGCCCGAAAGGCACTGACGCGCCTCGCAGTCTGCGCCCCCATAGCCTTTTGCAAAGCCAATTTTGTGATACTTGAGGCCAGATTTCGCAGGAGGCCGTGGTGTTGATTTCGGGGGTAGCCATAAACCACGTCCGCTCCCTTGCGGATTTCATCCAATAATCGCGGGATTTCCTCCGGCGGGTTCTGTAGATCGTCGTCCAACGTTACAATCTTGTCGAATCGAGCAGCACGGATCGCACAAAGCAACGCGTTGTGCTGGCCATAATTTCGCATCAGGTCGATGCCTCGAATCCATTCGTGGGACCGGGAAAGCCGAGCGATTACGTTCAAGCTGTCGTCCTGGCTGCCGTCGTTCACGAAGACCGCTTCGAACTTCTCCCCGGCTTGGCAAAGGACGGGGTGGAGGCGAGCCACCAGGGCCTCCAGGCTCAATTCGCTGTTTAGCACGGGAACTAAAACCGAAATTCCTGCAGGGATCTTGCTCATGTCCTCCACCACGTGAATTCCCGTTTGCCCACCCAGCTAACAATGTTGCACCGGGCGCCAAGGTCAAGGCACAGCAACCCCGGCACGCGATCCGGCTACACGGGATAGCGTATTGAGGCAATAGCATACCAGAATCACGAATCGACAGTCCTAATGTTATGCACCTATAATGCCGAAGGCACAAGTCGCCTGAACCATTATAATCTCCGTTTTGGACGGGGCTGACCGCCGGGATATACCATGATGTTCTGGATTGAAATCGGATGCGTTCTGGTGGTGATGGCGCTGTCCCTCGCCATGCCCGGCCTGGGGTCGCGAGCCTTTGTGCGCATTGAGGACGCCTTTCAACGGCTTGCCCGGCGTCGTGGCCTCGCCGTGCTGGTGATCGGACTGCTGGCGCTGGCGGCACGCGTGATGGTGCTTCCGGTTGAGCCGATTCCAGAACCTACTATTCAAGATGAGTTCAGCCACTTGCTTCTGGGTGACACGCTTGCCCACGGACGGCTTGCCAATCCCACGCATCCGATGTGGGTTCATTTTGAAAGCTTCCACATTTTCTGGCATCCCACTTACGCATCGATGTACTACCCGGCCCAGGGTTTGTTTCTGGCGGCGGGAAAGATCATTGGCGGCCATCCGTTCTGGGGAGTCTGGTTCAGCGCAGGCTTGATGTGTGCGGCCATCTGCTGGGCGCTGCAAGGCTGGCTGCCGGCGGGTTGGGCTTTGCTTGGCGGTTTTCTTGCCATCATGCGGCTCGACATTTTCAACTACTGGGACAACAGCTATTACGGCGGAGCGCTGCCTGCCCTTGGTGGAGCCTTGGTCTTGGGCGCCCTGCCCCGAATTCAACGTCGTCAGCGTGTGGGCGACGCACTGTTGCTGGGCCTGGGACTGGCATTTCTGGCGGGTACGCGGCCCTATGAAGGATTGTTCATGGCCCTACCGGTGGGCGTGGCCCTTTGGGTCTGGCTCCTGGGGAAGAAATCGCCTCCTTTGCGCCAGTCGATTCCGCGCGTAGTTGTTCCCATCTCTGTCGTAATGGTTTTGGCTATTGGAGCTCTGTCTTACTACTTCTGGCGGGTCACGGGCAGCCCGTTTCGACTTCCCTATCAAATCAACATGCAGACGTATGGGTTGATCTACTTCCCCTGGCAGCACCCCATGCTCCATTTGCAATATCACCACGCAGTGGTGCGGGAGTTCTATCAGGGTCCCTTCAACATAGGCCAATATTGGGAGGATCGCGCGCACCCCGTCCTGCTGGCCTTGTGGAACGTTGTGCCTCTCTGGTTTTTCTTTGTCGGTCCGATCCTGACGCTTCCCCTCTTTATGCTGGTGCCTTTGGCGCCGCATGACTTTTCCCTTCGCACCGTGGGGAGCAAAACGCGCCTGATGCTCTTTGTTTGCTTCGGGGTCTGGCTGGCCATCGGATTGACCGTCTATCGCCCCCAGCCTCACTATGCGGCTTCAGCCACGGTGGCCCTGTATTTCCTGATCTTACAGTCCATGCGGCATCTGCGCCTTTGGCGATGGCACGGCAAACCGTCAGGACTTTTTATGGTGCGGGCGATGCCCGTAGTTTGCGTTGTCATGCTGTTGCTTCGGGCAGCCCTGCCGCTTCCAGGCATTCCGGTTCCGCCGCAAAATCCGTTCACCTGGTGCTCCTCGCACCGGGGCAACCTGAATCGCGCCCGCCTGCTGGCTGAACTCAACGCCACCCCCGGAGATCATCTGGTGCTTGTGCATTACAATCCGGACCACAAGCTGGAGAATGAATGGGTGTATAACGGAGCCGATCTCGATCAGTCCAAAGTCCTTTGGGCACGCGCCATGAGCCCGGCGGAGGACCAGGAATTGATTGACTACTTCAAGGCCCGGAAAGTCTGGATTGTGGATGCGGATGACAATCCCGCCAGCCTTGTGCCCTACGCCCCCACGCCCCAGAACCCGAAGTGAAGTGCCGCGTGGATGCAAAGTTCCTCATCTATTGAATTCGAAAAGGATCGGGCCTGAGATCGTTAAGGCACGCCTCAATCTACAATGCCTCAAGAGGACAGTAACATCGGCCACCACCCACCGCCTGCAAGATATTCGATTGTATCGCATATTATGCACATGTGGATCGAACGCGACATCGAACCCCGCCTTCAGCGCTCGGCTCGGACCCGCCCCGTGTTGGTCCTCACGGGCGCGCGCCAAACTGGCAAGACTTCAACGCTGCGCAGATTATTCCCAAATCATGGATTTGTATCTCTCGACCTGCCTACCGAAGCAGAACAGGCCGAAAAGGAACCACACAATTTTCTGCGCCGCCACCCCGGTCCGGTGATTATCGATGAAGTGCAATATGCCCCCGGATTATTCCGCCATCTCAAGGTGAGCATTGACGCCCATCGAACACGCAACGGACAGTTTCTGCTGACGGGTTCGCAAAAATTTACCCTGATGAAAAATGTGCCGGAGTCACTGGCGGGACGCGCAGATATTATGGAACTGGAAACACTCTCGTGGGCGGAGATTCGCGCCGCACTACCGAACACCGGTCTTGAGACTGCCATCGTACGAGGCGGCTTTCCTGAGCTCTATGCCAACCCGGACGTTGATTCCGTGGCCTTTTACAACTCTTATCTGGCGACCTACCTGGAACGTGATGTGCGGTCCCTCGCAAACGTGGGCAGTTTGCGGGACTTTGAGCGTTTCTTGCGGGCATGCGCCATACGCTCCGGGAATTTGCTGAACAAGGCGGACTTGGCCCGTGACGTCGGAATCGCCCCCTCCACAGCCAACCTTTGGATCTCCACGCTTGAGGCTTCGGGACAGGTGGTTCTGCTTGAACCTTGGTTCTCCAACCGCACCAAGTCTATCGTCAAGAGCCCGAAACTCTATCTGGCCGATACCGGACTCCTCTGCGCCTTATTGAATATCCGGTCTGCCGAGGCTCTGCACGATTCACCCGCGGCCGGAGCGGTTTGGGAAACTCTTGTTTTCGCCCAACTGCGCGCCCGTGAACGGCGGGCCGGCCGTCACGGCAGTCTGTTCTTCTGGCGTGACCGCTCGCGTGAAGTGGATTTTCTGATTGACGAGGGCGGAACGTTGGAACTGTTCGAAGCGAAATGGACCGAATTACCGAGTGAAAGTGACTCGGCTAACCTCGACTTTGTTCGCGACCTGTTGGGAAAAACAAGGGTCGCAGGTGGCGCGGTTGTCTGCTGCACGCCGAATAGCTTCACACTCGCCAAGGGGTTCCGAGCACTGCCGGTGTCAGATCTCGGATGAATGCCCGTGCATTCGCCGCACTCAAAGCCAAACTGGGGAACTGAAACCCTGTGCCTTTGAACCAAACCTTAAGGGTGCCAGACCCACGCTCTGGAATCCGCATTCGCAACACGGACACTGCGCGGTAGCATGAACTCCGACGGTGCCATCTCAATGCGGCGCTGGCGCCGGAGTTACGGCCCGGTTCAATCGAAACACCTCCAGGTCTCCATTTCGGAAAGTCGAGACGCCGATGGATGACAGTGAAGATGAAAATTGGGGAACACGGTAAGCCCAGACGTAGTCAAAATCGCTCGCCACGCGTCCCCAGTCCAGTTTGCTGGTTGAGGTGAATGCCTGGGCGCAGGGATCGTACGTGTCATGTTTCAGGGCGAAGGGATGCACGCCGGGATCATGAAACAGGCAGGGTGACACCCACCCGCGGTTGATCACTCCATAAGCCCAGAAGTGGCGCTCCGGCAGCGTTGCACCACCCGCCCAATCCACCAGGGGAAGGACCCGCGCGCCCGGCGGAATGGCAGCGTTTGCGCCAGCCATGCTGGCAAAACGTGGTTGTTCAGAAACGAAATACTTCTCCAGAACCCCGGTGCGAACGAAAAAGAGCAGGAGCGCAATAATCGCCAGCTTGCGTCCCCGGCTGCCCGCCTTCGCGCCCGCAAGGCTTAACACAAAGACAAAGGGCAGAAGCCGCTTGTCAACGTTGGTGGCCGGACCAATGGCAGCCGGAAGAATCCAATAGAAAAGGAATAAAATCCACGTCGCCCGCCGCCAATGACGGTTCCATTTAAACTCGGGGTTATCAATCTGTGCCCACGCCAGGACACCCAGCATTACGATCATGGTGATCACATCAACCGGGGTCGAACATTCCACCATCAATGACACAAGGCTGCCGGCTTTAACCAGGAGCGGGCGAAATTGCACCTCGCCTCGCGCTCCGTGGCCCGCCACAGCGTGCAGATAGCAGAGCATTCCGGGAATGTAGAGCGCCCAGGCCAGGGCCATCTCTTTGATGGGCCGGCGGACCGACAAACCGTACGCCGTCATCACCACGGCGGCAACAGCAAATCCCACCAAGTGGGTGAAGTAAAGCACCATCGTCACGAGCAGAAGCAGGCACCAGGTGCCCGCGCGAGGCCGCTCAAGATGCCACAGCCACAGGCCCAGAAGAAAGAAACAGATCGCCATGCTGAGCTGGAGATTTAGAAATCCGTAGCGAAAGAAATAGAGGTTGTTTGTAACCAGCAGTGACCAGAAGACCAGCCGCTCCTCACCAGGATTCGCCCTTCGAATGAAGAACCATGCCGCGGCGGGAACGCTGAGCACGCAAAGACTGATAAACAGCCGCCCGGCGAGATCAATTGAAACGACTTGCTGCAGCCCCAGCAAAATGACGTCCATGGCGAGGTAGGGATAGGTGTTCCAGTCAGCCCGGTAGTATTGGCCGTATTGGTATGCGGCGTCCCGCAAATGCGCGAGCACAAAAGCGCTTGCCAGGTGATTCGGGTAGTCAATAAGGAGTGGGAACTGTACCGTCCAGATGGGCGCGAGCAATCCCGCAGTTATCGCCAGGAACATCAGGGCCATCGCCGCACGGTGAAGCACAGGTGAAGTGGACGCGGCTGAAACATCGTTGGTGGTCGCCCCTTCAGAGGGATTCGCGGAATTCGTCATGATCTCCTATAGAGAATGTGCCTGCGAGCAGATATTGGGGCGAGAAAAGCACACATCATTACATTGCCCAATAATTTCTTCGATTTTGGTCGAACCGGCAAGACTGTTGTGATCTTCCCAATCGCCTGAAGTGTTCAGGGAGCCTTGGGCTGGCGCACAAAAAGCGCGCTTTGGTCGTCGCTGTACACCCGCTTCCATCCCGGGGAAACATCCAGGAGCGTCCGAATCGCGTCATCATGCTCCACCAGGCAGGACTGGATGCCGTAGGAATCCAGCAGGCTGGGAGCGGCGACACCCAAACGCGAGATGGTCAGGTAATCGCCAAGGACACCCACACGTTCGTAAATATCCGCGCGCCCGTCAATAAATACCTTGTTGGTGTCCGACAATTCATAAATCAGGTATCCACCGTAGCCGTAATTGTTATACATGGGCTTGGGAACGGCATGATGCTTCAGGTATTCAACCGCCCTGACCGGCCATTTTTGCTCCATATTGGTGGCAAGGGCTTTGTGCGTGGGGAAATACCACGCGATGGCGCCGGCCACAACCGCCATGATGATAGCGTTCAAAGCATACTTATCGTTTTCCGGGTCGTAGTCGGGAAAAGCGCCGGCCGCGAGGACGGCAAACAGTGGGACGCAAAACGGTACAAACGCCAGAACCATGCGAATGTGGAGACTGGCGCCGATAATGCCGGCAAGAGCCAGGAGTAGTTCCTCCAAACGCCAGCGCGGCCGCAAGATGATCTGCGCCACCAGGAAGCCGATGATAAGCGCCAGGAAAATCTTGCCGTAAAGCTCATTGAAGGCCATGCTCTGCCATTCCTGGATATTGCTAACATTGAGAGGCTGGGAAAAGGCCATGTCCAGCGGGTAGAGACACACCTGTGTACCGTACGGCGTCAGGGTGACGGCCACGAGGATCAGAAGCGCCACCAGTTCCAGGCGCATCCGTTGGGCGGGAGTCCACAGGCGCGATTCAACGTCTCCCCAATGAATTTCTATCAGGCCGCTTGCCCAATACACTCCCAGCGCGAACAATCCCAGAATGAAACTTCCGTGAATGTTCACCCACAGCAGAAACATGGGTGGCAGGAACCAGAGTCCCCCGGTGTGCCCGCGCCGAAACCGCTCAAGCACGATGAGGGTCAACAGCAGGAAAATATAGCCAATCATCTGCGGGCGAATGGTCAACGAGGGATAGATCAGCGGTATAACCACGATGCAGACTACGAAAGCGCCTTTTGAATTCCGGCTCCGCTGGGTGGCAAGGGCATAAAGAGTGACGAGGATCGCTATTGTCAGGACAAAATCGAGCACCATCAGTCCGGTCAGTCCGGCGGAATGGTTCACCACCGCCAGCAGCAGATCTCCCAGCCATTCGTAGGCGATCCAGGGGCTGCCGAAAGCCGTAAAAGAATAGGGGTCCGTGGTGGGAAAGTGATGGGTGGCGAGGATGGTGGCGCCAACTTTGATGTGCCACCAAACATCCGGGTCAACGGCAAAGTTGCGCAGGGGGATGAACATCACGCCGACCAGCAAAGCGCCCATCATGGCGGGAAAAGAGACCACCTGCTTCCACAAAGGTTGCGGCGGAGTTGGGTCAAGGCTCGCGGGAGCTGCCGACGTGTCTGCGTTCAATTTACTCTCCGGTTGGCAACGGGTTACATTGCCCGTTGCTTGATTATCCCTGCCATCATAACGCATGGGCAGCACTGCTTTGGCATCTTATTGACTGCTTGTTGCGACCAGTGCCTGAAAAGCGGGCAGCACCGCGTAGGGGGTCATGACGCTCGCCACGCTCTCGCCCAGTTGCTGGATTTTATCCGCCTGCAGGTGCCCCAGCAGCATGGCGGCTTTTGACAAATATTCTATGTGTCGCGGCTCAAGCCCCATCACCCGCGCGCAGGTGGAGTCAACCGCCACCGGGTCATCGCCCAGAATCAGCACGCCGGTGGGCTTGGCAGTTCCCTGGATGGGACCGTTGCCCTCCATGCCGATGATGCCGTCCACGATGGCGAAATCCGGACGCACGGTGCTGTTGAGGTCGAGTATCGAGGGGACGATGCCGGCCCAATGCAGAATATTCTTGGGCCACCCGTAGCAGCACCCCGGCACGATGCCGAACAGGTTCTTCAGCGAAAGCGTCACGCCCACCCAGTGGTGCGTCTTGAGTTTGGGCATGGAAACAAAGTAGTCCGCCTCCAAAATCGTGCGGGGAAGGTAGAGCTGTTTCAGCCGTGAAGCCTGCGTGCGCAACTTCACCTGATGGACTTCATCCAGATTCAGGTCAACGAACAGGTCGTGCAGCGGACCAAGAAAATCGCGCAGGTGATTGGTCTCCACAATCGCTTCGCTGTCACGTTCATGGCCGGCTCCCTCCGCGACGAGAACGGATTGAGCTCCCATGCACAGAAAGGCCTCGCGCGCGGCCGCCACCACGGCAGGGTGGGTATTGATGATGCCTTCGGGATCAGGCTCCACAAAGTTCGGCTTCAACACCACCTTCTTGCCACTCACGGGCAGGTCAAACTCGCGCAAAACCTCAAACATCAGCGTGCCGAGGTCGCGGTCGTAGCCCGGGGAGCGCACAATGGCAACGCGCGAGGGTGGCCGCAGAAAGGAAGGCATCAGGCTGGGCTGGGCATAGCTCATAAGGGAGTCTTCAGTTGTCAGTCATCAGTCATCAGTCATCAGTCAAAAATAATCTCAATAAATAATAAAGGTACAGTTATAGAAATTCCATTGGGACTGGCTACGTCCGTTCGGCCTTTTCTTCTCCCAAGGCCAGCGCCACCCACGCCATGGTCAACATGTTCTCAAAGAAACGGTTGTGGGAGTAAAGCTCATCGAGCGCGCTGGTGAAGCCGGCAACGCGCCGCCCATACGCCTCAAGGCAGCGGTGCGCCAGCGCCAGTGATGCGGCCCCGGGAATGGTGGCGTAGCTTGATTCCAACCGGTCGAGGCTCATCTGAACTTCAGCGCGATCGGCGTGGTCCCGCAGCGCCAGCAGCGCCCAGGCGGTGGGACCAGTGCGGGGCACGCCGGCCACGCCGTAAATCAAAGGATTACCGCTGTTCCAGCCGCCTCCTGGGCACATACGGTCAAATAGCATGCGCTCACCCATGTCCCGGCGTTTGGCCGCGGTGGGTGGAAGCATCTCCCCCGGCATCGCCCGCAGAAGCAGCAGCGCATGGGCAGTGGGCTCAACCCAGCTGGCTGTGCCGGGGGTCCAGTTCCAGCCCCGGAGTGAAGTATCTTGCCGAGCCTCACTTGTGGGAAACAATGCCCTGCGCATCCGCCACCAGAGCGTCCCCTCCGCGGGCCACGCCTTCAACACCCAGTCCAAGCCGCGCTCCACGGCGTTCTGCGCCCCGCCTTGCCGGTGCAGCGCGAGTGAAGCCACGGAAGTGACCCAGCAGCCTTGTGGATGCCCGGGGAAGGCCGGCCATGAGCCGTCCGCCAATTGCGCCTTCAGCAGCCAATCGCGAGCCAATGTGCACGCCTTTGGGGGGGATGCAGGGCCTGGTGCCGGAAGTGCGGCCAGTGCCCAGGCTGTAGCTTCAACCGCGCTGGGCGCAGCAGGGTGAAAGCCCCACCCGCCATCGGAGTTTTGGTTCGCGATGAGGAATTCCTGGCAGTAGGTGTTACTGAGTTGGCCGGACGTCATACGTTGTGCGGGACTCGGGAAACGGGACTCGGGCAAGCGTGCCTTGCAAGCGCTTGATTCACCCTTTATTGGATTTCAGCCAGTTCAAATGTCCAAGGTGGAAAACTGACGAAGCCGGCAACCGCCAGGCCCAATCGCTATTTCCCCGCCGCGCTGCATGTCCTACATCAGTCGGGGCGTGGAAGACTCCGGGCCGGGTACAATCGCAGCATCCTCGGATTGAATCTTGAGGTCGTGGATCAGGCGGTGGAGGTATCCCCTGGCCAAGCCAAGGGCGCGGGCGGTTTCCGCCTTATTGCCGTTGCATTTCTGCAGGGTACGGATCACCAGGCGGCGCTTGAAGTCGCGCAGTTCTTCGTCATAGGAACGCGCCGATTGCGTCGGGGTCATCCCGTCGCGCAATTTCAACGGCAAGTGCCAGACTTCAACAACCTGCCCTTCCGCCAGCACCACGGCGCGCCGAATCGCATTCTCCAGTTCGCGCACATTCCCCGGCCAGGCGTATTCGTCCATGGCCTCAAGCGCCAGGCGGGAGAAGCGCGTCACCTTTTTGCCGAATTCCTCGTTGATTTGTTGCAAAAGATGATGGGCCAGCAGAACGATGCCGCCGCTGCGTTCGCGCAGTGCGGGAAGATGGAGTTGAATGACGTTCAGGCGGTAGTAAAGGTCCTCGCGGAACTCACCTTTCTTCACCATCTCTTCCAGGTTCCGGTGGGTGGCGCAAACCAGGCGGACGTCGACTGTCATTTGGGCATTGCTGCCCAGTCGCTCAAACGTTCGGTCGTGGAGGACGCGCAGCAGCTTGGACTGCAAGCCCAGGGGCAAATCGCCAATTTCATCGAGGAACAGCGTGCCGCCGTCAGCCGCCTCAAACCGGCCGCGCCGCATCATCATGGCCCCTGTGAAGGCGCCCTTTTCGTGGCCAAACAGTTCGTCCTCCACCAGATGCTCCGGCAGATTGGCGCAGGAAAAGGCCACAAAAGGCATGCTGGAGCGTGGGCTCAAACGATGCAGGGCGCGCGCCATCATGCTTTTGCCCGTTCCCGTTTCACCCGTGATCATTACGTTCACGTCGCATGGAGCCACCTTGCGAGCCATGGTGAAGGCTTCCTGCATGTTCTCACTAAAGCCCACCATGTCGTCAAATTTGTGGGCTGAAACTTTGGCGGCGCGGAGTTTCCGTAATTCCGTCTCCGCCTGATACAGGCGGTGGGCCCTTCGCAGGACCATGCGCAGTTCCATAATGTCCGGGGGGTTGATCAGAACGTCGTACACGCCTCCCTCCACCAGTCGGCGCAACAGGGCGGGGTCGTCATCGCCCAGCAGAACGATGATAGGGGGGGAAAAATCGGTTCGACGGAATTTCTCGATTCGATCTTCACCCGCTGGAGCTTCCACACCATTGGGGAGGTCGCGTAAATCCAGAAGAACGCAGTCATATTCACTGTCACAACAGCTCATTTTTTTGTTGTCGCATGTCTCAAAGCAGAGGCTGAAACCCGTGCCCAAGGCCCGGCCCAGAACTTCGCCGAAATCGGGTTCGGAAGTCCAGAAGCAGACACGAATGTTTTCTCGATCCATTATTCCAATCCCCCCCCAGGGATTAGGAGCAACACACCGTTACTTTCTCGAGACTTCAATTTCTGTTCACACGCTTACGCAATCGGCGACGTCAAATGTCCTATTGCCCGAAAGTTTTTAGGGCAGGCTGCCACCGCGATCTACTCAGTAATGGACACCTCGGAGGTGCTGGTCATGGTAAAGGTGGATGTGGATAAATAGGGAAAAATGAACTTAAAGGGATAGCTGACTTCCACCTCAACCAGGCAGCCGGGGCTCTCCTTGCTCGTCGCGCTCGCGCACGACGCCGCGGCCCCGCTGGGCACCGTTCCCGGCCACGTCGTGGTGACAGTAAGAGATCCGGAAGTGATGGTGGGAGGGGCCAGCCCTTGCACATAGCTCTGAACATTGGTGTTGGTGGCGTTACACGCAAAGCTGGGCGTGGGTGGGGTGGTTGAGGCACAGGTTGTGCCGTGGTAGGTGTACCCCCGCACCATGGCATACCGGCTGCCCTCGCGAGCCGCCTCACTGACGAAGTGATAGGCGTAAAGGAATCGGGAAAAATCCATGATCCCGAAAATGATGGTCAAAAGGACAACCAGGACGATGGCGTATTCAACCAGCGAGCTTCCCTGGTTACCGCCCAGGCATCGCGCCACGCACCGCAAAAACGACCCACGCTTTAGACTCTTGCTCATGGTCACTCAATATTGCGCCGGAAGTCCTGCCGCCCCGGCCCTTTGCCGCGGACTACTCGCCCGCGTGAAGTTGTGCGCTTCCCTGCAAGGCGATGGTCCTGGGAAGGTTGGGCCAGGGAAACAATAGAGTGTAGGTGGCGCTGGTGGTGACCTTCACGTAGTTCACCGTATTGGTGCCGGAATTGCACCCCGTTGGCGCGGAAGTACACTTGGCAGAAGAAGTCCCGGATCCATCTGAACATTCGCAGCCATAGGTTGCAACTGCCGACAGGCCGGAAACGTCAGCCGCATCCGTGGAGGCGGCGGATTGCATCCCCGCCGTGTCCGAGTTGTTTTGGGAACCATAGAGGGCGCCGGCATAGGCGGCGCTGGAAACCTCGACGCTCAGATAGTAGGCGCGGCCAAAATCAATCACCCCAATCAGCATCAATAGTATGGTCATCAGGACCACGCCTAATTCCACCAGGCTTGAACCCTGCTCGTCCACAGACCAGGCAAGACGGCGGAGCAATCTCCTCCGCCACCCGCCTCGTTCGTTTCTTTGGTTTCTCAATGTGTCTGGCATCATCACTCCACCACAACTCCACCCACGCCATGAACGGGCGATCCATCCGCGAGGCTGCCATAATTGTTATAGAGCTGGCTGCTCCCGAGTTGGGTACCATCACTAAAGGTGAAAAACTCCATGTGAATTTGATAGGCGTCAAGGATGGTGTAGTTTTCCAGGCCATCCAGGGCAAACGTGATTTTGGCCTTGGGGAAGTAGTAGGCCCCTTCAAGCACGGTATTCCAACTACTGGTGCCGATAATCTGTGACGCGGTGGTGTTAGCCTTATCCTGCCAGAACAGGATTCCCTCCAGGCTCCCGGAGGTGGGGGCGGTCAGGTCGACTCCACTGGCCCCGCCACCAAAAGAGGTGTAATTGAACTGGATGGGGCCCTCATTGTAGGTCGCCCCGCTGGTAGTGTTATAGATGGTAACGCCCGTGCCGGTGACGCTGGAGCCCTCGTCCACGGTGAAACCGTAGGCCGTCCCGGTCTTGAGTGTAGGTGACGTCATAATATAAGTCCCGGCATTCATCGTCACCGTGGCGCCATTGCCGATGGTAATTCCTCCGCAATAGACACCCGGATTCAGCGTCACCACGATTGCCCCGGTCAGTGAGAGCCCTGACCCTGACCCGTTATATCCCGTGTATGGGCCTCCTGCGGGGCCGCTCCCGCAGGCGCCCACTGTGGGTGCAGTCAGGTAAGCCAAAGGATCCGCCGGAGTGGGAACAGAGATGCCGGTGGTGGGGTTCGGGCTGGTGGTGCAGAGGAAATCACTGTCGTTTCCAACCACGGCATTCTTGTTGCTGTTGGTAACCTTAACGCTGGCAAACCACCCGCAGGAAAATGCGGAACTACTGCTCGACTCCGTAACAATACCGCAGGGGGAGTTGATTGAAGCAAAGGCATCCACTTGCAAGGAATCCGAATCGGTGGGATCGAGGGCATAGATACAATTGCTCCCCCCACCCAGCGCGGCTTCGGCCCGGGCTATAACCGGAACGGTCTTTACCCCAAAAATCTGGGTAAACGCCACCGGCACTTCATTCGAAACCACCACCTCAATGTAATGGTTGTTGTTATAGTGCGGGTCTTTGGCGGTGCTGCCAAGGCAGAGGGGTGGATTATTGATGACAATCGCCAGGGCGGACGTACTGGTGCAGGTTGAAGTTTGCGTGGTCAGCGTGCTGCCGGTGTAACCGTTTTCCGTCAAGGCGCCCTGGGCGGCTTTTTGCATGGCCGTGCAGTTGGTGGTGGAGCCACATTGATTCAATTCCACCGCGGCAGCAATCGCCGAAGCGTCTGCAAGCTTCTGCATCTCACGCTTCATGTAGCGCAAGTATCCCAAGTCAACCGCCAGCCCCATGAAGCTCATGATGGCCACCATGCTCAGCGCAAGAACTACGATAGCTTGCCCCTTGTCATTTCGACGTTTTATCATTTTTTCGCCATTCCGGCATGCGAGAATATTGACAACACAGCAGGGTTGATTATAGGGTCGGACATTATGATTGTCTAGTGGCTATATTGGCAATATCACAATACTATAGCGAGGAAAAGGTCCATCACCCGGAACCAAGGCAGATTTATCACCACCAAGGCACAAAGGCACCAAGAAAGGCAATGGGTACCCTCCCAATCGGGCTGAGCTTTTTAATGTCTTTTCGACTTGGTGCCTTGGTGGTGCTGATCTTCGGAAGTATGTGTTTTACGCAAGGGAGCAGCTATTCACTGCCTGGACATCTATGGAACTACCAGTGTAGAGCTCTGAGTGAACTTTCTGGCGGGTGCCCACCTGGTGTAGTCGCCGGAAATCGCGGTACAGAGGACCGTCGGGAATTGGTATTGTAGCGCTGACCTTTACAGGTCGGCGGTGCTGTAGCGGCGGTCTCCCACCGCCGCCGTCGATCGGAGATCGACGCTACAACGGCGGCGGTGGGGACACCGCCGCTACAGAACGCCGAGCGCACCTCGGCCCTACAAATTCCGCTCTCCTATCGCGTCGAGGATAAATGCGCCTCGCGAAGGACCGCCGCTCGCTGAGGGTGAACGACACCCTCACGCTGGGCGGAATTCCACCGGAAACCTCTGAATACCGCCTGGGCAACCGCAGCGCCTTCGACTGGGTGATTGGCCAATACCAGGTGACAGAAGACAAGCACAGCGGCATCCGCAGCGACCCCAACCGCCCCGACGACCCTGAATACATCGTCCGCCTCGTTGGGTAGGTGATCCGAGTGAGCGTGAAACGGTGCAGATCGTACAAGCATTGCCCGCTCTGTAACGGCGGCAATGGCTCAATTTTGGCGATTATGGCGTTAGCGGGAACCACGGTTTCCGCTCCTGCCGGAGTGAAGACGCTGCTGGTGACCGGCCTTACCCCGGGCGCGAGTTACGGCGTCACCATTCTGCCCAATGGTTCGGGCTACGTGGTGACGGTCACGCCGGGTGGCGTTGAAGCAATCAGCGAAACTGTGCGATTCTGCCGGTGGCAGAGATGGTTTCTACCACTCACCGCTCGAAGCCTTGCATAAAGGGCATACTTTCGATAATTTTTTCGCTCTGGGGGCGAACCGGGATCAGCGGTTGCCGACTGACAACTGATGACTGATGACTGAAAACTGACGAGTGAAAACTGACGAGTGACAACGGGCAACCGACAACTTTCTACGGTATTCCAATCAAAACTTCCAGCGCCACCGGAGCTCCGGAACGAAGCGCGGGCTTGAATTTCCAGCGGCCGAAAGCAAGGATGGCCGCGGCGTTGCTGATGGGGTCGAGGCCCTGAATTATCGAAAGATCACTCACCGTACCATCCACGTGAATATTCCCATGCAGGATAATCATGGAGGCGTCGGAACCCGGCGGCGAGGGCGGCCGGTGAAAATCAAACTGGTCTATGGGCGCGGGAGGGGTGACGGGCGCGGGCATCTGAAGCATCACCATCCGCGAGTTCGGATCCTGCTGCGGGGGGGGATCCTGGGCGCAATACTGCAATATCCAGTTCTTTCCCGGCATGGGAAAGTAGACCGAGTAGATCTTATTTCCGTGCAGCACGTTGAACACGCGCAGTCCGCCGCCGCCAAAGGAGCCGCTGCTCACCACCATGGTGGGGGCATGGGCCCTGGGTGTGTCAGGCTTAATGGGATAGAGCAGGTCCTCCGGCTTCAATGGGGCCAGGGTTCCGGCGGATACCCCGGAGGTGCCAGCCGGCCCGGTAATGCTCACCGAAGGGGCGGGTGTGGAGGCAGGTTTGCCCTCCCCACCACCGCCGGGCTTGCCTTTTTGATTTCCCACGGCCACGCTCTTGTCGCCTCCGGGACCGGGTCCCCCCTCCCCAACTTGTGGCGTCCCGTGCGCCGAACCACCGGGTGAACCCACCAGCGTCCCGGAAGGGCTGATGGAGAAGGCGCCATTGTGGACTCCCCCGGGAATCGCCGCCAGATCCTTGAGCGGAACGGGGTTAACACTCAAAGACATCAACTGTGGTCCGCCGCCGGGATTTTGCGGGCCGCTGGCCGTGGCTGGCGACGCCTTGCTTCCCACCTGCCCTGCGGTGGAGGGTTGGCCCGCCGGGTGGGGGGGTTGTTTTGGAGCCGGCTCGGGCGGAGCGGAGGCAGCCTCAGGAACCGGCGGCGGCGCAGGTTTGGGCGGTGGCGGCGGCAGTGGAACTTCAAGGTGCGGCGCGGGAAGGTCCGGAAGCTTCGATGCCAGTTCCACCGGCGGTGGCGGAGGCAAAGTCGGCAAGGTGATGTGTGGAGTCACCGGGGCTTCCAAAGCGGGGTCCAGCAGGGGCTTGGGCGGCGCAGCAGGCGGTTCGGCGGGCGGAGGGGTGACCGCGGCTTTTTCCGGCTCCGGGGTTGGGGATTTAGCAGGCGCCGGAGTGGGTGCCGGGCCCCCGGCGATTGCGTCCGGAACCTGCAACTCCTTCACCGGCTTGGGATCCGGGGGTTTCGTCTCATTCTTCAGGGTCAACAGAGTATTGTCGGGGTGTGGCGGGTTGGAAACAATGGTGATGCGAGGGTCAAAATGGCTCGCGCCCAACAGGGGGTGCGCGCCGGGTTTTACTGCACGTCCTGGAGCTTTGGCCGCCCCCACCGGCTTAATGTACGGAAGGTAGTCCGCCAGGTTCAAATTTCGTAGTTTGAGCACCACCACTTCAGTATGGGCTGGTGGCTTTACCGGTGGTGGCCCCATAAACCAGGCCATGATGAGGGCAAATGGGAACGTATAGAGAAAGAGAATCAGTGAAGATTGGAGAAAAGCGGAGGTAAGAAAAGCTGGAGTAAGACGCTGGACTTTAGGCCAGGGAGCAACGGCACCGAGGCGGAGCGGAAAGACAGGGGGCTCCGTCTCCCACAGCCTCTGCCAAAAGGTGGAGGTTTCGCTTGGGTCGGGGGGCTGCGCAGTGAGCAACGGTGACATTTTCAGCACAGATTCCCCGAGAGATTAAATAACGCCGTGACCACCGGCGGAATGTTTTGTGGGGGCCGATTCTGCGGCGTCCTCACTTTCCCTTCTCCCCCGGTCTTCCAGGACCAGAGGATTCGTTGACCTTGCTGGGCGCGGGAGCGCTTACTTTTTCTTGCCAAGGTAGAACACGATACCGCCGCCCACCCGGAAGTTGTCCTGGCGGGCATTGCTGAACTTCGACATCAGATAATCAACCTGGACGAACCGAATGGCAATCCGGGGGGTGACATTCACATCCAAACCGCCTCCGGCAATGACGGCTAGACGGGTTTCCGGCTGGGAAATATTGAGGTAATTTGTCCCGCCACGTTCCGCACCCACCATGACGTGACCGAAGGGAGCAATGTTCTTGTTCTTGCGGTAGGTAAAGACCGGACCATAAGTAACCGTCTGGGTGTTGGTCTTCAAGCCGTTCTCTGTTCCAAAGTGGGTGCTGAAATCAAGAACCCCACCGAACCATGAATTCAGGTTCTCCTGGGCGGACGCATTTACACCATTCATGTCAAAATTGATGTTATTGGTGTTCGCCACCATGTTGGAATAGCCGCCGAAGAATTCGTACTTGGGGGTATCCTGGGCCCAAGCTGAAACTGGCACAAGCAAGAACGGTAGGAGAATCAGGAACTTTCGCATAAGCAACTCCTCTTTCATTTGTCCGTGGCCAATCCGTAGCCACACATTCCAGCCGCGCCATTCGCGCGGAAAAACGCCCCGCCTGATTCAGGAGGGGCGGCACGCTGAGTGCCGGGGTGGTTAAAATAGCCGCGGGGTAGTAACCGCCGACCTTCCGACTCCGGAATTCGGAATCAGGACTCCGGAATACGCATTCCGAATTCTGCATTCCGAATTCTTGATTCCTGATTCCGGATTTTCGACTCCGAACTCCGAACTTTTTACTGCACGTTCAAAGTAACCGTGGTTTGGTGCGTCAACCCCGCCGAGCTTCCGGTCACCGTAATAGTATACGATCCCGCCGGTGTTCCGGTGGTGTTGACATAACCCACGCCGCCGTTTCCGCAGGCGGCAAAGCTCGCCAGCCAGAGGGCGGTGAGAACCAGTATGGCCCAATTCCATTGAGGCCGGTTCCCGCGCTTTGTCCAAACCGCAAAACTAAGCAGCAGCAAAGCCGCCAGGAACCAGACCCAAAGCCCGGTGGGCAAACCGGATCCGGGCAGCCGCGGCAGTCCTCCGGGAGGTACTGCGGAACGGCGAGTGGTGGTGATATTCAAGGTCGATGTGGCCGCGCCCGAACCGCTGGGAGTGACCGACGAGGGTGAGGCGGCGCAGGTTGACAGCGAAGGAGTGCCGCTGCAGGAAAGCACCACAGCCGAATTGAAACCTGAGACCGAATTCACCGTAATGGTAACGCTGGTGCTACCTCCGGCCACCACGGTGGTGGAAGCGGGGGTGACGGTCACTCCAAAGTCTGCTCCAGCGCCCGTCAAAGTGACCACCTGCGGACTATTGGGCGCCGAGTCAGTTATGGTGAGTGAGCCGGTGCGAGTGCCCACCACAGATGGCGCGAAGCTGACATTAATGAGGCAGGAAGCTCCCGTCCCCAGGGTGGCGGGGCAGTTGTTGGTCTGGCTGAAGTCACCCGAAGGCACTATGCTGGTGATGGTCAAACTTGTTGTCCCGGAGTTGGTCAGCGTGACCGGCACCGCAGCGCTGCTGGTTCCCAACGCCTGAGCGGCAAAAGTGAGTGTCGTGGTGGAAAGGCTGGCGATTGGGGCGCCCTGCCCGATTCCCTCCAGCGCCACCACCTGGGTGCTTCCAGCAGCTCCATTGCTGTTGTCAGTAACCGTCAGTGAGCCGTACCGGTTGCCCACAGCCGTGGGGGTAAAGGTGACGGCGATGCTGCAATTCGCCCCTGCCGCAACACTGGCGCCGCAGGTATTGGTGGTTGCAAAGTCACCGGAGGCGGTAATGTTGCTGATGACCAGCGTGGCGCTGCCGGTGTTGCTTAAAGTAATCGTGGTTGCTGCACTGGTGCTACCCAACCCCTGAGCGGGGAACGACCAGGTGGTCGGCGAAACAACTGCGTTGGGGGCCGTGGTTCCCGTCCCGGTCAAGGAAATCACCTGCGGACTGTTACCCGCATTGTCGACCAGGGTCACTGTGCCCACCGCCCCGCCCGCCGAGGTTGGGGTAAAGGTGACGCTGATGGTGCAAATACCATTCACCGCCACCGGAGCACCACACGTACTGGTCTGAGCAAACGGAGCACTAGCGGTGATGGAGTTGATGGTCAGGCTTGATGTACCGCTGTTGGTCACCGTTACTGTTTGAACGCTGCTGGTGGTGTTCAGAAGCTGGCTGCCATAATTGAGGGTGGTGCTGGAAAGTGATACCGAAGGCGACCCAATGCCAATTCCCGCCAGTGGAACAATCTGGGTGCTGGCCGGTGAGCCACTGTTGTTGTCAGCCACCGTCAGCGTGCCATAGAGGTTGCCCACGGCCGTGGGACTGAAGGTCACATTGATGGTGCAGGAATTCCCCGCGGCAACACTTGCACCACAGTTGTTTGTTGACCCAAAGTTGGCGGAGGTGGAAATTCCGCCGATCACCAAAGCGGCGCTTCCGGTGTTGGTAAGAGTCACTGGGATTGAGCCACTCGTGGTCCCCACCGCTTGGGATGTGGAGAAGTTCAAACTGGCGGGGGAAAGGTTGGCAATGGGCACGGTGACGCCAGTTCCGCTGAGGGTGATTGTCTGCGGACTATTGGCAGCGTTATCGGTCACCGTGACCGATCCCACAGCGGCTCCGGGAGCGGTTGGGTCAAAAGTAACGTTAATCAGGCAAGTTGCCTGCGGGGCAATGGGCGAACTGCAAGTATTGCTGACTCCAAAGCCCGTGGTGGCCGTGATGGATGCAATTGACAGGGGCGCGGAACCGATGTTGGTCAGGCTGACCGTCTGGGGCGAGCTGACAAGGTTGACGGTCTGGGATCCAAAGGCAATAGCGCTGGCAGAAAGCGATACCGACGGCTGAAGCACTCCAGACCCCGTCAACAGGATAACCTGCGGGCTGTTCGGCGCATTATCAGTAATGGTCAATGACCCGACGCTGGATCCGGTGGTGGTTGGCGTGAAGACAACATTCAGGATGCAGGTTGAAGGCGGCGTGGTGGCCTGCAGTGTGGCGCCGCATGTTGATGACTGAATGGAATAATCACCACTGGTGACGGTCGACGTGATCGTGAGGGGTGCCGTACCGGTATTGGAAATTTGAATCGTTTGGGGTGCGCTGGCCACGCCCACGGACTGGTTGTTAAACGGCAGGCTGGTGGGCGAGATCGTCACGATGGGCGTTGAACCGCCGGTGCCGGTCAAATCCGCCACCTGGGTGCCACCGCTGTCTGTGGCGGTGATCTGGGCGGTGCGGGTTCCCGTGGCTTGCGGCGAGAATGTGACACTGATGGTGCACTGGGCAAGGGCTGAAATCTGCGTGCCGCAAGTATTGGTTTGGGCGAAGTCGGCGATGTCAGCGCCGGTAATGGAAATGCTGATGCCGGTCACCGGGACGTTGCCACCGTTGCTTAGCGTAATCGTCTGGGCCACGCTGGTGGTGCTCAAAAGCTGGTTGGGGAAGATCAGGCCAGCGGGGCTGAGCGCCACACCGCCCGAGGGAATAACTTTGGAAACGAATGCGTCGCAATCACCGCCTGGCTCCGGCTGAAGCGGGCTGGCAAGCGGAAAATCAATGGAGCAGGTCTGGCCGGTCACGTAGGCGTTGCCGGTTACATCCACGGCGATGCCCGCGCCCGTATCCGTGTTGCTGCCGCCCAGGAAGGTGGAGTAGATCAGGGCGGAACCAGCGGGGTTCACCTCGGTAACAAAAGCATCCGCATTGCCGCCTCCATAGGTGGGCTGGAACACCGCGCCCTGGATGGGGAAATTGGGGGAAACCGTTGAGCCGGTCACATAGGCATTAAAGCTGGTGTCAATCGCAATACCCGTGGCCGAATCCGCCAGGGCGCCACCGAGGTATGTGAAATAGACCAACGAGGTCGCACCGGGGTTGGTGGGGGTCAGCTTGGCCACAAACGCGTCGCCTTCGCAGACGCTGACTGAATCCAAAGAGCAATCCGTTTGAAAGGCGCCCGCCGGCGGGGTAAAGTGCAATTGGGCCGCTGTGGAGGTTGTGGTGCCGGCAACATAAACGTTGCCATTGCTGTCCAAAGCGATGGCATTGCCCCGGGTGAGGCCCGCGCCGCCGAGGTAGGTGGAATAGATCAGAGAAGCTGCCCCGGTTGCCGTCGTGGCCACTTCGGACACAAAGGCAGAACCGGCTCCAGAGTATGTGCCTTGAACGGTCGGGGTTTTGACGGGAAAATTCGGCGAATACGTCAGTCCGGTGAGATACGCGGTACCCAGGTTATTGACCGCAATGCCGTTACCGATGGATTGGTCGTCGCCACCGAGGTAACTGGAATAGAGAATTCCTGTACCTAGTGCATTGAATTTGGTGATGAAAGCGTTGGTGCCGCTGCCGCCATACTCGGTGCCTACATTATCATAGGTGGTTTCAAAGCCGCCCACGATCGGGAAAGGCGGAGGAGGCACATTGGGAGGCGTGATGATCACCGTAGGGTCAAAGTTCGGACTGGTCGAGCCCGTCACATAGGCATTCAATGCGCTATCGACCGCAATTCCCAAGCCTTGGACGTTCTCGTAATACCCCAGAAAAGTGGAATAGACGAGGCCGGAACCGGCAACATTCAGCTTGGCCACAAAGGCATTGGAGACGATCAAACCATTGGTGTTCCACGTTGCGCCGCAGGCTGCGTCACCACCGCATTCGGTGTCAAATGCCCCGGTAGTCACAGGGAAATTGGGAGAGAGCGTGGTGCCGGTCACAAACGCTTCGCCGGCGGCATCCACGGCAATGGCATTCGCCACATCCTGATTCTTTCCACCCAGATAGGTGGAGTAAAGCAGGGTGGAACCATCCGCGCTGAGCTTGGAGATAAAAGCGTCCTGGGGAAAATCGTTGGGCCCGCCCACGTTCGGCTGCAAGGGGTGCTGGGTGGGGAAATCCGCTGAGAAAGTGCCACCGGCAATAAACGCCGTGCCATCAGGAGCCACCGCAATGCCATTCGCGCCGTCAATGCCGGTGCCGCCAAGATATGTGGAGTAGGAAAGAATGGGGTCAATCACCAGGGGCTGATGGTGGTCATACGCCGCCAGACTAAATGTCACTTCATTCTTGCCCTGTAGGGAGTAACGAACAGGTATGAGCCTCTGTAACCCACTGTCAAGCTTTTGATACGCCACAGGCTGGCGAAAACGGAGTTCGCCACCATCCAATTTCACCACAAGGTCGCCAGAAGCATCAACGCGCAACGAATCGCTGCCTGAAATTGCCAGACGGATTGCTTTCGGGTCAGAATTCGGCGCAACGTCAAAGTCATATTCCAACTGGCCTTGATTCCCGTGATACACCAGGTCGATTCCAGGATAGACACCGTTCTCAGCCACGCGGCTGAAATTGGCAACGCCGGTGTGCCATTGCGAAGGATCATTGCCGATCAGGTAGTTGCTTCTGCCCGGCAATGCGCCCTGGCCGGTGATCTCCGGGGCTTGACGCGTGCCAGAAAGACGCAATCGCATCACCGCAGGAGAGTTCTTGCCCGTAGCATCTTTGGCATGCTGTCGCAGCACCAGGACGGCTTCCGAGGAGGTGAGGAAGAGGGAGTAAGCGCTCCCTCGCGAGATGTATCGGACGTCCCGAGCCTCAGGGCCGTTGACCTGGCCGACGTTTTCCTCGAACCGCAGCGGCAACTTCGCGGCAGCGGCTTGCACTCGTCGATGCGCGGCCACAGTCGACGCAGGCATTGGAGTTGTCGCACGCTCCGCGCCCGCCAATATGTTTCCGCCATTTGCCAGGAGCATCAAAGCCCCGACCATGAGCAGAAGAGTCCCGAAGCGACCGAACTTTCCCATTCTTTGCATACGATAAACCCACACAGGTATTTTAGCCAGCATCAATTTTCCGGAATCTCCACCCCGACGGGGGCTAGAGCATAGCAGCATATCGTAATTGTTCCAAGGAATGCTACCCTCAATCCCAAAATTGTCAGATCACGCGACCTGGCAAGCTTTCCTTGTGCGTGGGGGGTGCTTCTGGTCCAACCTCGACCAACCTTCGCGGCATTAGCCTAACATATTACTTTTTTGCAACCGCGTTGGCGCCACACTCGGCACAGGATTACAATACTACTCCAAAGCGTTTACAAGAAGAAATGGAAACTGGATTCGGCCACGCCACGGGGGCGATTGCCTACTCTCCCAGTGCCGTACAGCCACCCCAAGTATAACCTCTGAAAGCGTGGGTAATCCGGAAAATTCGTGGCGCTAAACACTTATCCGTTGATATCAATGCACATGGGGTGCCAAAATTCCCACGACTTTTCGAAGGTGGGTATCCTTGGTTCCCCGATCCGCCTCCAAGTCGCCACGATCACCTGAATCGGCCTAAAACCGCATGTCGCGGCAATGAATTGGTCGCACCTTAATACGGCCGCTCGTAACACAATCCTGAATTCTGCCCGAGTCAAACGGTCCTTATCGTGTATGTTCTGCTCCCGCAGGGAACCGCAAATCCGCCAGCGTCACCTTTTAGTGACACACGTTCAAACACAGTTAGCCTGATGTCCTATAAACACTTGAGATTGAAAAATGATGCGGAGCTGGGTCTAAAAATATCGGCAAATTGGGTGCCCGCCAAACCCAATTTACAGTGCGAGATTGAAAAGACTTCTCAAATCACAACGAAAAAGGCATAATGCAGACTGGATTTAGGGGAATCTGATTTTGCCGCAAACATGGCTGAGCCACGGGTAGCAGGCTCACCGTCACGCCGGGGATTCGAAGACCACCGACCGCAAGAGCACAGTGTCAACCAAAGTCCTCCCGCATTTTATTGACAGTTTCTCCCATTAATCCGTATAATGGTCGTTTTCGGGAAACAGGAGAGAAGAATCTATGTACGCGATCTTTAGGACAGGCGGCAAACAGTTCAAGGCCTCCCCGGGCGATGTCATTCGCGTGGAGCGAGTGGCAGGCGAACCGGGCGCAACGGTCGAGTTCAACCATGTGTTCGCAGTGCGCAAGGAAAAGCTCACCCTGGGCACGCCACTGGTTGAGAACGCCAAGGTCACAGCAACAATTCTCATCAACGACCGCGCCGCAAAAGTGCGGGTGTTGAAATACAAGCGCAAGAAGCAGTACCGGCGCACGATTGGTCATCGCCAGAATTACAGTCAGGTGCAGATCCAGGAAATCGTCACGGCATAGCCACGCTCTTGCATACAAAGGATATTTCGTCATGGCACATAAGAAAGGTCAGGGAACATCCCGCAATGGTCGCGACTCCAACGCTCAGCGTTTGGGCGTAAAGCGCTTTGACGGGCAGATGGTATCCGGCGGATCGATTCTGGTTCGCCAGCGTGGCACGCGCTTGAAGGCAGGCGACAACGTAGGCCTCGGCTCCGATGACACACTCTTCGCCAAAGTTTCTGGCGTCGTTCGCTTTGAGGACAAGGGACGCTTGGGACGCTTCGTCAGCATTCTGGTCCCCTCAACGAATTAATTCCCCAAGCGGTGCGGGCGGACAAGCAAGTCACGCCCCACCGCTTTACTTATCTTTGGCCATTTGAGCCTCATGCCGAAAGGAAGGGGTCGTACTCCCACCCCCACGTAAGGGCAGCAGGCTTTTCCGTTTCAATCCCTGGCGAGTCGCCACACACACTACTTCCTATGTTTATTGATGAAGCCAAAATTCACGTGTCCGCTGGCGGGGGCGGAAACGGCTGTGTGGCGTTCCGGCGCGAGAAGTTTGTGCCGCGCGGCGGACCCAGCGGTGGCGACGGCGGGCGCGGTGGCGACATCATCCTCACCAGCGATCCTCACATGAACACGCTACTGAAGTTTCGCTACAACCCTGAGTACCGGGCTGAGCGCGGCGGCCATGGCGAAGGCTCCAACTGTCACGGCAAGGATGGCAAGGACAACACCGTTACCCTTCCGGTGGGCACCGTGGTTTACAACCTGACCACGGGTGAGAAGCTCTGGGATTTTGATACGCCCGGCATGACCGTGGTTGTTGCCAAGGGCGGACGCGGAGGGCGTGGCAACGCGCGCTTTGCGACATCCGTCAATCAGGCGCCGCGCAGGGCGGAACCCGGCACACCCGGGATTGCGCTGGATTTGCGGCTGGAATTGAAACTGCTCGCCGATGTGGGACTGGTGGGCTTCCCCAACGTGGGCAAATCCACTCTGATCTCACGCCTCAGTGCAGCTCGCCCGCGTATTGCCGACTACCCCTTTACCACCCTGGCCCCCAGCCTGGGAGTGGTGGGGCTTGGCGGTGATCGCTCCTTCGTCATGGCCGATATTCCGGGACTCATCGCCGGGGCGCACGAAGGCAAGGGCCTAGGCATACGCTTTCTCCGGCACGTTGAACGCACGCGCCTGCTGCTCCACATGGTCGACGTCGCGGAGCAATCCTGCCGCGACCCGCTGGACGATTACAACGTCATCCTCAATGAATTGCAGAGCTTCAGCCCGGTGGTGGCGGCCAAGCCTACTCTGGTGGTGGCGTCACGCATCGACGCTGTGGGCGATGGGGATCGCCTGGTTCGCCTGCGTGAATTTTGCGCGGAACAGGGACTGCCCTTGCAGGAAATATCCTCTGTGACCGGCGAAGGCCTGGAAAAACTGAAGGAAGCTATTTGGACCAGGCTGGAACAGATTCCAAAATCGAAGGAATCGGAAGCCGAAAAATCAGACGATCTGCCCATCGACGCATCGGGTCATTAAGTAATTTGTGATTTGGCATTTCCAGTAATTGATTGAATTTCGACGAAAGCCGACTTCTGCTTTCGATCGCCCAATCGCTTAATCGCTTTATCAATCCGGTGAACCGATTAGCAGATTTTCCCCGATCTCATGAATATTGCAATTTTTGGCGGAACTTTCGATCCCATTCACGCCGGTCACATGGCAGCGGCCGAGGCAGCGCAGGAACGCTTCCACCTTGACCGAGTTTTGTTTATCCCCACGGGCAATCCTCCCCACAAAACTCACGATCACTTGACGGATTACGCCCACCGGTATGCCATGGTGGCGGTGGCCTGCGCGGGCGAGCCGCGCTTTATTCCCTCCACCATTGAGTCGCCCAGCATTGAAGGGGCGCCGCGCTACTCCATTGACACGGTGCGAGTGGTGCGGCGAAGGCTGCGACAGCACGATCGATTGTTTTTCCTGGTGGGCGCGGATGCTTTTCTCGACCTGCCGCACTGGAAAGATTTCCGGCGCTTGCTCGACTCTGTGGAATTTATTGTGGTGTCACGACCCGGCTTTGATGTGGACGCGCTGCGGCAGGTTCCGCCCCCCGACCTGCTCCCGGCCCGCCGCCTCACACAGAAAGATGGGACCATACGATTGCGCCATGGCGCCATCCACCTTTTGCACGATGTTGATGCCCCTGTCGCTTCCCGCGACATCCGGCAGGCGGTGCGGGTTCATAAACCTGTCACTGGCCTTGTTCCCGCGCTTGTGGAAGAATACATATTGAAGGAAGGTTTGTATATTCCCAGCGCCGGCAGGAAAAGATTACACCGATGACAACTGAACTTCGCGAAGCGATTCAAGCCGCCCAGGATCGCAAAGCCTTAAACATGCGCCTTCTGGACCTGGAGGGAAGCTGCACTTTCACCAGCCACTTCCTGATCTGCACGGGAACCTCCACCCGCCACACGCAGGCCATCTGCGATGGCATTGTGGAGGGATTGAAAAAATCCGGATGCCCGCCCACCCACGTGGAGGGCTACTCCCAGGCGGAGTGGATTCTGGTGGACTATCTCAACTTCATCGTCCACATTTTTGTTGAGCGCGCCCGGGAGTTCTACGACTTGGAGCGCCTTTGGAAGACCGCGGCCAGAATAGAGATCAGTGAACCATTGGTCTGACGAACTTCCGATCGGTTAATCGGGTGACCGGATAAATCGGCAACGGTCCAAAAAACCGGAAACCCGAAACTGGAATCTCGAAACTCAAGGTTCCCGCGTGCCGGTGCTTGAATTTCGAGTTTCAAGTTTCGAGTTTCATCCTCGGGGTGTTCACCCGCTCATTGCCATGCGCATACGACTTCTCTGGGAAGGCAAGACCAAGGATGCGCACCTGCGGGCGGTTCAGCAGGATCTGGCAGCCCGCATTGAGCATTTTACTCCTCTGAGCCTGGAGGAGCTTCCGGCTCAGCGGGGCGCCAGCCATCCTCGCAAGGCAGGCTTGACCTCCGCTGAACGCGCCCTGCTGGAAAAACTGCGCGGCGCCACCAAGATCCTTCTGGATGAACGCGGACGCGAACGAACCTCGCAGGAATTTTCCGAGTGGCTGGGCAAGGAAGCACTGCGGGGCACCAAGGAACTGGCTTTCTTAATCGGCGGCCCGGACGGTTTTTCCTCCGCCTTTCGCGAAGAGGCTGATGTCCTGTTGGGGCTTTCCCGCATGACGCTGACTCGCGACCTGGCACGCACTGTCTTGCTTGAGCAGATTTATCGCGCCTTCACCATATTGCGCGGATATCCATACCCAAGGTAATCGGAAGACCGGTTGATTTGTGTTTCCCTTGTTCCACCGATCTCCCGGCCACCGGATCATCCGATTACTTGATTAGGAGCGCCTCTTGCCAGAAGAACGAAAAGGGTTGATCATCATCCATACGGGCCCCGGCAAGGGAAAAACCACTGCCGCATTGGGAACGGCTTTTCGGGCTGTCGGTCAGGGCCTGAAGGTCTTAATGGTACAATTCATTAAGGGTTCGTGGCATTATGGCGAGCTGGATGCGGCCAAGATGCTGGGCGACGAGCATCTGAAAATCCTGCCCATGGGCCGCGGATTCGTAAAAGTCGGCGCGGAAAAGCCTGACCCGGAAGACATCCGAATGGTGGAAGAGGCCTGGCAGTTTGCCCGGGGGGAAATTCTGGGCGGGCAGTATGATATGGTAATTCTCGATGAAATAAATTACGCCATCAGTTATAAAATGCTGTCTCCTGACCCGGTGGCGGAAACCTTGAAGAACAAGCCGGAAATGGTGCACGTGATTTTGACCGGCCGCAATGCGCACCCAACCCTGACCGAACTGGCCGACCTGGTCACGGAAATGCGCGAGGTGAAACACCCCTATCAAAAGGGAATCCTCGCCCAGAGAGGGATTGAATACTAAGGTCCTATGACTTGGTTCCGCAAAGAGAAACAGCCGCTGGAAACACCCAAGGAGAAGCGCGTCCAAACCGAGGGTCTTTGGGTGAAGTGCGACAAGTGCAAGCAGATCCTGTGGAAGAAGGATCTGGAGTCAAACCTACAGTGCTGCCCCAAGTGTGGCCACCACTTCAAACTGGGCTCCCACGCGCGGCTGGAGATGTTATTTGATGACGGGCGCTACACCGAGCATGACGCGCGCCTTGCCTCCACCGATCCGCTGAAATTTAAGGATACAAAAGCCTATCGCGATCGCCTGAAGCAAGCGGAGAAAGTCACCGGCATGAAGGATGCGGCGCTGACCGGCGAAGGGCTGATCGAGGGCAAGCCCGCCATTATCTGCGCCATGGAGTTTCAATTTGTTGGCGGCAGCATGGGCGCGGTGGTGGGCGAAAAAGTGACGCGCGCCATCGACCGCTGCATCGAAAAGAAATTGCCGCTGGTGGTCATCTCCTGCTCGGGCGGAGCTCGCATGATGGAAGGCGCCATCAGCCTGATGCAGATGAGCAAGATCTGTTCGGCGCTCGCGCGCCTGGACGCGGTCCACAAACCCTACATCTCCCTGCTCACGGATCCCACCACCGGGGGCGTCACCGCCAGTTACGCCATGCTGGGGGATTTGAACATCGCTGAACCCGGAGCCTTGATCGGCTTCGCCGGCCCTCGGGTTATTGAGCAAACCATTCGACAGAAGCTTCCTGAAGGTTTCCAACGTGCTGAGTTCCTCCTGGAACACGGTATGATTGACGCCATCGTGCCACGCAAGGAACTAAAGAGCTACATCGCGAAGGCATTCCGCCTGATGCGCGCCTGGGCGACTTAGAATTTTGGATTTTCGATTTTGGATTGCTGAACAGCGCGTCCAATTTGCGGGACTTCGGAAGTCGGGTTCCAAATCCAAAATCTAAGATCCAAAATTTGATGACTTACGACGAATGTCTGAAATATCTTTCCGACCTGGGTCAGGAGTTGCTTGGGCTGAAATTCGGCCTGCATACGATCTCCCAGATCCTGGCGGAATTAGGCCGCCCGCACGAACGCTACGACACCGCCATCGTGGCGGGAACCAACGGCAAAGGCTCCACCTGCGCCATCCTTGCCAGCATTATTGAACACGCGGGCTACCCCACCGGACTTTTCACCTCACCCCATCTTGTCCGCGTCAATGAGCGAATGCGCGTGAACGGCCAGGAGGTTTCTGACGCGGATTTCGCCGCCGCGTTCTCCCAGGTCGCTGGCGCCGTTGAACTCCTGCTGAGTCAGAAGAAGCTTGATAGCCGTCCCAGCTTTTTCGAATTCTTAACCGCCACCGCCTTTCAACATTTCGCCAATGCCGGGGCAAAATTCGTCGTGTTGGAGGTGGGAATGGGCGGGAGGCTGGACGCCACAAACGTCACGGACCCTCGCGTGGCGCTGATTACCAACATCGATTTCGACCACATGGAATTCCTCGGCTCCACTCTGGCCGCCATTGCCACGGAAAAAGCGGGCATCATCAAACCGCATCGCACCGTGATTTCCTGCGTGGAGGAAGCGGAAGCCTCCGCTGCCATCCGCCACCGGGCGGAGGAATGCGAAGCTCGATTGCTGGAATTAAAGGAGGTCGCCAAAATTAGCAATCTACACGCCAGGCAGGGCCGCTATTCCTTTGATTTGGCGCTCGACGGGGCGCATTTCGCCCGGTTGGTTTGCCCACTGCTGGGGAGATTTCAAGTTAAGAACACCGTTGCCGCCGTGGCTGGGGCGTGGCAACTGCAAGAGGAAGGTTTTGATATTTCCCGCCGGAGCATTCTGCAAGGCTTGAGTACCGCCTCTTGGCCCGGACGGCTGGAGGCCATTCACACCAAGCCCTTGGTGCTGCTCGATGGCGGGCACAACCCCGGCGCCGCGCGCGAACTCGCCACGTTTATCCGGCAGGAGCTTCCTGGGCGCAAGGTGCGCCTGGTCTATGCTTCCATGCGCGACAAGGCCATCAAGGAGATCTGTGCAAGCATTTTCCCCTTGGCGGAAGAGGTCTACATCACGCATCCGGAGCATCCGCGCACCGCTTCCCCGGAACACATTCTGTCCGCGCTCGATTCCCGGCCAGCCCGGATGCGGATTGAATTGGACCCCACTTTGGCACTGCAAAAAGCCTGCGCCGCCAGCCAACCAGACGATGTAGTTCTGGTGGTCGGATCACTTTTCCTGGTAGGCGCCATCAAGAAAGCTCAGGGCGAGGGGAAGCTGCATCTGTAGAAGTTATCAATCATCAGTCATCAGTTTTCAATCCTCAGAGTGATACTCTTTTACTGATATGGTTTCTCCCCAACCAATTGCCGCTCCCACACCGCGCCGGGAAACCCGGGCTCGCTATCTGCTGAGCTACGCGCGTTCCCTGCTCTTCACCAATCTGCTCATTTATTTTTACACGGCGGTTTGCGGAACAATTTCCCTGCTCGGCTCAGTTTTTGATGCCAGGGGCAGGTGGCAGCATGCCTGTGCCCGCACGTGGTCATGGCTGATCCTCAAAACCAGCGGAATCCGCGTGCGCGTGGAAGGGCTGGAGAACGTCCGCCCTGATAAAGCAACAATCTATTGCGTCAATCACCAGAGCGCCATGGATATTCCCGTCCTCTTCGTAAGCCTTCCGGCGCAATTTCGTTTCGTCGCCAAGCGCTCGCTCTTCAATATGCCCTTCATGGGTTGGCACCTGACGCGCTCAGGACATATTCCCGTTGATCGCGACCGCCCCCGCGAAGCGATGAAGAGCATGAAGATGGTGGCAAAAGAGATCCGCGAGGGAAAGTCGGTTTTGTTCTTCCCGGAAGGCCATCGCAGTCGTGACGGTAAGTTACTGCCCTTCAAAGCGGGGAGCTTTTACATTGCCATTCTCTCCGGAGTTCCGATTGTGCCCATCACCATCAACGGCACGCCCAACGTCCTCAAGCCAGACACCTATCACGTCCGCGCGGGACAAACGGAGATGATCGTCCACCCTGCCATTTCCACTGAAGGATTGAAACTGAAGGACGCGGAGAACCTGGCCGAACAGGTGAGGGGGATTATTGCGTCGCGGTTTGTACCGGCGGTGTGAACGGATGATCCTGATTGACCAGAATATATGAGTAGGTATATATTGATATGACGGCAGCAGAAGAAAGGCCGCTGATTTGGGTGGGTTCAACCCGAACAGACCTGCGCCGCTTCCCGCGCCAAGTCCGGCGCGATATCGGACAAGCCCTGTATGCTGCTCAACAGGGGGAGACTGACCCTGCAACCAAGCCATTGAAGGGCTTTGGCGGGCGCTCTGTGGTTGAAATCATCGCGGACCATATAGGAGATACGTGGCGCGCGGTTTATACGGTCCGCTTTGCGGAGGCGGTCTACGTCCTGCATGTGTTCCAAAAGAAATCGAAGAGAGGCATCGGCACGCCCAAGCGTGACATGGATCTCATTCACCAACGTCTGACTGAGGCTGAACGTCTCCACCACGAAAGGCAGAACTAGTATGGCTGAAAAAAAACAGGTGAAATATGAAAAGAGCAGCGGAAACGTTTTCGCCGATCTTGGGCTTGCCCATCCGGAGCAGGAACTTTTGAAAGCGCGCCTCACTCTGCAAATTTACCGTCTCATCAAGCAGCGCGGCCTCACTCAAGCGGAGGCGGGGGATATCCTCGGCATCCAGCAACCCCGCGTCTCAGCCTTGATGCGCAACCGGGCCGGCGCTTTCTCCGTCGAGCGCCTTATGGATTTTCTCACCTCCCTGGGTCAGGATGTGGAGATTACCGTCCGGCCTGCACGCAAGGAACACGGCCGCGTCTCCATGGTGGTGTGACCGTTGCGAAGGTCTGAAGCGCAAGGCCTGATCCATTTGGATGAAGACCCCCAAAACTCCCCTGGCATTCCAACCCTACGGCGACAATTTGCGTACGCCTGGATTAATTGTCTGGACATTTTCGCGGCCGAAGACAATACACAAAGAGATAATAATACTTCTTGACATTCACCCTTCCTCGTGCTAGGCTGGGCTAGCTGATGTTGGCAGGGAGGCCGGGCGTGGAGCGGGACGAGAACACAGGAGTGATGGAGAGCTATTTCGAGCCGGTAAGGGTCAAGAACGAGGGAATTAACAGTACGCAGGTATATCCCGAGAAGTTGTTGAAAACAAAAAGAATTGCTTCTGCATCTCAGTAAGCTACAAATCAACTGCTGTCTTGAAATAAGATCGTTGGTTTTTCGGTTGGGCGCGTGGGTCAAAAACGAGAGAATTAACAGTACGCAGGTATATCCCGAGAAGTTGTTGAAAACAAAAAGAATTGCTTCTGCATCTCAGTAAGCTACAAATCAACTGCTGTCTTGAAATAAGATCGTTGGTTTTTCGGTTGGGCGCGAGGGTCAAGAACGAGAGGATTAACGGTACGCAGGTATACCCCGAGAAGTTATTGAAAACAAAGGGAAATCAAAAACGCCCTTTCGCGCATCCGGCGATATTGATGAAAATAAAAGACTTAATTATAAGATGCGGCGATATCCATGAAAAGAAAGACACTTACTAGCAATCATGAATGCGTGTAAGACCACGGTTCGCCCTGAGCGGCTGTCGCCAGGCGATGGATGGAGGCGCCCTTCGCCAATTTGGCCCACTTGGACATCCTGTTGGCATGCACGGGCATCTGGAATTACGCACCCCTGCCCATCGAAAATGGCCTGAGATGGACTGGGAAAATTGGAGGGAACGTTCTCTGTGGATAAATTGCGTCAAACTCGTGTTCTTTGTGTCCTGGGGATTCTCATCCTGGCAATCGGCGTGACCGCGGGACTGCTCCCCGGCCAACAGCCGGCTGCCGCCCAACTAACTCAGCGCATCGATCCGCAGGCGAAGCAGATGCTGGACCGCGCCATCCAAGGGCTGGGCGGGCAGGCCTTCCTGAACGCCAAATCCATCACCACCAAGGGCCGCATCTTTTTCTTCCAGGATGGAAACACGGCCGGCATGGAACCCTTTGAGAGCCATCTGCTCTACCCTGACAAGCGGCACTTTTCCTACGGAAAGACCAAGCCCGTAATCCTGATCAACAATGGGGAGAAGGGCTGGGAACTTGACCGCTACGGCTTGATTGAGCAGCCCGCGCAGCAGTTGCAGGGCTGGAATCTCGGCAACCGTTACAGCCTGGAGAACCTGCTGCGCCTGCGGATCAATGAGCCCGGCGTGCTGATCCAAGTGGGCAAGGTCGATTTTGTGGATAATGTTCCAACCCAGGGCATTGAAATCACCGAGCCCGGTGGAGCCTCTGTTCGCCTGGACTTGCACCGGCAGACGAATGTTCCCTCACGCATCTCCTATCGCATCCGGAACGTCAAGGAAAATGCCTGGGACGAGTATTCGGATGCCTACGCCGACTATAAAATAGTGGATGGAATTGAAACCCCCATGCACATTACGCGCTATTTGAACGGCGACCGAATCGGCGAGACCTTTCGCAATACCGCCCAGTACAACGAAGACTACCCGCCGAAAGAGTTTGTGGCCGAGTGATTGCAAACGGGACAAGGGACACGGGATACGGGGCACGGGAAACGCGGCAGTTCTGCTATTTCGTGTTTCTTGGCGGCTCGACCGTCCCTACCTTCCCTTATTAGAGGCAGGAACGATGCCATTTCCTAAAGGGGTGCTCGATACCAAACAAACCGCACACAGGTTTTCCCGTGTCCCTTGTCCCGTGTCCCTTACCCCGTGTCCCATTTCTCCATCTGCTATAATGTTCAATTGGAGAGAGCGTGAACAAGACACCTAGAATTCGCAGTACCACCATTTTGAGCGTGCGCCGTGATGGCAAATTGGCCATGGGGGGCGATGGCCAGGTCACCATGGGCGAAAGCGTGATGAAGTCCAAGGCGCGCAAGATTCGCCGCCTTTTCAATGAAAAAGTCATTGCGGGATTTGCCGGCAGCACGGCCGATGCACTCTCCCTGTTCTCCCGGTTTGAACAAAAGCTGGAGGAATATCACGGAAACTTGAGCCGCTCCGTGGTGGAACTCGCCAAGGATTGGCGCACCGACCGCGCCTTGCGCCATCTGGAAGCACTGCTGCTGGTGGCAGATGCGAAGAATACCTATCTTCTGAGCGGAAATGGCGATGTGATTGAACCCGATGACGGGATCGTCGCCATCGGCTCCGGCGGCCCCTTTGCTTTGGCTGCCGCGCGCGCCCTCGTGAAGCACACGGAAATGCCTGCCCGTGAAATCGTGCAGGAAGCGATGCTAATTGCTGGACAGATTTGTATCTTCACCAACGATCAGGTGGTGATTGAAGAGATCTAAGATAAGAAAGGCTAAAGTGTGAAGGTCAAAGGGTGAAGGCCAAAGCGGATCTCTCACCACACTCCTTCGGTCGGCAAACTAAAATCATTTAGCCTTTATCCTTTAGCCTTTACCCTTTACACTTTAGACCATGGTTTTTTACTTGCCCGAAAACATCGAAAACGCCACATCGCTTGACGATTTGACCCCGCGGCAGATCGTTGCCGAGCTTGATAAGTACGTGGTGGGTCAGGCCAACGCCAAACGCTCCGTGGCGGTGGCACTGCGCAATCGCATGCGCCGGCAAAAACTGACGCCCGAACTTGCTGATGACATTCTTCCCAAGAACATCATCATGATTGGCCCCACCGGCGTGGGCAAAACGGAAATCGCCCGCCGGCTGGCGCGCCTTACCAATTCGCCTTTTCTCAAGATTGAAGCCTCCCGTTTCACTGAGGTTGGCTACGTCGGCCGCGATGTGGAATCGATGATTCGCGACCTGGTGGAAGTCTCCATTGACATGGTTCGCGAAGAGAAAGTGGACGAAGTCGCGGAAAAGGCCGAACAGAACGCCGAGGAGAGGTTGCTTGACCTGCTTCTTCCCCCCCCTCCCGCGATCCGGAAAGCTGAAAAACCCGCGGTTGAAGGCGACGATGGGCGGGCGGCATCGCAAGAGCAGTTTCAGCGCACGCGGGAAAAACTCCGCGCCCAGTTGCGCGAAGGCAAGCTGGATGAACGCGAAGTTGAAGTGGAAATGCGCGACCGGAGCATGCCCTCCTTTGAGGTCATCTCTTCCCAGGGCGTGGAAGAGATGGATGTCAACATCAAGGACATCCTTCCCGGCCTCTTCGGGCAGCGCACCAAGAAACGGCGTATGCACGTCGCCGAGGCCATGGAGTATCTGATCCAGGAAGAAGAAAACCGGCTGATCGATATGGACCAGGTGACGCGCACCGCGGTTGAACGCGCGGAGCAATCTGGCATCATCTTTTTAGATGAAATTGATAAGATCGCCGGGCGCGAGCGGGGTGGCGGCGGTCCGGACGTGAGCCGCGAAGGCGTACAGCGCGACATCCTGCCCATTGTTGAAGGCACGACGGTCAATACGCGCTACGGCATGGTCCGCACGGACCATATTCTGTTCGTCGCCGCGGGCGCATTCCACGTCTCCAAGCCTTCAGACCTGATTCCCGAATTACAGGGCCGCTTTCCCATCCGCGTGGAACTTCATTCGCTGACCACCGACGATTTTATCCGCATCTTGAAGGAACCCAAGAGCGCGCTGGTTAAGCAGTATATTGCGCTGCTGGATACCGAAGGCATCAAGCTGAGTTTCGCCGATGATGCCTTGCAGGAAATCGCCAGGTTTGCCGCGGCAGTGAACGAGGCCACGGAGAATATCGGCGCGCGGCGCCTGCACACCATCATGGAAAAATTGCTGGATGAGATCTCTTTCGAGGGGCCGGACCTGAAAAAGAAAATTGTGCGCATCGATGCCGCCTACGTGCAGAAGCAATTGGCGGACATCGTCAAAAATCAGGACCTCAGCCGATACATCCTGTGAAACCTTATCTTCTTTGTAAGCAGCGGATGACCGCTCCCAACGCCTTCTTTCCGCGAACCGGTCTGCCCAAACGAATTCTACAGGTATTAATATTGGCTTCCGCCGCCGGGTGGCTTTACGGCTGCGGAGTGCAGGGGACGCCCCATCCCCCCCGCGTGGAACTGCCCGCAAAAGTTACCAATCTCACCGCCGAGCAGATCGGGCAAAACGTGGAGATTAATTTCACGCTTCCCAAACAGACCACCGATGGCCAGCGGTTGACCAATCCCTTGGAAATTGAGATCCTGCGCGCCGTGGCTCCCCAGGGACCGGGCCTCGCCAAGCTGCCAGAGCCGGAAGTCTGGATCCACCTCGTTCATAATGAATGGCTGCCGTACGCACAGGACGATAATGTTTCCTACTCCGCGCACCTGACGGAGCAGGAATTTCACGATTGGCGCGGGCAAACACTGGTGGTGGGTGTGCGCACCCTTACGCGGGGATTCCGCCACCGCGCGCTGAACAGCGATGCGTCCAATCTGGTCGACGTGCCCATCCTGGACGTTTCGGAAGCCATGGCCGGGCCCAAGCTGGTGACCACGGAGAAGGCCGTGGAACTTCAATTTTCCACGCCCACCACAACGCTCAGTGGCGCGCCCCTTACTGATTTTGCGGGCTTCCGCGTTTATCGCAGCTTGACGGGCAAGCCCGGCAGCTTTGAAATGCTGGCCGATGTTTCCGGGCCCACTTTTAGCGATTCACATTTTGAGTTCGGCCAAACTTATTACTACCAGGTGCGGGCCACTTTTGGTAAGCCCGGCCATCTGGCCATGAGCGACCCGTCACAAGCGGTGAAGATCACGCCGCGCGATACGTTCCCCCCAACTCCGCCCCAGGGCCTTTCAAGCATCTATTCGGCGGGCGCGGTGGAACTGGTCTGGACGGCCAACACTGAATCCGATCTGGCCGGGTACAACGTCTATCGCCTGGATGATCAAACCGCCCAGCGCGTGAACAAGGAACTGGTGCGAACGCCCATTTTCCGCGATGTCGCGGCCACGGCGGGAAAGACGCTGACCTACTATGTGACGGCGGTCGACCTTTCCGGCAATGAGAGCAAAGCGTCAAAGCACGAAGATGTTGAAACGAAATAAAAGGGCACGGGCTTTGGATACAGTTTAAAGGGTAAGGACTGAAGGGGTACGCATGCCAGGCTGCATCCTTTAAGCTTTTGACATTAACCTTTAATAAAATATAAACAATGTTGGGAATACAATACCTGTGACGCTTTCAAAAGATGTTGGAATTGCCGTTGCGGGGTCCGCCGCACTTGCCCTTGCCAGTGTTTGGGCGTGGAGGACCGTGCGCCGTTGGCGTCGCAAGAGCCCGGAAGAAATTGAGCGCCTGCGCCGAATGGGCGTGAACGCCTGCGGACGCATTGGCTATGGAAGAATCGTGGAACTGGCAGAGCCCCAGCCGGACGGTCCCGTTGGGCCCGTTCTTCTTTATGATTACGAAGTGGCCGGAGTTACCTATGAAGCGGCACAGGACATGAGCGCGCTGCCGGAGATCGCCGCTGCCGCCCCCTTCCTTCCCGGCCAAACCACGAGCGTGAAATTCGATCCGAAACAGCCCACGAATTCCATCCTCGCCTGTGAAACATGGTGCGGCATTCCCGACCTGGAGCCCCACCGCAACCTCTTCCTTGAACCTCAGGAAGAGCCCGCCAAACCTACGCCGCAGTGAAGTTCCTGGAAAGGCCCTCAAGACGGCAAGACTTGCCCCTTCAAGGACGATCAAGTGGGCGCTATTTGCCCAGTTGCAAGGCCCGCCATTCGTTGCCTCAACCACCGGCGTCCGCAACATACTTAGAACCAATCACTTCCATTTCCATTACGGAATGGCGTGAACGGAACAGTAGTTGCATTCAGAAGGGTGCAAGCAAGATTCGGCAATTCCGGCAGGCAGATGGAAGGCACGATGAAAGGCCCAGCTAAAACTCAAGTTTGAGCCTCGCCGGAGTGAGCCAAAGCAACTTCGAGGTGGACCATGTCGGTATCAGGCGTATCCGCAAGCAGTTCTTTGAGCCAAAACCTGCAAACCTGGCAGGCAAGGTCGCAGAAGATTCAAAGCGAGTTCCAACAGCTGGGGCAGGACCTTCAGGCCGGCAACCTCACCCAGGCTCAATCAGACTTCAGCACTTTGAACCAGAACATTTCCACTCCCGTCCAGACCAACAGTTCACTGTCCCAGGCTTTCGGGGCACTGGGAACCGCGCTGCAATCCGGGAACCTCGCCGCCGCGCAAAAGGCATACTCAACCCTTCAGCAGGATGTCCAGCAATCCGGGCTGGGTCATCATCACCACCATGCGGGTGGGAGTTCAGAAATGAACAACTCTTCTTCGGGCAACGTGCTGTCGCAACTCCTGGGAAGCTTGGGAGCGAGCCTTCAATCGGCGAGTTCTTCCGCCGCACAAACGGCCTATTCAACGCTGGCACAGGAATTTCAGGAATTGGGCCTCGGCTCCACCAGTGGAACGGCATCGTCATTGGCGGGGGCGTTGAGCTTCCTGGGTTGACCCACCCGTAGGGCTGAATTCGCTGCGGGGTGAAGGCATTCAATAGGGGGCGCATGCTGCGTCGGGCTTGAGCTCCCCACGCCCCTTGACGTTGGAATACGCTCCGGCCGTTCGCTTCCGCCTGGCAAAGAGATGACCTGCCGGTCGTCCGCATCGTCGCCTTCATCTGCCCCATGATTCGCGGCATCGCACCCTTGCCTGCCACAACATTTCTCCGCTATAGTGCCACTTGGGTTCAGGATGACTCGGGGACAAAAAATCGATGAACTCCGCCGGCGTCATGCCGAAGCAGAAGTTGGCGGAGGCGAGGAACGGCGCGCCCGTCAGCACGCGGAGGGAAAGCTCTCAGCGCGCGAGCGGATCCTGCTGCTCTTTGACGAAGGCACCTTCGAAGAGATCGACAAACTGGTTGAGCATGGCTGCCAGGACTTCGGCATGGCCGAGCAGCGCATCTCTGGCGATGGCGTGATATCGGGCTATGGCAGAATCAACGGGCGCCTTACCTACGCCTTTGCCCAGGACTTCACCGTGTTCGGGGGGTCGCTGAGCGGAGCCAACGCGGCCAAGATCTGCAAGGTGATGGACCTTGCCATGAAGGTTGGCGCGCCGATTGTGGGCCTGAACGATTCGGGAGGCGCGCGCATTCAGGAAGGCGTGGCATCGCTCGCGGGCTATGCGGATATCTTCCTGCGCAATACGCTGGCTTCCGGGGTCATCCCCCAAATTTCCGCCATCATGGGGCCCTGCGCAGGCGGAGCGGTCTATTCGCCTGCCATAACTGACTTCACCCTGATGGTCAAAGACTCCAGTTACATGTTTGTGACCGGGCCGGACGTCATCAAGACGGTGATGCATGAGGATGTGAGCAAGGAGGATTTGGGCGGATCCATGACCCACAACGCCACCAGCGGCGTGGCGCACTTTATCGCCCGCAACGACGCTGACTGCCTGGCGCTGACCCGCGAATTGCTCAGCTTCATGCCCCAGAACAATCACGAGGATCCGCCCCGCGTTGAGACCAAGGACCCCATCGACCGGCGGGACGAGGCGCTTGACACGCTTGTGCCGATTGAGCCTGACAAGCCGTACGACATCAAGGAAATCTTCTCGCGAGTGGTGGACGACGGCTACTTCGTGGAAGTTCACGAGCACTTTGCCAAAAACCTGGTGGTGGGATTCGCCCGGTTGGGTGGGAAGAGCGTGGGGATCGTGGCCAATCAACCCGCGTTCCTGGCCGGGTGCCTTGATATCAATGCCTCGGTAAAAGGGGCGCGATTTGTGCGCTTCTGTGACGCCTTCAATATTCCTCTGATCACTTTCGAGGATGTTCCCGGATTCCTGCCCGGCACGCAGCAGGAGTATGGCGGCATCATCCGGCACGGCGCCAAGCTGCTCTTTGCTTTTGCGGAAGCCACCGTGCCCAAGATCACCCTCATCACGCGCAAAGCTTACGGCGGCGCGTATTGCGTGATGGCTTCCAAGCACCTGCGCACGGATGTGAACCTTGCTTATCCCACGGCGGAAATTGCCGTGATGGGACCGGAAGGCGCGGTGAACATCGTCTACCGCCGCGAACTGCAAAAGGCCGAGGATCCCGAAGCCATGCGCCGGGAGAAAGCTGAGGAATTCCGCCAGCGCTTCGCCAACCCCTACATCGCCGCGGAGCGTGGCTGGGTTGACGCCGTCATCGAACCCCGAGACACGCGCCCCAAATTAATCGCTGCCCTTCGCATGCTTGAAACCAAGCGCGACACCATGCCACCCAAGAAGCATGGCAATATTCCGCTATAAATCTGGATCGAAACTCGATCTGTCCAACAGGGAACTTGATTGTTCCGAACCTTATCCCTTATCCTGACGCCGACGGAAATGCAAACTGGAGACCCAATATGGTCAGGTGTGGTTCCTGTGGTGAAAATGTTCCGGAGACCCACCAATTCTGTTCCTTGTGCGGAGCTCCGCTCGACTCCAGTCCGCTCACGACCGCAGACGTAACCCCACCCGGGCCCGCGCCCACACCGGGCAGGAAACCTCCGTCAAAGCAGCGGTCCTCTTCCCTGGGATCATCCAAGTCGAACACCTCATCGGGTCTCTCCAGTGAGGGCCGCTTCCTGCCTGGCACTTTGCTGGCCGGACGATATCGGATTGTCGCCGTGCTCGGCAAGGGCGGCATGGGCGAGGTTTATCGCGCCGATGACCTGATCCTGGAACAACCTGTGGCGCTGAAGTTTCTGCCTGAAGCCCTGGCCACGGATGAAGACTCGCTGGAGCGCTTCCGCAATGAGATCCGTGTGGCCCGCCGCGTTTCGCACCCCAATGTTTGTCGCGTCTACGACGTTGGCGAAGTGGATGGGCACACCTTTCTTTCAATGGAATACGTGGACGGCGAAGACCTAGCCTCCTTGTTGCGACGCATCGGCCGCCTGCCCGGCGACAAAGCCCTGGAAATTGCGCGCCAACTTTGCGCGGGGCTTGCCGCGGCACACCGCGAAGGCGTGCTGCACCGTGATCTGAAGCCCGCGAACATCATGCTCGACGGGCGGGGGCGCGCGGTGATGACGGATTTTGGTTTGGCGAGCCTGGCGGACAAAGTGGAGGGCATTGAGGCGCGTAACGGTACGCCCGCCTACATGGCTCCTGAACAACTTGCGGGGCGCGAGGTAACTGCGCGCAGCGATATCTACTCACTCGGTCTCGTATTCTACGAAATCTTTACGGGAAAGCGCGTCTTTGCGGCTGAGAGCTTGCCGGAGTTGATCAAGCAGCGCAACCAGCAAGTACTGAGCAGCCCTTCGACCTTTGTGAAGGATCTCGACCCCGCTGTCGAGCGAGTGATTCTGCGGTGCCTCGAGACTGAACCCGCCAAACGCCCTGCGGCAGCGCTGGGAGTGGCGGCGGCCTTGCCGGGAGGCGATCCGCTGGCGGCAGCGCTGGCAGCCGGCGAGACCCCCTCACCGCAGATGGTGGCCGCCGCGGGCGAAACAAGTGGCCTTGCGCCGCGTGCGGCTGTCATCAGCCTGACGGCGGTCATCCTGGGTCTGGCCGCAGTGGTCTTTCTCGGCCTGGCAGTGAGTGGCCTCCGGCTGATGAACGGCGTCTTGCCTCCGGATGTCCTGGACCAGAAAGCGCGGGAAACAATTGAAAAACTTGGGTATCCCGCCCAGGCCATCGACCGGGCCGCGATGTTTGGCTATGATACAAACTTCACCGACTATGTCCATACCCACCTTGCGCCACATCCTGATTGGCCGAAGGTGCTTTCCCAGCGTCCGCAAGTGGTTGTGTATTCCTACCGGCAGAGTCCCGTGTACCTCGATCCCGACCGCTTCAACGTTTTCCTGACGCCGGGCGTTGTCACTTTTGACGACCCGCCCGCCATCCAATCGGGCATGATCAACCTCGTTCTTGATGCTCAGGGACGGCTCAGCTACTTGCAAGTCATTCCGAAAGAAGTTGACCCTGATCCCACCCCGGCACAGCCTGCAGATTGGAAGGCCCTCTTCACCGCCGCGGAGTTGAACCCGGACCAGTTCCATCAGGCCACCCCCACCTGGGTATCGCTCGCGGCCTTTGATGAGCGTGCCGCGTGGACAGGGTCCTGGCCGGGCACCGATTTTCCCCTGCGAATTGAGGCGGCAGCCTGGCGTGGCAAGCCTGTCTTCTTTAACTTGATTGGACCCTGGACCACTCCCGATCGTTCCCCTTCCGACAATCAGAAGGCGGGGCGGCACGCCAGCCAGATCATCGAGGTCATCATGGCCATTCTGTTTCTGGCCGGAGGCGCGCTGTTGGCCCGTCGAAACTATTTAAAGGGCAAGAGCGACGTGCAAGGCGCCTTCCGTCTGGCCGGTGCCACCTTTGTGATCAACATGGCGCTGTGGGTGTGCCTGAATCACTTCATTCCCACCCTTGCCACCTTCGGACGTTTCATCCTGGCCATCAGCACCTCGCTGTTTCTTTCGGCTGCAATCTGGACGCTCTATGTTGCGCTTGAGCCCTACGTGCGCAGGAATTGGCCCCACGCCATCATCTCCTGGAGCCGCCTTGTGGGAGGCGGTCTGCGTGATCCGCTGGTGGGCCGGGACATTCTGTGGGGGGTTCTCCTGGGCATACTCTGGTCGATCATCGTAGGGGTGGGCTTCCTCTTCCTGAAACGTGTGGGGGCAACA
>Ga0302320_10001867_pt1 | contig 50221 bp, 43 predicted proteins | sample Bog_T0_3_FD_202130 | JGI IMG/M metagenome (GOLD analysis project Ga0302320, IMG submission 202130) | Peat permafrost microbial communities from Stordalen Mire near Abisko, Sweden - Bog_T0_3 | ecosystem: Environmental > Terrestrial > Soil > Wetlands > Peat | place: Sweden: Abisko, Stordalen Mire... | reverse complement strand
CTCGAGAAATTCCTCATTGAGGCAAGGGAGCGGGACCCGGGCTATTTCCCCGACTTGTCCCTTTGCGTCATCAAGCTTCTGGGCAGGGGTGAATACGTTGTTGAATTCCCGGGCGCCGAGGTGCCAGGCCACTTCGGCCTGGCCGTGAAGGAGTATTCCCACTCGACGGCCCCCAACCGGCGCTTCCCCGACCTCATCATCCAGCGTCTTCTCAGGGCGTCCCTCTCGGGCTCACCCCTCCCTTACAGGAGCGAGGAACTCCTGGCGATAGCACAGCACTGCACCGAGCAGGAAAACGAGGCGAAGAAGGTCGAGCGCCAATTGATCAAATCCGCAGCGGCAATCTTGCTCGAGAACCGGATCGGTGAGTTGTTCGACTCAACAGTGACCGGCGTCACGGACCGGGGAACCTGGGTGCGCCTCTACAAGCCGCCGATAGAGGGCAAGCTCGTCAAGGGAGGAGAGAACCGGAAGGTGGGCGACCGCCTGCGCGTCAGGCTGGTGCACACCGACGTTGAAAAGGGGCATATCGATTTCAATGCGGATTAGTCTTGGCCGCAACGCGCGACGCTAAGCGCCGCACGCGAAAGCTTTTTTAGAAACACGAGAGGAAAAAAGGTTCCGTACGCACGCCTCCGTGGCGTTTTTATTAGCGCGCCTTCTCTCGTCCGGCGGCGGTTCCTAATTTCCGCACCGGCTTCGCCGTGCTGCGCCCCCGACACGCGCCTTGTGCAAGGCACTAACACGGAACTTTGCGCGCGCATGCGGTCGAACAAGAAACCGGAAAACCCAAAAGGTCTACCGGCCTTTAACCAAAAACCTGATACAATGAAGAAAATTAAAACTGAAAAAACCCTCCTTGTGGCTGCGCTCGCGCTCGGCCTAACCATTTCCGCATCGGCCCAGTCGGGGCCGTCCTCGCCTCAGGGCGCTCCTGCCCAAGGGCCCGACGGCGGACTTGTCGGCAATAGCTACACCGAGTTCAGCTTGGGCTACGACAAGCAGAACTCAACACCGGGACTGCTCCACGACTACAACTTCATCTACAATGAGTCTGTGGTTAAGGATGCGGCCTTCGGCATCGACGGAAACTTTTCGTATGACTACCTCACGGGAGGCGCCCTAGGCTACCATGACTATCGTAACGAATTGCTGCTCGGCGCGACCGCCTACGCTGTAGAGAGCTGGGGAAGGCCGTTCATCACTGCGGACGCCGGGTGGGTGACGCAGCAGACAGCCGACCTCACCTCGAACGCGTTTGCATATTCGCTGACTAGCGGCATTGAGTTCCCAGTCATCAAGGATCTGTTCCTGACCCCCTTCGTTTCATACGATGGCGAGCCCCGCCTCAGGGATCACGAACCGTCAATCGCAACGCTGACGAACTTCCAGTGGGAGTATGGTGTCAAGGCCACCTACAGGATCACCCGCGAGTGGAGCGCATCCCTCACAGCTGAGCTCGACCAGCATAGCTCCAAGGATCTTGGGCTCAGGGCCGGCCTGACGTACCACTTCTAAGGCTGCCAAGCGAATGCTTCCGAGGGCCGGTTTGCGACAAATGCGCGACCCGGCCCTTTTTGTGCACCCTGCACCTTGGATCCTGCCGCGGACGCTGCCCCACGTTATGGCGTCACCTTTATCCGCGGAATGCGTCTTGCTGTTGCGAGGTAGACCTTCGCCGCAAGCCTCTTGTACAACGGAGATTCCTCAAGAAAACCGCTGGAACAGTGGCAACGGTGAGGATGTCGAACTACATTACGATCAAAGGCAGCAAGATCTACAAATCATGAATTCGAAACTAAGAATGTTACTGGCTGGAGCAGCTTGCATCGCGGCTTGCGCAATTGGGCGCGCCGACCCTGCAGCCAATTCGGGCGCCCCGGACGCCGGGCCGGCTGTTGACAACCCGGTTGCGGGTCCCGCTCCGTCCGCGGAGTACGTGTGGATGTCGGGCCATTGGAATTCCGTGAATGGCCAGTGGAAATGGGTGGCAAGCCATTGGGACCTTCCCCCCAACCGCAGCGCGGTATGGGTGGAGGGGCACTGGGCCCCTTCGAATGGCCAGTGGGTTTGGGTGAACGGCGCATGGAACGTGGCGCATGCGCCGCAATCGCCGAGCGCTCCTCCCGCGCAGCCTGGCGCCGCGTACCCTCAAGGGATGCCAACGCCCTACACTCCCCCCCCAGGGGTGGCTGTTGCTGGCCAGCAATCGCAGGTCGTCTACCAGCAGCCCGGCGTGGGTTATTATGATCCCGCGGTATACGGAGCTGCCTATCCGGGCTATTACTGGAACGGCGACGCCTGGGCCTGGGGATTCTACCCGTCGGCGCTCTACCTCGGCTTTGGCTGGGGAGGATGGGGCCATGGCGGCTGGGGTCACGGATTCGGCGGAGGCGGTCACTTCCGCTAGGAGCAAAGCCCTTTGAGCTGCGCGGGGACTACGGGCTCCGCGCAGTTTTCGTTAATGAGTCCTCCGGGATGCTCGATGAGCCCCGGATTTCTTCGGTCTCTTTTTTATGGATGTGCGGTGCCCTGCCGCGCATCGTGAATGCCTAAGTGAACACCCACTCGCCCGAATGCCCGTCCGGACGCTTCTCGAGCCTTTGAAAATCCTCGCACCATGTTCGGATTTGCCGTGGGCGAGGTAAGGAGGGCGCGCGCAAGCGCGGCAGGCTGCCTGGAGGTGGCGCAGAAGGTCTGGCACTACCGGAGCGACCAGCTTCCGGCGCACGAGGCCGACGGGCTTCGCAGGCAGATCGACCTGCTTCGCCTCCTCCTCGGTTCACGCGCGCAATCGAAAGAGCTGGCCGTTGCGACGGAGGCGCTTGAAAAGACCCTGCGCGAGGTCGGCGGCAACCTCTACCCCAAGAGCGCCCTGGCGGAGAACATCGAGTTCCTGCTTCTCATTGCCATCGTCGTCATCGGGTTTCGCTCCTACTTCGTGCAAAACTTCGTCATACCGACGAACTCGATGTGGCCGACCTACAACGGAATGACCCCGCAGGTCTTCCGCACCCCGGCCGACGAGCCAGGGGTTCTGTCGGAGGCCGGACGCATCCTTGCCGTCGGAGCGTGGCCTCACAGGCTGAATTCCCCAGCCGGTGGCGAGATACTGATCCCTATAGGCGGAAGCCGGAGCCTCGGATATGCGCACTGCATTCCCGTCAACGGCCGCTCCTGGTTGGTTCTTCCGTCGAAGGAACGGGAGTACACATTCATTGTCGGGGGCGAGCAGGTGCGCACCCGCGTGCCCCTGGACTTCGACTTCGACTGGGCGGTCTATGACGGGTTTTTCAGCAAAGGGGAGCCCTACACCCACAAGCGCCTCGCAGCGGCGATCGGGGCGAAGCTGCAGTCAGGGGACTATGTGGACCTCGTGGTTGACGGCGAACCCCTGCACTGCATCCGCACGGGCCGCCTTGTGAAGGCGGGCGAACGGCTATTAGCCTTCGACGAATTGGCGGGCGACAAGGTGCTGGTCGACCGGTTCAGCTACAATTTCGTACGGCCCGAGGTAGGCAGCGGGTTCGTGTTCAGCACAGGGAAGATACCCGGCATCGCCCGTTACCATGGCGACACCTTTTACATCAAGCGGCTTGTAGGGATCCCCGGCGACACCCTTGAGGTCAGGGGAACGACCCTGTTCCGTAATGGCGCGCCCATCGAGGGATCGGATGTGTTCGCCGCCAACTCAAGTCAGACGGGCAAGTATCCCGGCTATGAGGCGAGCGGGCTTCTCGCGCCGGGCTCGCAAGTCCACGTGGAACCCGGCAGCTACTTCGCCATGGGAGACAACTCGCCTAACAGCGGCGACGGGAGGGAATGGGGTTTTGTTCCGGCAAAGGAGGCCCTGGGCCGGCCCATCGCGGTGTACTACCCGCTGGCCCGCTGGTCCCTCGCCCATTGAGGGCGGGCGCCCTGCGGAGCAGGGAACGGCGGCCGGCTGCCGTAGCCTGAGCCCTATCGCGGCCCGGACAGGCGTTCGCGCACGGCGCCGGCCGAAAGGCCCCTGATCTCGATGAGCTTGGAACGCGACTTGCCACCCCGGACCAGGGCCACCGCGCCCCTCGGCAATTCAAGCTGTTCGGAAATAAACTCGCAAAGCGCTTCGTTCGCGCGGCCATCCAGCGCCGGGGCGCGCACCTTCGCCTTGAGCTCCTCGCCCACCCAGCCGACGACCTCGTCGCGGCGGGCGTTTGGTGTCGCCCTCACAGAGATTCGGCAGGATTCAAGCACGCCGATACGTCGGCGCCCTTGCGTGCTCCTGTCAAGCGGCTCAAGGGGACCCAAAGTTTCAGAATCGTGACGCAGGCCCAGTTGATGACAGGGGCAGTCCTGCACACCTTGGGCCTGAAGCACTGCAAGCCTGTAATCCACGGAACGTTTTCCCCCAACTCGCGTCTTAGCCTACAACGCCCGCAGCGCCATGAAAGCAGACACATTGACCCTTGAGCCAAGAGGCGCCGAAGTGGATCACCTCCTGAAGCTGGAGATCCTCATTGCACAGCGTGCAGACGAGCTATGGATGCGCTCGGGCTCGACACGCGGCACCGACCTCATCCATTGGATCCAGGCCGAGCGCGAGGTGTTCGGGCGCTACATCGGATTGGGCAAGGCAAGGAAGCCCCTCGCGGCGTCGCATAGCTAACGGTCGAAGAACCCCCGGGCCGCGGGTCACGCCGGGACAATATCTTGCCGGGAAGCGCCGCGTCCGCCATGTTGGCGATCGGTTCCGTTACCCTCTGATCTCCTCATGCAACACCTGGGCCTGCTGTTCACGCTAAGCCTCCTCGCGGTCAACATCTGGGGCCTGATGCTCGCGACGGGGCTTTATTGGAGGAACAGGTGGTTTGCGCTGGCAATCGGGCCACTGCTCGCCGTCACAGCGCTTTATGCGATCGAATGCCACCACGGCCTGGGACCCTCGCTTCCAGGCCTGGAGGTGATCTCGACGCTTTGCTCGGTGGCGCTCATCACGTTCTGCCTTGGGGATTCGGAGCCCCCACGCCTCGGCGAACGGGGCGTGGCCCTTGTCAGGGAATGGAGAAGCGAGTTCGCGCCGCGCAAGCTGGTCGGCTGCTTCGGAGTCTGCACCCTCGTCTTCCTGTACACCCTGATGTGGCGGTTCACCTTCCCCAACATCGACGGTTCGTCGGAGAAGATCGCCGACTTCTCCTACATCTGCAGCTACTACACGGGAGAGACCATCCCGGTGCCTGATGTCTGGTACCACCCGTACCTCTCGACGCAGTATTATAGCTTCCAGCACTACGGGGCCGCCCTGATGGGGCGCGTGCTGCTGCTGCCAACGGGAACGGCCTACAATCTGGGTTATTGCCTCCTGGTCGCTCTCGGCGGCACCTCCTTCGCAGGGACGGTCTTCCTGATCGCCAAGAAGAAATGGGTGAGGACCCTGGTCATAGCCTGCTTCATCGTCGGCGGCACGGGGATGACCCTGCTCGTCCACGCCACGGACAAGAGCGTCACCCCCTGGACGAGCATGCGCTACATAGGCAGCGCACAGATGGACAAAGCCCCGCTCGGAACATGGCTCAGGGACTACAATTGGAAATACACGGTGCGCGACCCAGAGGGCGTGCCGCACCGGATGGAACTGCCGGGAGAGATATTCTCCTACGTGGTCTTCCTTGGGGACTACCATGCGCCGCTCTCGGGCTACTACCTCATGGGCGTGAGCGCGATGGCGATGCTGCTCTGGATGCGCCAGAGGCAGCAGCGCTACGCGGTTATCGCGGGCTGCACTCTCACATGGACCCTCCTCGCGAACACATGGGTCCTGCCGCTTCAGGGAATCGCCGTGGGCGCATGGGTCGCGGCCAACTGGAAGGACTGGCGGCGGCTCGTCCCTGCGGTCGCGGCCGGTGCCGCACTCGTCTGGCTGGCGGCCTGGGTGTACCTCGCGGCGTTCACTTCCTCCGCATCAGGATACAACGTGGGCTTGAGGTTCGTGCCGTGGAATGAGCACACGCCCCCGATCCTTTTCGCGTTGTTCATGCTTCCCACAATCGCGCTGGCCTTGCTTGGGCTCGTTTCGGGCACCCCTGAGGGGCGCCGGCTCGGGATGCTCTGGGCCTTCCTCATCCTGTTCAGCGAGTTCTTCTTCGTGAAGGACGAATACTCAGGCATGTACGAGCGTTTCAACACGACCCTGAAATGGTGGCCGTGGGTCACCGCGGGAACGCTGATGACGCTGGGGCCCGTCGTCCTTGAGCGCTCCCGGAGCACCTGGGTACGTGCCGTCGGCTTCATCTTCTGCCTGTATCCCTGCTTCTATATCATCGACCTCTGGGAACCCCTCCACAGCGGAGCAAAGGACTCGATGGGAATGCTCGAGGGCACGAACTACCTGACCAAGGACCAGTTTCCGCGCCTGATGCTCGGTCGCCTGAAGGTCGAGAAGCCGGGCGTGGTGGTGGAGAGGCCCGACAAGGAGGGTGGCTTCACCAACTCAGCCGTCATCCCCCTGTTTGCCGGCCAGCGGATGTGGCTGGGCTGGTGGGGCCACGAGCTCCTCTGGCGCGGCAACAGCGAGGATGTGCGCAGGCGCCACGACCGCCTCACGCAATTCTACGAAGGAAACGTGCCCGACGCGGGAAAATGGCTGCTGGCGCAGGGAGTCGACTACGTCCTCTGGTACCGCCCGGGCGACACCCCGCAGCTTTGGGACAAGGTAAACAAGTCTATGGGCCCGGAGTACATCTGGTGCGACATCCTCACCTACCAGGATGAGGATGGCAGGCGGGTGGGCTTTTGGCGGCGTGCGCCTGCCGGGCCGTGAACAAGCTCTGCATCTTCGCGGGCACGATGGTGGGCGGCTACCTCGCCGGCTATCTGTGCTCCAACCTTGGGATCATGGTTGAGCTGCTCGCGAGCGGCATAGGCAGCATAGTCGGCGTATACCTCGGCTGGAGGCTCGCCCGCTGGATAGAACGCTGAAACAACAGCCTCAGCTGGGCTCGACGTGCACGGTCACGTCGCTCACCCGCAGGCGCGAGGCCAAGAGCGTGTCCTTGACCGCATGGGCGATCTCGTGCCCCCGCCTGACGCTCAGGTCGCCCGCCACGAGGACCTCGATCTCGACCAGATAGCTCAGGCCGCTCTTGCGGATCCGGCACTTGTCGAGGCTCGACACCCCGGGAACCCCCAGTGCGAGCTCCCGCACGTCGTTCTCCACCTTCGCCGGCACGGCAATGTCCATGACCTCGTTGAGCGAGCGCTGGCAGATCTTCATCCCGTTAAAGGCAATCACCGCTGAGGCCACGAGCGCGGCCCAGCCGTCCGCCGCGGCATAGGCGGGGCCGCCAACGACGGCGAAGGAGATCCCCACGAAGGCGGCCGCCGAGGTCACCGCGTCCGAAAGGTGATGCCACGCCTCCGCCCCGAGCGCCGAGCTCTCGGTGTCGCGTCCCACCTCGTTAAGGCGCCGCGAGAACACGACCTTGGCGGCGGCTGCGGCGGCGAGGATCACGAGCGTCCACCAATGGGGGAGCCTCTGCGGATTGCGGATCTCGGCGACCGCGTGCCAGCCTATGCCTGCGCTGGCCGCCAGCACGACGATGGAGGTGAAGAGGCCCGACACCGCCTCGGCCTTGCCGTGCCCGTAGGGATGGTCCTTGTCGGGCGGCTGCGCCGCCCATTGGAAGCCTCCCCATATCAGCAGGGAAATCGCGATGTCGCTAAGCGACTCCACGCCGTCGGCCACGAGAGCGTAGGCATCGCCCACCACCCCGCCGCCTATCTTGACGACGCCGAGTACCGCGTTCAGCGCCATGCCGCGGGCTATCAGGCGCGCGCCCTTCTGGGCGCGATCCCTGATTGCGGCATGTTGAGGAAGCATCTGCTCAGGCATCGGCGACTCGAAGCTGGGCACGCTTCCGGGAAATCTCAACACCTCGCCGTTGACCCCGCCAGCCCTGCGGCCATGGTGGAGCCACCCGATGGCCGCCCAGATCCGTTCCATCCCCAACGACCCAGTGAAGCAGTTCTCGGTTTTCGCGGAGAACCGGGTGGGCCGCCTCTACGACCTGACGACGATGCTCAAGGACAGTAATGTTCACATCATGGCGATCACGGTCCTGGACACCACCGACAGCTCGATAATCCGCGTCGTCGTGGACGACCCCGACAGGGCGCGAGAGCTGCTGGTGAACAACGATTTCCCGTACAGCGAAAGCAGCATCCTCGCCGTGGAGATCACGGACGAGTCCGAGCTGAAGAGCGTACTGGCATCCCTGCTCGAGGCTGAGATCAACACGCATTACGTCTACAGCTTCATCCGCAGGCCGCTGGACCGTGCGGCACTGGCGATCAGCGCGGAGGATCCCGAGACCGCAGCGCAAGCCCTGGCGAATCGCGGGTTCAAGGTGCTGCAGCAGAGCGACATTTCCCGGTAGCCGAACAACGGCCGCTATTCGGCGACCTGCCCGGGACCCTCGGCATCGAGGGCATAGATGCCCGTCATGTAGCCGCTTTCGAACGTCGCGCAGACCTTGAACTGGCCCCGGAATGAAATGGGGACGTCCTGGATGACGGGCACGCCCTTCGGGCACTTCACGACCACCCAGTCGTTCATGTTGGGCACGGTGCCGTAACAGCAGGCCATCTGGTTCGCCATCAGCAGAAACTCGGTGGCCTTGCCGTTGTCGAGCTTGGTCGGGAGCATGAAGCCAGTGATGATCGCCCTCTTCCCGTTCCATGACTTCACCACCGGGGGTATCTGCTCCTCCCCCGTCGGCGGGGTCGCTTTCGGGTTGGCCACAGGGTCGTATTCCGGAGCAACGAACTTGAAGCTGGAAAGCCTGTCGAAGCCGAGCTTGAGGTAGGCCCCCTCCACCTCCGGGGCGGGTATGTTGAGCTGCGCGACCGCGGGCTCGGCCAGAGCGCCGAGCGGCAGCACGAGAAACGCCAGGGAAAGCAGCCTCATCCGGCCACACTACCACAACCGCCGGCTTCGTCAAAGGGCATTGCCCGTGACCGCCAGCGCGGCAAGGGGTTGCAACCAACCCGGGAAGGCGCAAGCTCGGGTTAATTCCATGCCAAACGCCGCGAACGAGCTGCTGATCCTTGGGCTCCTCATCGTCGCGAACGGGATCCTGACCGCCGCCGAGACCGCATTCGTGTCGGCACGCAGGGCAAAGCTCAGGCGCATGGCGGAATCCGGCAGCGAGGGGGCGCATGCCGCCCTCGAAATCGCCGAGCACCCAGGCCGATTCCTAGGGTTTGTGCAGTTTTTTCTCACGCTAACTTGTGTGGTCGGGGGCGTGATCGTCGTCTCCTCGACCGCAGATGTGTTTGCGTCATGGTTTTCGCGCTGGCCGGGAGCCGCACCTTGGGCAGAGCTCGCGGCGCTCATTGCCGCAACCCTGGGGCTGGCCTCCGTGATGCTGTTCCTCGGCGAGCTGCTGCCAAAGCGCATCGCGCTCTCAAACCCTGAGCGGATGGCCGTGATCCTCGGGCCGCTGATGCGCTCGGTCTCGCGCGTCGCGAGCCCGCTGTCGGCCGCTCTGGGCTCCATGGGCGACGCCGTCGCGAGCGCGATGGGATTCAAACCCAGGCCGGTAGCGGAGACTGTAGGAGACGAGGACGTCCGCGCGCTCGTTGAGCGCGGCCTGCACGCCGGCGTGTTCAAGAGGGCCAAGAAGGAGATGGTCGAGGGCGTCCTGTCCCTGGACAATCTTCTAGTCACGGCGATCATGACGCCGCGCTCAAAGATCGTGTTCCTGAACATCGACGACAACGAGGAGACCAACTGGAGGAAGATCGTGACGAGCGGCCACTCGTACTTTCCGGTCTACCAGGGCAACCGCGACCAAGTCGTCGGGCTGGTGTCGGTCAAGGCGCTTTGGGCTCACTCGGCAATCGGGCTGCCGACGACGCTGAAGAACCTGCTGGTGCCCCCGCTCATCGCCTCCGAGGCGATGACAGCCATTCAGCTCCTCGAGCAGTTCAAGAAGACGGGCAAGCACACCGCGGTGATCTCGGATGAATTCGGCGCGGTCCAGGGCCTAGTGACCCTGATTGATGTTTTTGAGGCAATCGTCGGCGACCTGCCTGAGCAGGGCCGCCGCGGCGAGACGGCCATGAAACGTCTCGAGGATGGGTCGTGGCTGTTCGATGCGACGCTACCGATCGCAGACTTCAAGTCGGCGCTGGGCCTCTCGTCAGCGCTTCCCAATGAATCAGAGGCCGAGTACCGCACGGCGGGCGGCTTTGTCGTCACCCAGTTCGGGCGGATACCCGCCCCGGGCGACCAGTTTGAGTGGGGGGGCTGGAAATTCGAGGTTGCCGAGATGGACCGGCAGCGCGTTGACAAGCTCAAGGTCACGGCGGTGGCCCCCGAAGCCGCGAAGGCAAAGCCGTGACCCCGGGAGACTGCGAATAACTTGTCGGCAAAGGCTCGTTGCCTTTAAGTCCGCGGCGCCCGAACTTTCGAGCATGGCCGACAAATGCAAGACGCCTTCACCGGACAGCCCACGCGCATCCGAGGCCCACTCCTCCCGGACGAGGCCGGGCGAGCCGCTATTCAAGACGATCACGGCCGACGACTGGAAGCGCTCGCTCGCCTTGGCGCGGCAGCAATCGAATGCGGTCTCAGGGCAGATACGGACCGCGATCTCGTCCTTCTCAAAGAAGACGAAGTAAGCCTGCTGGAGGGCGCGGGCGCGGAATGGGCGGCGCTCGGCGAGGCGATTCGCGCGCTGCGCGTAAAGCTACCCCTCAGGTCGCTCTCCGATTTCGGTTTTGCCGAGTCCGAGGAAAACCCTCTGGAGGAGGCGAACCCGCGGATGCAGCGGATCGGCGTGGGTGTGGAAGCCTGGGCATTCGAGTCCGAGGACTCGTCCGTCTACAAGTTCTACCTCCCGCGCGAGGAAAAGAGGATCGGTAGCGCGTTCGGCTTCCAGAGCGGCGACGAGACCCTGCTGCTGGCGGAGGCACGCCTGGGGGACTACCAGGCCTTGCTGGAGAAGCTGCTGATTATCCAGCTCATCGGGGGAATGGCGACCGAGGTGGTGGGCGTGACCCATGAGGGAATCCTCGTCGCAAAGCAGGCCCTCGGAGAGACCCTGCCGCAGGGAGATGATATGTCCCGCGACCTGCCTCCGGGACTGATCGAGATTCCCTCCCGCTTCCTGAGGGCGAACCGCGACCACCCGAGACTGCTGTTCGTGGGCGGGCACCCCTACCTTGTCGCGGATCTCCACGCCCGGAATTTCGTCAGGGGCCTCGACAGGCGCCTGCATGTGATCGACCTGGTGGCCGGGCCCTGGCCCGAGGCGCAGACGCCTCTGATTTCAGGCTGGCTGGAACGGGTCAGGGCGAACCCTGCGGCGGACGCCCTGCCTGCGGCGCCCGACGAGGAGCTCTGAGCCGGGCGCCCGGAGGAGGGGTTCAGCCCTTCTGGGCGGCAAGGACGGCGAGCACGTCCTCGGCCTGCTTCGAGGTCTTTGCACTGTAGTCCGCCCAGACGATCTTCCCGTCCTTGATGAGGAAGGCTTCCCTGTTGGCAAAGGAGCCGATGGGACCCAGGCTCTTCACTGCAACGCCAAAGGCGTTCACGACGGTGCGATCCGGGTCCGCAATCAGGGTGAATGGGAAGTGGTACTTGTCCTTGAAGGCCTTCTGGGCCCCGACCTGATCCAAGCTGACCCCAATCACAACCACCCCCTTCTTGGTCAGTTCCTCGTAGGCGTCGCGCAGGGAACAGCCCTGCGCCGTGCAACCCGAAGTGTCCGCCTTCGGATAGAAGTAAACTAGTGTATAAGGCTGCTTGGCATAGACTTCTGAAAAGTTGATGCGCTGGCCGTTTTCGGTGATACCGGTGACCTCGGGCGCCTTGTCGCCTACCTGGAGTTCGGCCTTGGATTTGTTGGTCATGAGCAAAGCCGCAATGACGGCTAATAGGGGGGTGATCTTGAGTTTCATGGCGGCGGCACCCTCCCCTTGGAACGTCGGTTTTGCAAGCGGGAGCTGGGATTAGGGAATCGCACAAATGCCCTCCCCTTTTTCGGAACCTTTTCAGATCCATGGCAGACTAAAAACAGCTGCCAGAAACCCATGCTGCCTGGCATTGCATTTGTGCGCTTTCTCTGTAAGCAGCATTATCCTTCATGCTAATCCCTCCGTTCCCCAGAACCCGCCTTTGCGGTATCCTATTTGCGGGTTGTCTTGTGCTGGCCTCTTTTGGCGAAAATCTTCGCGCTCAATTGGTCAATCCCGTCAACGATGGTTTCAACCCGAACCCGAACGGGATCGTCAATGCCGTGGCCGTTCAGCCGGATGGTAAGATACTGATGGGAGGATATTTTACGCAGATTCAGCCCGACGGGAATCCCGTTTCAACCCACAACTACATCGCCCGGTTGAACCATGACGGCTCCGTGGACTCCTCGTTCAGCCCGAGTACGAACGGTGTCGTCCGTTCGATCGTCCTTCAGCCTTCGGGCCAAATCCTGATCAGCGGTGAGTTCACGACCGTGCAGGGCACGGGCAGCTCCACTGCAGTGACACGCAACTATGTGGCCCGCCTCAACGCGGATGGAACCCTCGATAACTCGTTCAATCCGAATGCGAACGCCATTGTCTACGCCGTAGCCTACGAAAACAGCGGCCAGGTCGTCATCGGTGGATCGTTCACCAGTATTCAGCCCACCGGCTCGTCCAGCCCTGTTACCCGCAACCACATTGCCCGCATTAACGCGGACGGAAGCCTGGACATCAACTTCAACCCCAACACGGACAAGACGGTGCTGTCGCTCGCCGTGCAGAACAATGGCCAGATCATTGTCGGCGGCGGTTTTTCGGTCCTCCAGCCGACCGGAGCGGCCCTGCCGATCACGCGCAACTGCATTGCCAGGCTCAATCCCGACGGCTCGCTCGACACCGGGTTTGACCCCGAGGCCAGCGGCAGCGTCATGGCCATCGCGATCCAGACGGACGGCAAGATCATCGTCGGCGGCCAGTTCACCTCGTTTGAACCCAACGGCGCCACAGCGGCAACCCAGTGCGATTTCCTGGCCAGGATCAATACGGACGGCTCGCTCGACAACAACTTCATCGTGAATCCCCTCGCCTACGTTTCGGCGTTGGCCATACAGGGCGACGGTGAGATCCTGATCGGCGGCATCTTCACGTCGGTTTACGCAGTCAACAGCACGGCCGCCGCCTCGATCAGTTACGCCGCGCGCATCAATCCGGACGGCTCAGTCGACTATTCATTCGACCCCGGCCCGGACCAAGCCGTGCAGGCGATCGCGGTGGAGTCCGACGGCGACGTCATTCTCGGAGGTTACTTCTCGAGCCTACAGGGTGAGACGCGCAATTTCATCGCTCGCACCGGTACCGACGGTTCGATGGACAGCACGCTGGCTCCGGACGCGCAGGGCGGAGTCATAACTTCGGCGAACCTTTCCAACGGCCAGAGACTCGTGGGAGGGACTTTCACCAGCATGGGCGGCGTAAGCCAGAGCTTCCTTGCCCGCATCAATGCGGACGGAACGCTCGACTCCACCTTCACGCCCACAATCAACGGGGCCGTTCAGGCGATCGCGGTGCAAACCGACGGAAAGTACCTTCTGGGAGGGTCCTTCACGGAGATCGACGGGATCACGCGCGCCTACATAGCCCGCATGAACACCGACGGATCTTTAGACGGGCCCTTCAATCCGAATACCAACGGCTCGGTAAGCTTAATCAACCTGCAGAGCAATGGGCAGATCATCATCAGCGGCTCCTTTTCGGTGCTGACCCCTAACGGGGCGACTACCGGGACAGGCGTTGGCTCCCTAGCCAGGGTCAACACCGACGGGACCATCGACACCACCTTCAACCCAGACCCGTCAGGCACCGTCCACGCGATGCTGACCCAGTCAGACGGAAAGATACTGATCGCCGGCGAGTTCACCTCGGTCGCGGGGACCTCCAGAGGGTACATCGCCAGGCTTAACTCAGACTACACCCTGGACACGTCGTTTGACCCCGAGGCCAACCTGCCCATCTACGCCATGGCGCTCGAGTCGAACGGCCAGATCATCATCGGCGGCGACTTCACGGGCCTCGAGCCCCAGACCGGAAAGATCGGGACGCCGACAACCGTGGTCGAGCAGTACCAGACGATCACCGTCCCCCAGGCGGGAACGAGCGCAACAACGCCGATCTACATCAACCACCTGGCCCGGCTGAACGCGGATGGAACCCTCGACACGACGTTCTTCCCCGATCCGAGCGCCACGGTGTACTCTATCGTCCTCGAGACCGACGGAAGCATGTTCGTTGGCGGCCGCTTCACTTCCTTCGCACAGAATGGAAACCCGACGGGCACCCTCTGCAACTACGTCGGGCATGTGAAGACCGACGGCTCGCTCGACACCTCGTTCAACCCGAGCCCCAATAACGAGGTCGACTTGATCCAGTCCCAGTCCAACGGCGAGTTCCTCATAGGCGGAATCTTCACGGCACTCCAGCCAAACGGCGCATCCGCCCCCATCCCCGCGACGCACATGGCCCTCATCAAGGCCGACGGCTCGCTCGACACCTCGTTTACCGGGAGCGCGAGCTCCGCGGCCACAGGCCAGGTGAACGCCGGTGTGATACAGCCCGACGGCCAGCTGCTCATCGGCGGCAGCTTCAGCCCCTTTGGCGGCGCCCCGGGCAGTTACCTTTCGGAGTTTAATCCCAACGGCGGAGCCTCCGGCCTTAACGCAAACGTCAATGGTCCTGTGAACGCCATCTCAGTGCTTCCTGGCGGCGCGCTGACTGGCGTGAGCTCAAACTACGCCGTGTGGCTCAATTCAAACGGCACCGTCCGTTATTCGTATTCGGCCCAGACAAACGGCGAGGTGAGCGTCGTTGTGCAGCAGCCCGATGGAAAGATCCTGATCGGAGGGGCGTTCAGCGGCTTCGCGGGGTCCACGGGAACCGGCTACCTCGTGCGACTCAACATCGACGGCACGGTGGACACTGCGTTCAACCCGTCGCTCAACGGGCAGGTCAGCGCCATCGCGCTCCAATCGAACGGCCAGATCGTTATCGGGGGCAGCTTCATCAACATTCTCGCGGGCTACCAGGTCAGCTATCTCGCGAGGCTGAACGCCGACGGTACCCTCGACACGACCTTCATGCCGGCGCCCAACCTGAGCGTGAACACCCTTAACATCCAGTCCGATGGTAAGATCATCGTGGGCGGAAATTTCACGGCGATGGAGACGTCGCAGACAACGACCGACACGGCGCGCAACTATATTGCCAGGTTGAACACCGACGGGACGCTCGACACCACGTTCAATCCCGACCTGAACGGCCCCCCGAGCGCCGTGATCATACTCTCGAACGGCCAGGTGCTTGTCGGCGGAGACTTTTCGACCGTCGACCCAAACTACTCCTCGACCGTCTCATCCTACGCGAGCCTGATCCGGCTCAACTCCGACGGCACTCTCGACACGACGTTCGACCCCAGCCCCAACGGGCCCGTGTACGCCCTTGCCCTCGAGCCCAATGGCCAGATCCTGGCGGGCGGCAGTTTCAGCACGATGCAGCCAAACCTGGCCACGGCATCGACCGCGCCCACGATCCTCAACACGGGCACGTTCGTGAGGATCAACACTAACGGGACCATCGACACAACATTCCAGCCAAACCCGAACGGCGTGGTCGACACCATCGTGGTCCTTCCTAACCAGCAGCTTCTTGTCGGTGGCGGCTTCACGTCGTTTCAGCCGGGAACATCGAGTTACGCCACAAACCGCCTGTTCCTCAGTCGGCTCAACTCCGACGGCACGGTGGACCCCTCCTTCGATCCAGAGCTCAACTCCGCGGCCGCCGCGATCCTGCTGCTGCAGGACGGCTCTCTGCTTATCGGCGGCTCGTTCACCGGAATCAACGTGGGCGGAGCGCTGCTAATCGGCGGCTCGTTCACGGTCATCGGCGGCAACCCCGCGCCCTACCTGGCGCGCCTCAACGCCGACACCACCGTCGACGCCTCGTTTACGTCCAACGCGGACGGGGTGGTGAATGCGCTCACCCCGCAAATCGATGGCAAGACGCTCGTTGGAGGGGCCTTTGCCCACATCGGCAGTTCGGGCGCGGCCAACGTTGGACGCATCAACACCGATGGCTCAGTCGACAGCTCTTTCAGCGCATCCACCAACGGCGTTGTCAACGCGATCGCGATGCAGCCCAACGGGCAGATCGTCATTGGCGGCAGCTTCTCTACGGCGGACGGTCAGACCGCCAACTCCCTAGCCAGGCTCGCCTCTTCCGGTGCGCTCGATACCACCTTCACGGCCTCCATCAACGGCGCGGTCAACGCGGTGGCCCTCCAGCAAAACGGCCAGATCGTCGTAGGGGGATCATTCACGACCGTCGACGGGACCGCTGTGGGCGGAGTCGCGCGGCTCAACTCCGACGGCACGATTGACTCGACCTTCACCCCTAGCGCAAACGGCACCGTCTACACGGTTTCGGTCGAGACGGACGGCAGCGTGCTCATAGGTGGCTCCTTCACGACCGTGGGCGGCCAGAAGAGTCCCTACGCAGCGAGGCTCTTTTCCAGCGGAGCCGTCGACACGACCTTTAACCCCCAGCCGAACGCTCCGGTGCACCTGATAATGGTGCAGTCCGACGGGAAGATAGTCATAGGCGGGGCATTCACCTCGGTTGGTGGGCTTTCCCGCTACGAATTTGCGCGCGTGGCGACGCCCACTCCGGTTCTGCAGAACCTCACGGCGAGCAGTGACGAGTCCACGATCATCTGGTCGCGTTCCGGCGGCGCCCCCACCTTTTCCTCGGTCCTCTTTGAACAATCGACCGACGGCACCCACTGGGTTTCGGCCGGCCAGGGTACCCCGGTCGACGCCAACACCTGGGAAATCACGGGCCTGCAGCCCGCCGGGGCGGTCTCGTTCCTGATCCGCGCCACAGGCGTCGTGCCCTCGTCGCAGAACAGCTCGTCCGGCCTCCTCCAGTCGATCCACGCGGTCAATATCCTGACGATCCCGCTGATCAACTCTGTCTCGCAGGTGACGGCCTACTCCGGAACGCCGTTCAGCTTCACCGTAACCGCGTCGCAGACGCCGACGTTCTTCTCGGCCTCGGGCCTGCCTCCTGGCCTCACAATCAACGCGAACTCGGGAGTAATTTCTGGAACGCCCACCGGCGCGGGAACCTACACGGTTGCGCTGACGGCCGAAAACGCCTCGGGCTTCACCACCTCGACGCTCGTGATCACCACGACCGCCGGCGGCGCGACCTCCTACACGCCTGCTGCAACCTCCGCCGCAGGCCGCATCCTCAACATTTCCTGCCGCACGCAACTTGCGGGCACCGACACGCTGGCGGCGGGCTTCGTCGTCACAGGCACCGGCCAAAAGACGGTCCTGATCCGCGCAGTGGGCCCCGGCCTCTCCTCGTTCAACGTATCCGGCACGCTGGCCACGCCCGAGCTGCAGCTTTACTCAAACTCGGGAACGGTCATCGCGCAGAACACCGGCTGGGGCGGCTCAAGCACCCTGGCGTCCACCTTCACCCAGGTCGGCGCGTTCCCGCTGCCGGCCAACAGCGCGGACGCGGCGATCGTCACCAGCCTCGCCCCAGGGGCTTACACCATCCACGTCTTTGACGCATCGGGCAAGGGAGGCGTCGTCCTCACCGAAATCTACGATGCAAGCGCGACCCCCCTGACGGACACCGCCCGGCTGACCAACATCTCGGCCCAGGGCACCGTGAGTTCGGGAAGTGGAGCGCTCATCGGAGGTTTTGTGATCTCGGGATCCGCAATAAAGAGCGTGCTCATCCGCGGTGTCGGTCCCGGCCTTTCGGGATTCGGGGTGTCCGGATGGCTCACCGATCCGGTGCTCAGCGTCTTCGACTCGAACGGAAACCTGGTCGCCCAGAATCTCATGTGGTCCAAGCAGGTGGTTTCCGGACCCTACCAGGCCACGGTGAACTCGGCCAACATCATCAACCTCGATGCTCTTGTGGGCGCATTCGCTCTTTCGACCGGTGACACCGCGGTGGTCACAGACCTCCCTCCCGGGGCTTACACGTTCGAAGTGACGAGTGCCAGCAACTCGCAAGGCCGGGCGCTCGGTGAAGTCTACGAACTGCCCTGATCAGGCTGGTTATTTGCTCCTGAACGGCGCCGCGGGAAGACCGGCGCCGTTGTACAGGTTCGCGTCGGGGCTGTCCGACCACGCATAGCGCACGGACTGAGGCTGGGCCACGGACGGGCACCGCACGAGAACCCCATCGCCATCGATTGACGCGGTCGCCGGGTGGAACACATGGTCTGCGCCGGCGACCTCGAACGCCTGCAGCGGCCTGCCCGAGGCGGTCAGTCCCTCGCCCGCGAAAAGGAAGTGGACCCTCATGGCGCCTCCCTCGGGATGGGCATCCCTGAAGACCGGCCCGGAAAAGTCCTCCGGTATCGAATAGACATTCGCCTTCGCAATAAGAGCGAGCCTGCGGGCAACCTCGGCCTTGCCGCCGGGGTGTGGATTGCCCGGCTCGCCAATGTCGATTGCAACCGCCTGGCCTGTGGCAGGAAGTGCCAGCGCCTGGGCCTGGGCCTCGCGCATTAACGCCCACTGTCCCACGCCTGCGCTTCCTTGGGGCCTGAAGTTCGCAAGCTGAACCCAAAGAAACGGGAAATCTCCCTGGCCAAAACGGGCACGCCAGCCCTGGATCACGTCTTGGAAGCGCGCCGCATATTGCGACGCATGGCCGACGTCACCCTCTCCGTCGTACCAGATCGCCCCGCGTATGCCATAAGGCAGCAGCGGATGGATCATCCCATTGAAGACGGCCGACGCCTGCCGTGGGTCGGCGGCAAGCGAGGAGCCTCCGGCGGACGGCGTGGCCCGGGAGGCGCCCGTCGCAGGCGGGGCCGAGGAGGCCTCCTCCCAGGATTCGATTGGGGCAACGGCCCACGTGACGTTGATGATCCCGACGGGCACTGAAAGGCGCGTATGGAGGTCCCTGGCAAAGAAGAATCCGACTGCCGAGAAACGGCCGAGGGTCTGCGGTGAGCACACCTTCCAGTCCCCCCCCACGACGTCCTGCGGTGAGGAGGCCGCCTGGGGCGCCACCCTGAACTGCCGTATCAGAGGGTAGCGGGCACCCCCGGAAGCCGCCGCGGCTGCGTCCACTCGATCGGATGGAGGAGTGTCCTCCAGCGTGTGCTCCATGTTGGCCTGGCCCGCGGCGATCCATACTTCCCCTACCAGCACGTCCCTCACGGTGACGGAGCCCTTGCCCGCCACGGTAAGGTCGCTGCCTGTGGAGTTCGCAGGCAGCGGCGCCAGAGAGACGCTCCAGCGACCGTCTGCGCCCGCTATGGATCCCACTGTCTGGCCAGCGAAACTGACGCTGACGCGCTCACCCGGAGCCGCCTGGCCCCAAATCGGAAGGGGCTTGCCGCTCTGGAGCACAGCATGGTCCTGAAATAGCGGAGCGAGCACCGGGGTGGCGTGCGCCAGCGGGACTAGGGCCAAGGAAAGTAGGAGTCGTGAGCGCATGGATGCCTCCGTAGGAGGCCCGAGCCGGCGTCCGACTCAAGGAATTTTATCGGGTTCACTCCGGTGGCCTGCCAGGAATTCGTGGAGTTCCAGCGCCATCTTGGGTCCGAATCCCGGGACCCGCCCAATCTCCTCGATCATCGCCGCACGCAGGTGCTCGATGGTTCCGAAGTGCTCCATCAGGGCTGCGCGGCGCACGGGACCGAGCCCCGGATGGTCATCCAGAAGTGACTCGCGTATCTTCCTGGAGCGCAGCTCGGCGTTGAAGGTGTTTGCAAAGCGGTGGGCCTCGTCCCTGAGCCGTTGCAGCAGCCTGAGGCCGGGGTGGTCCAGCGGCATGTTCTGGTCAGGCCGCCCGTCGGGGAACACGATCGTCTCCTCCCTTTTCGCAAGGCCGATGATCGGGGGCGGCGCAAGGTCGAGTGCCACAAACGCCTTCAGGGCGGCGCCGACCTGTCCCTTGCCGCCGTCGATCACGATGAGGTCGGGAAAGGCCTTTCCTTCCCGGCTCAGCCTTCGGTAGCGGCGCCCGACAACCTCCTCCATGGCGCGAAAATCATCGTTGCCCATGAACCCCTTGATCCGGAACCGGCGGTAGTTGTCCCGGTCGGGGCGGCCGTCGGCGAACCGCACCATGGAGGCCACCACGAAGGTCCCCGAGATGTGCGAGATGTCGAAGCACTCAAGGGTCGACGGCGCCGAGGCGAGGCCAAGCGCCTCCTTGAGCGATAGAAGGGCCGAGGGCTCCGCGGTCACGGCCGTGGGATCCGTCCGCTCAAAGTGCCTCGGTTTCTCCACGGTCTTCTCGAGGGCGAACACGATGTCGCGCAGGGAAGCCGCACGCTCAAACTCGCGGCGCTCCGACGCCGCGGCCATTTCCGAGCGAAGCGACTCGAGCCACTCGCGGGATTTTCCCTCCAGGAAGGCGCAGGCGCGCTCCACCCTCTCACGGTACTCAGTCGCGGTGACGCTTCCCGAGGAACCGTAGATTTCGGCGCGCACGTCGTCGTAAAGCCGCCATGATCCGTCGGGCATGCGGGTCGGCGTCGCGTCCCCCAGCAGGATGCCGAACTGGCGCCTCATCTGGGCCAGCGCCTTACGCAGCGGCCCGCTGTGGGCGAAGGGGCCAAAGTACCGGGACGTCTCGTCCTTCCTTATCCGGACCAGTCGGAAGCGCGGCAGCTCCTCGTGCGGGTCGACCCGGACCATGAGGAATCTTTTGTCGTCCGTGAAATCGGTGTTGTACCGTGGCTTCCACTGCTTGATCAGCTTACCCTCAAGGAGGATGGCTTCCGGCTCGGATTTCACGACGATGACTTCAAAGTCGGCGATCATCTCGACCAGCGCCCTGATTTTGGGATGAAGCGTGAACGCCCTCGAGGGCTGGAAGTACGACGACACGCGTCTCTTGAGCGCCTTCGCCTTGCCCACGTAGATGATCCTGCCGAGCCGGTCCTTCATGAGGTAGACGCCCGGGCGGTCCGGCAGCCTGCGCACCTTTTCCTTGAGCGTAAGGGGAACTACGCTTTCTGGGTCACGGGCTGGCATTTTTCAGAGATTAGCCTAATTTCTGTGTCCGCAAGCATGCTTTCACACGATACCAATGCAAATGGCCCAAAGGCCCCAGGCCGGCGGATCCGCTACGAATTGCTGACTATCGGTGACGAGCTGCTGCTGGGCCTGACGGTCAACGGGCATCTTGAGTTCATAGGGGCCCAGCTGGGGGCTCGGGGCATCGAGCTCCGACGCAATGTTACGGTTACCGATGATGCCGAGGATATTGCGCAACAGTTCAGGGAAAGCTGGGAGCGCACGGATGTGGTGATTGCAACCGGAGGGCTTGGCCCCACCTGCGACGACCGCACACGCGAGGCGATGGCAAGCGTGCTGGGCCAGAAGCTGGTCTTTGATCCCGCGATCGAGCAGCACATCCGCGACCGATTCGCTCTCTTTGGCCGGAAAATGACCTCCAACAACCTGAAGCAGGCGATGAGGTTTGAGAAAGGTGACGTCCTCCAGAACGCCAACGGCACGGCCCCTGGGTTATGGGTTGAGCAGGATGGCAAGGTTCTCTGCATGCTACCGGGGCCTCCCAACGAGCTTCAGCCCATGTTCACCGAGCAGGTGCTGCCGCGCTTGGCGAGGCTTGGGCTCGTCCTTGATCGCGAGGCCTACGTCCAGCTCCGTACGGCAGGCGTCGGCGAATCGCTTCTGGAGACGAGGCTGCAGCCCATCTTCGACCGCCACGGCTCCAAGCTCGGCATTGCTTTCTGCGCCCATTCGGGGCACGTGGACTGCCGGCTAAGCTCGCCCGGAGGGGAGATCAGCTTCGCTGAGGTCGAGGCCATTGCGGCGGAGTGCGCCGATCTTCTGCGCGAGGATTTCGTGTGCTATGGCAATGACTCGCTGGCCAAGGTCTGCGCCGATCTCCTTCGTTCCCAGGAGAAGACGCTCTCGGTTGCGGAGACGGCAACCGGAGGGCTGCTCGCAAACGCGTTCACCGGGATCTGCGGCGCAGCCAAATTCTTCTCGGGAGGATGCGTCTGTTACTCGAACGACTCCACGATGCAGCTCCTGGACGTTCCTGAATGCCTGCTCATGCAGCACGGAGCCGTCAGCGCGGAGGCCGCGGTGGCGATGGCGACCGGCGCGGCTGAGAAGCTCGGGGCCGACTATGGCCTCGCCATCACCGGGTTCGCGGGTCCCTGCGGCGGATCGAATGAGAACCCCGTCGGCACCATGCACCTCGCCCTCCACGCCCCCCAGGGCGTGTGGTCGCGCAAGCTCAGCTTTCCCGGCCCCCGCGCGACGATCAAGCGCCGCGCCGTGAATTCCGCGCTCGACTGGCTGCGCCGTGAGCTAGTCCGCGCGCAGACCGGTGCCGTTTCGGTTTCGAAGCAGCAGGGCGTCATGCAGTAGCCCGGCCGGTTTCCGATAGCCTTCGGAAGGCGGCCAGGTACTTCTCGCGGGTCCTCTCGATCACGTCCTGCGGCAAGCGTGGGGCCGGAGGCTTCTGGTCCCACCCGAGGGAGAGCAGGTGGTCGCGGACGAACTGCTTGTCGTAGCTCGGGGGCGAACCGCCAGGCGCATAGCTGTCCAAAGGCCAATATCGCGAGGAGTCGGGCGTGAGGACCTCGTCAATGAGGTACAGGCGGCCCTGTGAATCCGTTCCGAACTCAAATTTCGTGTCCGCAAGGATCATCCCCGCGCCAAGCGCCACTCGGTGCCCAAACTCATAGAGCGCAAGGCTTGTGGCCTTCACCTTCTGGTACAGTTCCGGGCCCACGATTCCCGAGGCCCGCGCGTCGTTGATCGCCTCGTCGTGACTTCCCTTCGGCGCCTTCGTGGTGGGCGTGAAGATCGGACTCGGCAGTCGCTGTGCCTGCCACAGGCCTGCCGGCAGTGGAATTTCGCAAACCGACCCCAATTTTTGGTAAGAACCCCATCCGCTTCCGGCGAGGTAGCCTCGAACGACGCATTCGATCGTGAGCGGCTTGAGCTTCCTCACGACCATGCTCCTAAGCCTCAGGTCGCGATCGCCAATTCCCAACCTGTCAAAAACCGCTTCCTGGTCGGGCAAGAGGTGGTTTGGGATGAGGTCTGACGTGCGTCCAAACCACCATAGGCTCATCTGTGTGAGCAGGATGCCCTTCCCTGGTATCCCGTCGGGCATCACCACGTCAAAGGCCGACAGCCTGTCGGAAGCAACGAGGAGTAGCTCCTCGCCTAAGTCGAAGATTTCACGAACCTTACCTGATGCGATCCTCGGATACGGCACCTCGATCGAGGTCACAGCCTGTTTCGGAAGAGCAGCCTCGATTCCAGAAAGGGTCATGAGTCAAGAATTCCCCTCCTTAGGCGAGGGTCCAGAAGGAAAATTGCTCTTGCTTGGGGAACACTGCAGCCTAGCTTGCCCAGTCCCGCGCTATGTCCCCATCGTCTAGCCCGGTCAGGACACCACCCTTTCACGGTGAGAACCGGGGTTCGAATCCCCGTGGGGACGCCAGGTTATGGAAGATAATACCAGTGAATAATTAAGGTTTTTTGTGGCCGCTTTAAGGACCATAAGATCTGTAAAAGTATCAATATAGTATCAAGGAAACGCAGAACCTCAACGAAGCCGCAGAGGACGCAGTGAGCTAAACCACAGGCCCCCGCCTTCCCGCAGTATGTCCGCCGTGCGCGCCCTTTCAAAGCCCCGCTTCGAGGCATTACTTTACCGAAGAGATCCTCTCGTGGAACTAGTCTTCGAGGAGTTGGAGCGCTGGAGCAATGCAGACGAAACCGTGATCGCAACGCTCGGGCTCGACAGGATTGATCACGATTTTTCTTGGGCAATTCTTGGGCGAGACGAAACCGGCGTTTTCCGCGCATTCGACACAAACGCCTCGGTGCCGACCTTGGACGAAGCCCGTGCTCTACTGCACACCCGGATCGAAGCGATTTCCGCGACAAACGCGAAGGAGTTTCCGCAGGGAGACAATGACCGCAGAAAGCAAGAGATCCTCGTACCTTGCGTGGCCTCCAAGAAGCTACATCCCAATTTCCAGACCCTGCTCGACGGCCCCGGTTATTCTGCGGCCCGCGGGCTCCTGGCCGAACTCTCGTTCGCTTTCAAAGACCGCGATGGGAATTTCCGGAAAGATTTTCAGACCACCGGCTTTGATGGACGACTGTGGGAAATCTATCTTTATGCCTATCTTTACGAGCAGAGGTTCCGGGTTGACGACAAGCAACCTGTGCCCGATTTCATTGCGGAGAAAGGCGGCGCTCGCATCGCCATCGAAGCGGTAACCGTCAATCCTACCCCGGGCGTTGCTCCTCGAGTGCCCAAAACCACTGCAGAGGAATTTGAACTGAGCCGGGACTACATGCCAATTAAGTGGGCAGGGCCCCTTACGGCAAAGTTAGGAAAACAATACTGGAAACAGACGCAGATCGCCGGGCTTCCTCTCGTAATCGCAATTCACGATTTCCATGGCCCAGGATCCATGACCTGGTCCATCTGGGCCCTCAACGACTACCTCTACGGAGTTCGGAGCCAACCGGATGAGCGCCTTGTCAAAGTGGAAAGCCACACACTCGGAAAAAAGACAATCCCTTCGGGCTTTTTCTCTCTTCCCGAAGCTGAGAATATTTCGGCCGTGATCGCGTCTAACGAAGCAACGCTGCCCAAATTTGCCAGGATCGGGAAGATCGCTGGATTCGGCGATCATAAGGTAAAGCTAACTCGTATTGGCGCCACACTCGACCTGGAAATTATGGCCTTATCCCGATTCTCGAACGAGGCCGAAGTCGGCGTAGCAAGCGAAACGTGGTCCACGGGCATTTGGATTTTCCATAACCCCAATGCCAAGATCCTCCTTCATCCAGGTCTTTTTGAGGACAGCTTAAATGTCTTTTACCGAGACGGTCAGCGAGAATACTTCAGCACCCGTCGGTCGCATATCATTCGGTCAAAGACAGCAATCCAATGGTCCGACTAATGCCAAACAGGATCCTGCACAGGTTTTTTTTGACTAAGCCACGTGTCGGTGAACGACGCCGGCGAATCGACGTAATCTTAGGGGGCGAGGAGCCAATCTCTTTACAGTCGCTGCGGCTGTTGAAACGAAGCGATCATCCATTTTTTCCCCGAACTCCATATCCGGCCAGTTTGAAATGCGATGGCAGTTACAATCCCATGATTCTGGGGGCCCCCGGTTTTGAGGTTATTGAATTCACCTGGCTGAATTGAATAGTCGACCTGCTGGCTTCTCCCTTTCGACCGATTGTGGGAGACCGACAGAGAGCCTTGCCCCATTAGAGACCCGGAATAGCCGTTGTTTGTTGAATCATTGGAAAGATTGATAAGCTGTTTCCCGATTTGGTCAGCAGCCCATTTGTTCGTCTCGGAGTCACTATTGGCACAAAAGATCTTGGTATTGAGGTTTGCGATAAGAGCATCCACACGGGCCTTACCATTGCCCTCCCCTCCCAATACCGCCAGTAGACCGCTAATGGTCTGCGTCAGATAGACCGTAGCCACCCTTGAAGCGCGCGCAGTAGTCTGAAAGAGGAAATCTGATTTGGTAATGAAGAATTGGAACTCGTCAGCCCATATTGCGACTGGCCGCCCTCGGGAGTCGGCATTATCTCGTCTGCGCTCCACCGCTTTTTGAAAGCAATATTTCCAAATGACCCCGGCGCATCGCCCTACTTCACCCATAACCTTCACGGGCAAATCGATGATGACAATCTTTCCGGCCAGTACGTGTTCTGGAATAAGTGTGGTGCGTTCGCAGAAGAGGGTTGCCATGTCTCCACGGAGTAATGGTTCCACCTTCGAAGTGAACATTGTAACGACGCTTCCCCTCATTTTATCCGGTATGCCGGGGAACTCATTCGTCCAGTAGTCACGCGTTTGTCGAAAGTCGTTCTCTCTTGCTGCGCCCTTGGTAGCTGCTTCTGCGGCGTCCAGAAACTGAGCACACACAGATCCGTCTCGCCACGAGCGCGATGAGGCCTGCTGGTGGTCGAGCGGAGCCGACCGAAGAACGGCAAGCATATCAGCGAGAGTTATTTTCCGTTTAGCCAACAAGAGTAGATCCAAAAGATTGCGCACCAAACTGCGAAGCATGTTATCCCAAACAGGATCTTCATTCCTCGCTCCGCCAGTCTCGCCTGCGCCTATCGATACGACCTCCACAAAAAGTTGAATCAGATTCTCCGTTAGACCAGAACCTATGCCGGGTCGGCGGGCTTCGTAATCTAAGAAGTTGAAGGCCCATCGTGGATCACTCCCGAAGCGCACAATATCGTCGCTCCTACCGGTCGCGGCCGCATACGCCTCCCATGTGCGCGCCTCATCTTCCTTAACACAAAATACAATAACCCCCATGCCTGCGCCCAGGTACGAAAGAGCGATCGTGGCTCCTGGCCCCGTGCTCTTTCCCGCACCGGTCGAACCAAAGACTACGGCGCCAGTACAAGCATGCCGGATGGTTTGCTGATCGCAATTGGGATCTCCAAAGCTGAAAAGCACCTCGTCGTCGTCCCAGCCGGTGACAACGCTCGTGGGCGCCGGTCTCAACGCGGGAGGAGTCGGACTCGCTGCGCCTGGATTGACGGCCGGCCTAATGCCAGCCGCCCATCTTAAAAAACTCGTGATGCTCATGAGATTGATCGCTTAAAAGGAAAATTGCGGGAAGAAATGAATTACTGTCCAACTGGCTATACCACCGACTACCAGTCCCAGGCAAAAGACAGAGACTAAGGCTCGATTCGAGAATACCTCGACAGAGGTGCCAACTCGCCGCGCTTGTTCAGCCAATGTAAATGCATCGGCCCTAATCTTCTCAGCGTGGCTTTCGATCGCCTGAGTGAAGCGATTTCGATCGTTCGCAAACGTTGTGATTTGAGCCATCAGCGCCCGCGCCGACGAATCGGCGCGATCCGTGTGGGCAGCGAGGAGCTCGGCAAATCTCACGCGCTCTGAATTCAACACATCCTGAATCGCTGAGAGATTTTCCGACTGCACCTCTCTAGCTGCGAGTACGCCATCGATAATAAGCGCGATAGGATCGTCGGGTGCGATCCTGAGGGCATCATAAACCTTCATAGGGTCGGGCTTCCCGTCCGCGCCTAGTGATTGGGCAATGATTTGAGCCAGACGCGTATTCATGTGGCTTGCCCCGTAAGGGCTGGAACCTTGCCGAATTCAACGTAGACCTTATTAATCCACCGGTGAACGTAAGAACGGCATGCTAACGGGAGACGTTTGTCGGTCGCGGCGGCCGTCCATTGAAGCGAATGGCGATCGGCAAGTGAGAACGCTTCAGCATCGAGCGCAGGAATTGCTATTTCGACCGCGCCGAGGTCCTCGAGGAGCCGTTTCCTTGTCTTGCTTCCCTCCCACAAGTCCCAGGTGCCAGGGATCGCGTTGCTGCGGGCGATCACATACGTCACCTTGTTGCCGTATCGCTCTGCAAGAATTTGTAACAGGCCGGCGCTGTCGGCACCTGGCGCAAGAACAAATACGAAGACAATTCGGCTGCCATACGACGCCGCCAGCTCGAGGAATCCCGTTTGATCGATAAACTGTCCGAGAACAATGGAGGTCCCGGCGCCAAGGTCGGCAAGTTGACAGGGCTCGTCCCCTTCAAGCCCGTTTATCAATGCCTCGAATCCCTTTGGGGATTTTGTGTGAATCCTCTGAACGTCGGGGAAGAACCTAAAAAAGGTCGGATTCGTGTCGTCCCCGTCGTACCCGCGATAACGCACGCCGTTTTCGATTAAGTAGCTAGCGATCGCCCGGGCGAGGCACGATTTGCCTACTCCGCCCTTATCGCCGGCAACGAGAACTATGGTCTTGTTTGTCTTTTGTACTTCTGTGGTGTTTTTCATCGGAAATTCGAATGCAATTGGTTTGGTTACTCATAGACACAACGCGCCGGGGCGAACTCGGGCAGACCAGCGGCGACCCAAATCCTTGACCGATAGGACCAGTCCGTGACGTGTGCTATCGCGTGATAGGCGAGCTCCTGCGTGCTCGGCTGCATTCGGCGAACAACTATGCCAAATGCTTCGATTACGGACGGTGCCTCGGCATAGGCGTAAAGTGAAATGATCTGGACGGCAGCTTCTAATGCTTTGCGGTCGGTACCAGTCAATGGCGCAAGACAGTGCTTTCCGAGATTGGCTCGGAGCCATGGGAAAACAGTTTCACAGGCAGGTGTATTTTTCATGCGTTTCGAAATGGCCATTGTTCCTGGGCTCACAAATCACAGGTTGTTTGGGTCAACCGGAGGATATTGAGCCCCGCAGATTTCTTTCCCTTCGGTGCTCAGAATTCTTCCTGCCGTATTTGATTTCGGGGCGACCGCGGAGGCAGATCGAACCGCCTCAATGGCATGTGGAAGCCTTCCCGGAGTAGGTGCCGATGGGGTTACGAGATACTCGGCTGGGAGAATCTTACGCTTCCTCAATCGGATGCGTGCCTGGACAAAGCTATGAATCGTGTCGTGGTGAACCTCGAGCCCATGCGTGACCCGGAGAAGCGCCGCGATCTCCCGATAGCTCTTGTCCTGGCGCTGCCAAAGCCCGATCTCCCTTTGATATGGAACGAGCATTGAGCGATATGGCCGGCGCAACATTGTATTTTTCCGCGGCGCATCCCTCTTGTCGGAGGATTTCTCAGTCGAAATGTGGCCGCCAACGCTGGCAGTTGAGTCTGCGGGCTTCATTCGAGGTGATTAAACCACAGTCTCCACAAAACGCCTTGTACCCCGAATAGTGCATGAACGGGTTGATCTCGAAGGCCAGCGTCATGTCGGAGGTATTTGGCGACCACCAAGTGTGCGGGGAAAGACCTCCGACAAAGCTCCGACAATGTCGGAGTATCGTCGGAACGAATGGACCCAAGCGCGAAGCGCTTAGGGATATTGCGTCTGTTTTTGAAGGCTGCTTGGAGCCTTCGGGATCAGAAAAGCTGCTGAGCGGAGCGAAGCCAGTTGTCACGCTGTTTCCGATACGTTAACACTTGCGCGCCCTCATATGGCGGATCAATTTCCGCGGCCGTGATGACCAGGACTGAACTGAGCTGCTTTCGCAAAATATGCTGACCCCGGCAAACGCACTCAAAGGCGGCAAGACGTACCTGGGCCAGCATTTGTGCTCAAACGATTATTACTGCAAAGACGAAACCGTAACAGGCGTTTGGGTTGGCAAAGGTGCCACCCTCCTGGGAATTGGCGGCGCAGCGATTGGCCCAAAAGACCAGGCATTCGAAGCGCTCAGGGTAAATCAACACCTCTTCACAGGTGATAAGCTGACTCAACGTACCCGAGAAATAACCTATTACGAATTTCAGATTTCGGCCCCGAAGTCGGTCTCGATTCAAGCGATAACGGCCGGGGATGATCGGCTCGTGCGTGCCCATGAGGAGTCCTGGAGGGCTGCCTTCGTCGAATTCGAGCGCCACGCCGCCAGGCGGGACCGTGAAGGCGACAAAGCAAATAAGGAGGAATTGCGGTTTACCGGGAACTTGGCTGCCGCGGCTTTCACGCATGACACCAGTCGCGAGCTCGAGGCTCAGCTACATACGCACCTGGTCTGTGCCAATGCGACGTATGATAATGGGACGGGCAAGTGGTTCGCGCTCCTGAATGTGGAGCTCTACAAAGCCAGGGAGGTGGTGAGCCGGCTATATCTCAATGAGCTCGCCAAGCGAGTTATCGACCTTGGGTATGAAATTCGAGCCACCTTTGAGAAAGGCAAAATAAAGGGTTGGGAGCTCGGTCACGTCACAGACGCCGACTGCAAGGTGCAATCGACCAGGCGCGCACAGATCGAGGAGGAAATCGAAGCATACGTCAAAACGTTCGGCCGGGAACCGACCGTTCCCGAAACGCACAAGATGGCAGTTGGGACACGGAAATCAGAACTAGCTCACACTTCAAAAGGAGAGGTACTTGCCGGGCAGCACGCAAAGTTTAATGAGGAGATCCCCGATGCCCTTTACCGTTTTGATCAGGCCAAGGCCATAGCCAACTCGGTACATCCAATCGGATTAGTCGAGTTTGCAGGCCACCATGAAAAGCAAACCCGCGAAGCGCTCGAGTCCGCAGTCCGGCATCACTCCTACACCGAAGCGGTATTCGATGAGAAGGCGTTGCTCACCCGAGCAATGCGCGAATACCCTGGCCAGATAGATTTCGAAAACGGGCGGAAGATGCTCGCGTCCGGTTTGGGCGGCCAAGTAGTCCGGCTTCCCGATAGGCATCAAATGGATGATCCGCTGGCGCCGGCTGATCACGCCAAGCTCACGACCGTGGATAACCTGCGCCTCGAATTGGATTCTGTTGCAATAGTGAAAAGCCAAATGGGAGCTCACGAACCTCTGGCCACAGAGTACCAACTGGATTCAGGTCTGAGTCCCGATCAAAAAGCCGCCGTCGAAGGCATACTGGATTGCAGGGACGGGGTTATGTGTCTGCGTGGTCCTGCAGGCACCGGGAAGACAACGACGCTCTCCCAACTTGATCGCATTGTAGGGGCGGTCACAAACGCCTCCTCATGTGAGGCGATTTATGTGGCCCCTACCCACACCGCAAAAGGGGTGCTCCGATCCGACGGGTTTGAGAAGGCAACTACGGTAGCCAGGCTTCAGGTAGATCTGAAGTCCGGGGCACAAGATCTAAGCGGCAAACTTCTCGTCGTGGACGAGGCCGGCATGCAGTCAACTCGGGACGGGCACGATCTTCTGGCCGCCGCGACCGCCGCCGGCGCGAGGGTGCTTTACGCTGGCGACCAGAAACAACTTTCCTCAGTCGAGGCAGGCGATTTCCTCGAAATTATGCAGCGGCATTCGCAGATGAAGACCGTCGAGCTCTCCGAAATCCATCGGCAGCGTGAACCGGGCTACAGGGCCGCGATGGCGCTAATGGCACAAGGTAAAGTGAAGAACTCGCTCGAATTGTTAGACGATCAGGGACGGGTGAAGGAAGGCGGCCCCGACTACCTCAAGAACGCCGCAGACGAATACCACCGGAAATCGAAAGATAACGGGCTGGAAGGTAAACCGGCATCCGTGGCCCTGGTAGCACCCACCTGGCGCGAAGTAGACAAATTGAATGACCTTGTGAGGAACAAACTAAAGGAAGCCGGCGAAATCGCGGGCCCAGCGATGCGGAAGGCTGTGGTGGACGAAATTGGTTTATCTCCAGAAGAACGCCGATCGGGCCGCCATTACGAAAAGGGTATGGTGATTTCTCCAACGGTGAAACCGATCGCCGGATTAGAACCTGGAAAGTGGTATACAATCCAAGCAATGAAGAAGGGTACCCTAACGCTCGAAAACGGTCGCTCCCTTAGGCTCGGCGACATTGGCGATCGAATTCAGCTGGGGCGCCGTAAGGAATTGGAGCTCTTGATGGGCGATAAGATTCTCCTTCAAGGCAACGACAAGAAGTCCGGCCTGACAAATGGAACGCTCGGCGTCGTCGCTGGATTTGTCGGCAGTGACGTGCGCTTTCGTCCCATCGTGAATGGGAAAGTCTCGGACCAGGTGCGGACAATTCCAAACAGCTATGAAACCTTGACGCATGGTTTCGCAACCACGGTCCACGCATCACAAGGACAAACGGTCCGCGATGTAATTGGGGTTTCCGGCAGAAAGCTCTCGGGGCAGCTATGGAACGTAATGACCTCTCGCGGGAGACGTGCGGTGTCGATCCATGTGCCAGACAAGGCGGCCGTAATAGGAGCCATTGGGAATACCATTGAGAATCGACCCGCGGCGTTGGACTTTTTAACAGGGACGGAATCCGCCGCTCAAAAGGATCGGCAAGCGGGGCGCAGCAGCCTATCGACACCGGAGCGCAGTCAAACGCCTGGGAGTGTGTGCCTGCCTGATTTCAAAAAATGGGACGGGCCAATGTCGCTCCCGGAACTAAAGAAAAAGGAAGATCTCCAGTTCAAGCAGCATTCCAGGACCGCGAGCCTCGTTATCGCCAGTGGTACAAACAGCAGATTGAACTCAAGTGTCCGCCGGGTGTTGCAAGCATATCTCTCCACTGCGGCCAGCCGCGGGGCCCCAATTCCGCCGCGGCTCAGACTGAGCACCGGATTAGGGCGCCTCCGCAACAATACCCCACTCGGAATCGCCCAGCAGCGCCCGGGGCATAAGTCCCTCGACGACAATTATAGCACTAAGGCTCGCGTCGGCTACAGCCTGGAACGATCCCGATGACGCCCCGAGCTCGGCCCCACCGCTCCGCTATGCCCACGCGCGCCCGGCGGCGCGCTTCGTTCAAGCCTTTCTTAAATGGTCGGCATACGGCTTTGGGAGCGCTCGAGGGCAGCTAGAATCGTTCAGGCTGGCCGATCTCACGGTATTGAGGGGGCTGGGGCCTGTAGGCCCCAGATAGGGCCGCTACCGCGGCCCGTGGCGGCCTGTGCGAGCTCCGGCGAGCCCTTTGAGCCGTCGCGTAGCGCCCTAATTGCCCTTTCTAAGCAATACCTCCCGGCGCCGCTAGGCGCCGGCAGCGCAAGGGCGAAGTCCTTCTGGTCCCGCGAGGGCCCCAAGGCCCCCTATAGGTTCTTTTATAGGTATAATATAGGTATGGGGTACCGTTTTCACGTGGCGAGGGGGTACCGTTTTCACGTGATTTTGGCGGCTCAAGAGGTACCATTTTCACGTACCAAGGGGTACCGTTTTCACGTGAGTAACTCGGGGTCCCGGATTGGGCCATCCTTACCGGCATAAACGACAGGGAGGATGATCGATCACCTCGCTTTCGAAAGCGCCGGTACGTCTTAAAGTGCATTTGGGCGCTTGGGTTAACGCATTCTTGTGACGGCGAGATTTCCGTAGTATGGTGTGACATGTCACGGGGCCTATCTTGAAGGAGACCGAGAGGAAAGAGGGGGCCGTGAGGGGCATTGTTTTCATAACACGATCGAAATCGACTACACACTTTGCCTTTATGGACCGACTAGTGCTTGATTCGCAGGCTCTTAACGTGGCTGTTAATTTTAAGCCATAGCAGTTGACTCAGCCAATCCGACACTACACATTCTTTGCATCAAACCTGCCGCGCCTCTACTTACAGCAATGTAGGCAAGCGTAATTCGGTGGGTCTTTTTTTTGCCCAAATTTGGCGAAGTGTACGCGTAGATTCAGCATGGGAAAGACATACGACAAGAAGGCTCTAACACTGGACGAGCAAGCCGACTTACTTTTAGCCCGAGGGTTGCTAGCGAACCGCGCAGTCCTAATAGAGCGTTTGAGGACTGTAAATTACTATCGACTGAGCGGCTATCTTTACCCGTTCCGTCAGCTGGACGACACCTATATTTCGGGCACCACGTTTGACGCGATTTGGAGACGCTATAATTTTGATCGCCGTCTTCGGATGCTTCTCCTGGATGCGATCGAACGCTTGGAAATAGCGGTCCGGAGTCGAGTGGTCCATCACTTCGTAATGGCGCACGGTCCTTTTGGCTATCTCAGACAGAAAAATCTCCCGGGGTTCAAAAAGAGATCGTTATTCAGGAGAATGACTAAAGTTTTAAAACATTGGTCCCGCTTGGAGCGTGCTAAACCTCCCGAATTCACATTCTGGATCCGAAAGCTGAAAAACGAAAAGGCGAGAGCCAGAAATGAATTCGTGATACATTTTGAGACAAAATACGGAGGTGCCCACAAATTTCTGCCTCTATGGATGGCGGCCGAATTAATGACCTGCGAAACGACTCAAATGCTGGCGAGAGCGATCGAGCCGAATCTTCTCAGAAATGCGGCCAACGATTTCGGATTTCCTGACCAACAACTGCTGTCTTGGACCAAGGCCATCTTCACGCTTCGCAATAGTTGCGCACATCACGCAAGGGTGTGGAACCGCGTTGTTGGTGTGAAACCATCTATACCGGGGAAAAACAAAAACCCCCTATGGCATGTCGCACCTGGTTTTGCACCAGACCGGGTGGGCATACTACTCACAGTATGCAATCATTGGCTGCAGAAGGTGAACCCGGCCTCAAATTGGAAGACGCGACTCTTTGCGTTGTTCGACGAATACCCCGATATACCCGTTGCCGAAATGGGCCTTCCCGCTGCGTGGCGTTCCCATCCCCTTTGGCTCTAGTTAGATTTGGCCAACTGGCTTAAGAGGCGCAGGGTCAGTCAGGGATCGGTTTGATTCAGGTAGCCGTACGAGCGCCGACGCTCTCCCCGACCTCTTGCGCTCGTGAACGGCCGTTCAACGGTCATAGTAACTCCCGCTCTACGCAAACAAGCGGCTGCGCACCGCCGCGTCTGGCCTGGTCCCGGGTGGTGAGCTACCCGGTCCCCGACCGCGAACCGACGCTCATCGTTCCACGTCGCCGGCGCCAACGCCGGCGAAGATCGGGATTTGACCGATGGTTCCGGACTCCTTGCGCAAGGTCGTCGACGACGACGACTACAATGATCTAACGTGAATTCCAGATCCGCGCCCACAGGCTTCTCGACAAAAGTTTATTGATCCTGTCGTTCTTATTTTGATTCTCTACGAGAGCGGCACGCGATGCCGACTGCAAATTATCGATCTCCTTCTTCTGAGTCGTCACAATGCTTTGCTGTAGCTGGATCTTACTGTTACTGGCAGCCACTTGCACATCTCGTTCCTTGAGTTGGCTGGCGACATCCGTAAGCTTTCCATCAAGATCCTTGATCTTGGCGCCGAGGAATTCCTCCCGGATTGGGCGGCTCAGAACCTCGCAGTGCAGGATATTCGCCTTTATCCAAGCCTCACGGAGGCGAAGGTAATTTTCCACCTCCGCTTCAGTTGGTTCAGCCGAGTCCGCTATGACGAAATCCTTTGGGATCTCTACCTCAATGCAGGGGATTCTCCGCTGGTAAAGGATCTGTGCCTTATTCTCATCGGTCTTGTGCGTATGGAATACTTCGATCGCAAGCTGATCACCCCAATATTCCAGCAGCCTCTTTGGCCCGGACACGCTGGCAAGAACATCAATTCGGAGCACCCTATCGTGGCTAATATGGACAGGCGCCTCGGTCTCGACCCTCAAGAATTCAATTTGTAATGGAGTACCGCTGTTAGACAGTCCGGGCGTTAAGATGGTAACGCGCGATACACGTTCGAATGCGATTTTAAATAGCAAGTGCGTGAGGCTTTCTCCTTCACCGGTTTCGCCAGACTTGCGGTAAAACGCCGCCCGTACCGGCACAAAATCTTGGCGCACTTTGCGCTCTGTCGAAGAACGAAAATGGAGCCGTGTCGCAGAGGGATCCGTTGAGTCGTAAAAACCCGTCGTCCCCATCGTCTCACGTATGTCCTGAGGCAAAGAGTCAACATCCCAAGCAAACCATCTTTTGCCGGCGTAGTATGCGAAAATCGCCATTTAGCTGGCATGCTCTAAGAATTGGGAAGCCGCTAGCATGGAAACGCCTGGTGATTCGTTTGGTTTCGGCATCGGCGGTGCCTACCATTACTTGTCGCCGCGGTTATCCTCATTCAATGATGTAACCACATCAGTGGAGAGTTGGCGGGATTGTGTGACATTAAGCGTTGCCTCGAAATCGACCGGCTTTGCAGGTTTGCGCATCTTGCGAAGCTTTGGGGTTGCGACCTGTTTCGGAGCCGTCCGCCAGGGTTTCTTGTGAGGCCTTTGACGGGGGCGTACGAGCCCGAGTGCCTTTTTCACATTCTGCACGCTTGGGGGCGAAATCCCTACAGACTTAGCGATCTGCGAGCCGCTTTTGCCAGCCATAACTAGCTTTTTCACCCGCGCACGAATGGCGTCTGTGATCCTTATTCGCTTGCTGCGCTTTGTCTCGATCGGTGGCTTGGCAGGGCGGCCACGCCGGCGGCCGCCGGCGGCTTTTACGGCACGGATAAAGGCACCCACGTCGCTAAACCCGTATGTTGCCGGCAACGCGGCGAGCTCGCGGTCCAACGAAGACGCAATCGATTGCTCGAGTTGCACAAAATTGGCCTTAGCAGCCGCAAGAGCTTTGATTTCATCGGTGATCATTCCGCACCTGTATAATGTTCCAAGTTCCCTCTGCAAGGCCCCTCCTCTCGACTGAATTGGGCTTTCACATGGCTACCGCGACCTCGTACAAAATGGGGGCCGAATCCCCCAGAGCTAATCTTGGTTCGGGAGTAATCCCGTCACTTATCGTGAATCTGTACCCCGTATTTCAAAGCAACCATTACAACGTGCCGGTACGCCTCAGGAGCATTTAGGCGGTCGAGTCTTGCTAATGCATCTCTCGTGCCTTCCGCAGAGGTCTTAGCCACTGACACACCATATTCACCCATGGCTCCAAGACCCGCAAAGGGCTCTTGGTTCCGTTGCACAGTTTGAACGAAGTTCATCCAGGCTATGTTAAATTCCACGGGGCATTGAGTAATGTTTATCCTATTGAGAGCCTTTGCGAATTCTGCCCGCGAAAACATCTTGTTTCCTGAATGGATAACGACCGTTCGCCCATTCGGAAATACTCGAGTTTGTGTGGTAGCCGCATCGGCTTCGTTAAAAACGGAGAGAATCGCTGTCTGCTGTTCGCGCCTGTTGTCCGCACGAACTTTAATCACATACAGACCCGCTACTATTAAAAGAAGAATGATAGGAAGGAGTATTTTTTTCATGGATGCTGGAGTTACCCTAATGGACGGCGAATATCTAAGTCCGGTTACTCACCTTGGCACCTTTAAAATGGTACTATCACCTGCTGCCCGTTTGAGCGCCCGCTCGGGATGGGCGAAGGCGCGCTGAACGGCCGTAAGACGCTTTATATACTTTACAGCGCGTCCACCCGCGCACCCGGCAGCGGCACTACTATCCGCCCATCGCGGCCCCGGGACAAAGTCTGCTTGCGTGCAGGTGTTCCCATTGCCTCGGCCTTCGGCAAGATCATCCGATTGGGGGTTCGGCCATATAGGCCCGCAAGGGTCTTTTTCATTGTCGCTTTAAGACGGCGGCTGTTGTCCAAGGCGGTCTCGTTGATAACCGAGGCGAGATCCTGGAATCTAAATTCTTCGCGATGTCCCTTCATCTGGCTCATTGCCCAGTCGCGATCGCGCGCGCTGGAGCCTTTGTCGCACGCCAGGCGCAACAGCTTTACGAATTGCCGGGGCTTCATCCTACGCTGTGAGCTCGAGTGCATCAGGTTTTAGAAATGATCTTCAATCTCCTCAGATTGCCCCTCCTGGTTGGACTTTCAACAATAGTGATATGCCGACGTTTCGTCTCCTCAACCATGTTGGCGGTGCCTCGACCGCCGGGAAACGCTGCAAGAAGGTCGGCCGCGGCCGCCATCGCGCGGTTCCTTAGCGGACCTGCAGCCCGGCCATGACGGCCCCAGTCGGCAGGAAACCGACGCACTGGGATACCGGCTTTAGCAGCCCAGGCTTCTGCCTCTTCGTCAGCTCCTCGCGTTGCTCCGCTCAGGACCTCGGTGACTCGGTGAGTCCTAGCAACGGTTTCGAGGAAGTCTCGGTCCGACGCCGTGAAGCGATAGTCGCGGCCACCTGGTACAGTCATCCTCACGGATTTACTCTGAATTCGAAACTATAGAAAACTTTGCAAGGAAAACTAGCGCAAGGAATTCTAGAGTAATAGGCTCCATTGAAGGATTGTTACATGCAGGCAATGCCGAAGATGGCACCGCAGAAAGCTACCAAGCCAGTGAGAAATCGGGCCCGAAGCGGCTCCTGGTAATAAACACGCTCGGATATGGCCACGTATAGAAGACGGGCCCCAATAACCACGGCGATGGCAGAAATGGCCAACAGAGGGGATATTCTGTCGGACAACTTGATAATGCATTGGATGGGGGCAAACAGTGTTTTCATGGAAAATGGGTGTTTCTAAGCATCGAATTGGTCGGGCAAGTTCGGTCGTGTGTAGGTTCTCTGTCTTTGAATGTTGTCGGTTAGTGGCGAATGATTATGGCGCAGGAATGGGATAGATTTGAATTAATATTTGTCCGGTCTCGCCGCCGTTCTCGACTTGGGCCTCGCAGACACCAGGGGTTAATGTTACAATTAACGCAGCGTCATTCGAACCGGGAACTAGCGGAAATGCGCCAACCAGCCTGGTAACGGTCGCAATGTTGATTGTTTCCAGGGACTCAAAGACGGGCGATGCGGCGAGAGTCACCTGATTCGCATTCGCAGGTGGTACTGAGGGATTTCCTCCCCACGGCCCACTTTCAGCAATCAGGGTATCCCCAGAGTAAAGGGAAAGAACTGGCGCAGTCTTGGCCTGGCCAGGTGCTGTCTTTGCATCCAACAAGCCAACGAGACCGGGCCCGACGGCACGCACAAGGTATCGCCCGGGTGCAGCGACGGTAAACGCAACGACTACCGGCGGACTCGACGCGTCGAGATCCACTGAGACGGATGTGCTCGGAGGCAGATAGGCGGGAGTGATCGACCACGCCACCGCGGCCATACCTTCATAGGCACCCGTCGCTGTAACTATGAGCGCATATTTACCAGGGGCCGTCGCGCTCGGCGTGCCTGTGACCTTGTACGTGGCGTCTGCGGGTATGGGGGTAATATTTGGTCCCTGCGGACTGCCGGTCTCTGTGAAGACAGTCGGAGAGAATATAAACATTGTGTATGTCCGATATGGGCCGGTTGGCCAGCTTGGCTGGCCCATCGAGTTCCCGGCGAACGCGAATGCAAGGCAGAGGAGCATTAATATTTTTTTCATAGAATTTTTGTTGAAACGAAGCTCAGATTTCCGAGACCTCCTGGGCGTCCTCGAGCTCGATGCCCGACACGAATGCCCGGCCTTTTTTGGCCAACGAGCTATAACGCGCGTCAAGCTGGCTCACTAGCCCACCCCGGCCGCCGTCAAGTGCCTCGGTTATCTCATCAAGAGAGCGTCCGTAAATCCTGAGAGTTTCTCCGTCACCAATAAGAATCTCGAGGACCTCTCCCTTGCCAATGCCGCTCCCACCGATCGGTGCAGGCGGATACTGAGTCCACTTCACCAACAGGTGCAGTGGCCATGAGTGCCGAATCCCAGAACCAAGAAGGACCGAAAATGTCGGTAGCGCATGATCGTTGAATGATCGCGGGCTACTATCTACCTCGGTAGGAGTCTGCAGTGCCATGCTCATATGTTATGACCCAGGCAATGGCGTCAGTTGAGTTCTCGCGCCGCGCCCATTTCGGTAAGGGCTTACGTCTAGGAACGGCCGAGGCAGGACATAGAAAATGTACGTCTTTGGCTGTGCGGTAGCGGCCTCCTCGCTCGCCGACGCCCGGCCAGCCTCTAGCTGGCGCCTTACCGCGATCTGCATGATTTTTTTTCGCCGACGGTTCATTATCAGTGGCCCACAGTCTGTGCAGGCGCAAATCGCATGCGATCAATCGCTTTTCCCCTCACCATGTACGATGCGAAGCCGGTATTGGTATCGATCTCGATGAAATTGGGTATGAGGGAGTCGAAACTGTAGCCGGGTGAAAACGCATGGGAATTATGCCCGAGGTCTGCCCACCACTGGTACCCCAGCCCCCCGTGTACGGTCCCAGTCAAGAACAGGCTACCAGGCCGGAAACTACCCAAGGCGCGTGCAAATTCGTGACTACCTACGTCGGCCCCCGCTTCCTGAGATATGGGCGTCCCAGCCGGCGGAACAGCCGAAATGACCACGCTGGGTACCCCATCATCGTTCGACGCCCCCAGTTCGTCAAAATCGTCCCACGGTACGCACACGAAATTGAATCCACACACCTTTTCACGGTCACCAGCCCCATATACCATCCCTGCTCGCCGTACGCGCTGCAGCCATTGGCCGCTATGCCCGATGTCTTCAGGACCATTTGGCAACCAAATGTCATGTTCTCCTGGCACTGGGAATGTGGGTGTCCGGATTCTCGCGAATTGCTCAATTGTCCAGGCAGCCTGGGTGGGCAGTCGAATCTCGCCTTCGGAATCAAGATCCGCGTCGCGGTGCCCGTCGAGTAGGTTGCCGGCGATCGTAAGAATTGCTGACTCTTCTTCGGCTCTGTCGAATAAGTACAGTAAAGCCTCTCGCCTAAAATGTAGATTAGCCGTATGAAATAGTTTCATCGGTGACTTAGTTGTTGTCGTCCTCTGAGAGAACCCCTTCGAATCCCTCTAGCGGGTCCGTCGATGACTGCCGATTCCGAGAAATGAGTCCCGGCGCCTCTCGGGCAATTACGGCCTCGTGGTTAGATGCAACTTGCGGGGCATCCAAATCGGCCGCGTCCAAAGCGTCCTGCCGGGCCCGATGCTCCAAATAGCTCTCGGTCATGAACGTGCCAACGGCACAAAAAAGTAGATATGCCCCTAAGGAGAAAGAGAAAATGCCCGCCACAATCGCGGCTCCCGTTAGCCTAGCCGGCAGCTGAATCTTATTAGCGTGGGCAGTATTCGGGAGTCCAAAACGAGGAAGCCCGCGCGAAAAGCTGTGGACCAGGATATTTGCCCTACGGCGCTCGGCGATTTCGCGCCGAATCGCGCGATCGCACCGAAAGAACCATACCATTGCTGCGATGTTCACAGCGTAACCAGCTAACCACCAGAGCACACCTATTGGCGCGCCAAACAGCATCCACGCTATGAGCGCCGACGCATTCACTGGGGCAAAGGCAGCGGAAACTACTGCAAAGCGTGTGAACCAGCCGATGCGATAAAATCTCTCCCCAAGCTGCCGGCGAACACAGACAGTCACCGGAGCAATCAGGGGACTAGAGATGGCCAGGGCCCACGGAGGGTTAATGGCGAGGCTTGTTAGCGGACCGACGATAGAATTTACCGCCGCGGCTGGGTCTTGGTTGTCGTTCATAATGTTCGTTGGGTTGGCTATGCTGTTCTTGCTTTCGATACGTTCGAAATTCTCGGGACCGGGAGGGCACACGGGTGGAGAACAATTCCGCCCCTTACGCGGCCGTACTCAAAACCGGGCCATACACGTACAACTTCAAATAGAGCGGAAATTGCGTGCCTCCGGAAATTGTTGATTTCGGCGCAGGCATAATCAGCACCGAACTGCCCATGGAGGGTCCGCCAGGACAAACGCAAAGGCTCGCGTAGCCGAGAAACGCGGCACGCACACCACACGTAGAGGTCCAGAGCCAACGACGAACGCAGCAAACGAATCGCTCTCAAATCGACCGGGAACCCGTGCGCCAGAATATCTTCGAAGAGACGACCGTTTAAGGTGATGTGGCTTTCCCAGAGGGTTGCCTGGTTGATGGCTGCTGGGCTCCACCACAACATGTACTCATCCGCTATTGAAATATTTTCCGTTCCAAAACGGTAGTCATCCGCGTAATCGTACGTGATGGCGGCACCTAGGAGTCGAATTAGTTGCCGACGCACGCCCCAACCCGAGCGGCCGTCAGTCCGGAGGCCCAATCCCCTCAGAAACGCGGCCATGCTATGGCCAAGGGCAATCTTTGGGTTCCGGGTTTTTATGGCGGTCGAGATGAGACCAATTAAGATTTTTCTGGCTAGCTGACCGAAGGGTATCCCTCCCTTCGTGATGCTGCCGTCCGGATTGGCCCGTGCACCAGGTCGAATGATGACCGATCGATGGCCATCTCGCCGACTCCACGCAGGGACGTCGCCCGGATCCGAATGCGGCAACATGCTGGCCCATAGGGCTGCGTAACCGACCTTTCCCTTATCGAGAGGCGACTCTTCCCAGATTTTGAGGGTGGCGGTTTGCCGGGCGATTTGCCGCGGTGTGAACGCGCAAAGGCCGACGGCGCCGGCGGGCTCTACGGAATTAGTGCCAGTAGCATTCACTGGCTCGGCAGCGAATTGAGGTACGCCCTTAACGCCGCGTAGGGAATCAGCCGCGTCCCCCTGGCTGCGCCCTGTCGCCTCAGCAATTTAGACGGAACAGCCGGACGAAAATCATTCCGCGGGCACGGCACACATATCTCGGCCATCCCTGACCGACTTAACCCAGTGTACCGGCAATGGGTGCCAATCTTCGGAAGTCGTATAAATTCGGGATAGACCGTCTGTTCGGGAGACGCCTGAGCGGTTATCTCTGCGTCAGTAATAATCGTTGGAGGCATGGGCACATAATGCCAGACCCCCTTCAAATCGTCGTGTACCCCGAAAGGTCTTTCGGGGTATGTCGGTGTCAGACGACTCCTATTTGGCTCCTTTTCTGAGACCAGACTTTATAAGCCTCGAATAGCTGATCCTTGATTTTGTTCGTCGCTTTCTCGGGTGCGACCGGGAGGAAAAAGATCTGCCCGCAGAGATTGTAGATCTCGCGCGAGGTAAGTTGCGTAACGCGATCCCTTTTTCGCCGTTCCGCGTCAGAATCGATTGCGGATTTGAGGCCCGATGGCGTTGGCTCGAGAAGAAAGCGTTTCTGTATTCTCTCAACCATTGTCGCGCATTTCAGAGAGATAGTGTAGTCGAATTCAACTGCTCGGCATTTTGACCCAATCGCGTTTTCTAGTTTCGTCGCTGCAGCCATGCGCATCTTAAGCCGGAGCTGTGTTGTCCCCATAGGACTAAAATCAGGGTGGTCCCAACCGTAACTTTCAGGGCTGCATGATGCGCGGGTCGCACCAATCCGATCCAACCATCTTTTCAGGATAGGGCCCGGAATTTTAGGGACTCCCATCGTGAGGTGATGAAAAATCCGGTTATAGATGGCGTTTCGCACCTTCTTGCTGCACCGGGCTTGAGAAAGCAGGTCGCGAGCAATTGCCAGATCCATGAGAACGCTTGGCGGGACCTCGGGATGAAAATCCTTATTAGGAAACGCTCCATCCGGGAAATAGGCATCCAGATCCGCGAGAGTCAGATCCCCTTGAATGTGCAGCCAAAGGGTATCGAAATCTTTGAAGACCGAGGGGGCCAGGTCCCCACAAAACTCCCAATAGGCTTGGAGCATCCGGTTACGACGCGCCCCTGATGAAGCGCCCCTTCCTTTCTTTTTTGGCGAGCGTCGATTTTCGAAGTCACCAAAACGGTTTGTGGCAACATGCTTTCTCATCCGATATCGGGAAGATTTCCCAGCGCCGTCCGTTTTGCTTGCTCTGCGATATGCGTATAATTCTGAGCAATTGCTTCGGTGTCGAAGCCCACAATATCGCCGGCGATCGCGTCCGTAGCGCCTGTGTTCTTGAGTTCGGATGTGGTCGTGTGCCGCAGACAATGGAACGAAAGCGGATTAGTCTTTCTCCTGGCGGTGTGCCCTTTGCCCGTATTCGCCTTTGCGCGTTTTTCGGCCAGGCTACATTTGACAAGGAGTTCGTAAAATTGGCCCGAAAGGCGGCGGGTGTCACCGTTGGCTTTTTGTATTTCAGCAAAAGCTTTGGGAAATAGCGGAGCATCTGGGGGTGCGTTCTTTCGAGGCCCAACTAGCCGATCGAGTACGTATTTCTCCAATGGAATTAGGACAACCCGACCTGTCTTGCTAGTCTGGAATTGAATTCTGTAGTTGGCGGTATCGATATCGCACCACCTCAGGCGAACTAGATCCCCCAAGCGTTGCCCGGTATAGAATCCAATCCGGATGATACCGCGCCACTCGTCGTCGGCCTCAGAAATCAGCTTCTTTAACTCAGCAACGGTAAAGGGCCTTCTTTTTGCGCGACCTTCATCGCGCGATTTTAGGAAACCAATCTGTGCAACAGGGTTTACGGGCACAATCCCGTCTCGCCACGCCTGCCCAAATGCGATGCGAAGAATCTTAAGGTCGGTGTTTGCACTGGACGTTGATAGTTGGTCTGCGACGTGATTCCGAAACGCCAGCACGTCCCCACTCTGTATCACGGACATTGAGCGCTCCGCGCGATCAGCAAGAAATTCAAGGAACTTCCTGATAGCACCTTTATACCTGGCGAACGTCCCTCTCGCTGTCTCGCCCAACTTCCGATCGAGCCACGAACCCAGGTAGCTACGAATTGACTCAAATTTGAGAGCCTCGCCATGTTGCTGGTGGTATAGGTCGGCAAGCACCTTGCGCGTCTGAACCTCACTAGCCGTACCGCGGCCGTATTCAGCCCAATCGGTGGCCATCTTAAGCGCCTTTTTCCGATCCTTCTCTTTCGTCGACGTTTGGCGCTGTCTGCCGGTACTGTCGGTATAGCAGCCGTACCAAAATGGGCTCCTAGCTTTTCGAACAACAGATGCCATGTGTATCAACAGAGTATCAATAACGCAGAAGTGTCAAGAGGCCGCAGAAGACGCCGTCCCTCTGAAGATTCAGCCTTCCGTGGCGGGTGGTGTAGACCGGGGTTCGAATCCCCGTGGGGACGCCATCTAGCACAGGCTTACAAGTATCTGTTAGAGATGAGGTTGAGGCTCGTGTTTCGAGCCTAACCTCTTACGCCACGTCTGATCGCGCATACCTCAACTATGCTCTGCCGAATTCTGATCGGCGAGAAATCGGAGAAAAAGATCAGAAAGTCTCTTTTCAAAAACCTCCGGCGCAGAATACGAGGGATGTGTCCCTTCGCTCAAAACCGATCTCCATTAGCACGCGGAAAACCCCCGCGGGCAATGTGACGTATCGAGTCACGGGCACCCCTAACCCAGGCGGCAGGCAACGGAAGTTTGATACGACGAACTACGAGGCCGCAGAGGCCCAGAGGCAGATCTGGGAAGCCCAAAGGCTTCGCGGAGACTCTGCCAGCCGTCCGAAGCTCACCTACCTGACGCTCCTTCAGATCCGGGAGGCGGAGGCCATCGTTGAAATGCTGAAAACCGAGGGCCTCTCTCCGATGGACGCTGTGAAGCTCGGCCTGGAGGCGCACCGGGCGGCAAAATCAGCGGCGCCCGCAACCATAGTGGAGGTCCCTGACTACGAGACGGGCTTCGCTAGCTTCCTGGAGGATACAAAGGCCCATGTGAGCGATGCCCAGTACACCGCTTATCGGCAACGTGGTGGTCGTTTTGGCAAGTTCGTCGGCAACAAAAAGCTCATCACGGCGATAACCGAACAGTCCATGAAGAGCTGGCTGGCATCCGCCAAGGCCAGGAACGGCGGGCCAATCGAGAAGAAGACTTGGAACAACCTCTACGGCGACGTTGCGGCCGTTTTCAATTTCTTCGTGCGCAAGGGGTGGCTCACCAAGTCGCCCTTTAGCGGCATGAAGCGCTATTCGAAGAAGGCCCTGCGGCGCGGACCAAAAAAGAGGCTCACCATCGAGCAGTGCCAGAACCTAATGGCATACCTCGAAGACCACCACCCGGATTGGTGCTGCTATTTTGCCATCGCGCTCTTTGCCGGCATCCGCCCGGACACGACCAACGGCGAAATGTGGGAACTGGCCCGTTGCGTTGAACGCGACGGAATCGACACCTACTACTCCAACAAGGTCTTCCACCTGACGGGCGAGATCGCACTGTCGGGAAACCCTGAACCGGCTTCCTGTGCGCAACGAGACGTGGAGGTATTAGCTTCCGGCTCCGACGGAATTTTCAAAAAAACAGCCTCGCCGCCCCGATTACCCTTCTATGATTCGGGGGACGAAGTTGGCCTCCTCGGCTAGAGCCATGGCAATTTCCATACGTCGTGCCTTCTGAAATTCGGCATCGTCATGATGAGGCCACGACCTGAACACGCCATGTCTGTCTGGTGGCTCATCAGCAAGGACCGTTAACGTTTCCCGCCTCACGATGCCCGCCCTCAAGACGGCAGCTCCATGAAAGTTTCCGTAGGGAATGTTTGCTGAGCCGATTTCAGAGATCTGCCTCTGATCGAGTCCATCCACTCGAAATATCGAGGTCTCGTCGTCAGTCTTATCCGGAAAAAATGCCGGATGCTTAACACGCCCCTTAGTCTTCGCAACATGGCCAGACGATGTAATAAATCGTCCGACGTGCTCGGAGTCGTCGATTTCTTCTGCGAGGCCTGATGTCAACGCGGCCATCTGGCGATGGAACCAACTTCTTCGAGCACCTTTCGTGGGGGCACCCCTTGTTTCTCGTCGAATTCTGCTACGCCATGTACTCTGTCAGTTCCATTAATTCCGGCAAACGCAATTCTGCGGCCCTGGCCCACACTAACTGCAAAAACCCTACGGTAGCCAAAATGCCATTCGAGCGAAATCGCTCCGTCCCCGGGCTCGATTGCTACTTCCGGATCCGGAATATTCGCAGGCAAGAGAACTAAAAATTCTTTGGCGTTCCAGTATGAATTGAATGAAACAATCGGCATGTCTCCTCCGTCTTCTTCGGCGCTGAGCATTTCTACAATTTGCGTGTCCAAATCGGCTATGACCGCTGCCCTCGAATTGGTGTAGGCCGTTATGCCCTCTAAGCTAATACAAACTGCTTCAACTCGTGCAGAAACATTTTCGGCCTCAGCAGAAAGTGCGGCTGACATCTTGCCGAATGCCCTGAGGGCAACGTGGCTAAAGGTCAGAATGGTTCGAACGTCTTCAGGCATTCCGGGGTGAGCGTGTTCGAGAAGACGCGATCCTTCAAACTCCGAATTGAAGGAAGATCATTTTCCCAAATATCGGGTGCATTGGATTTATAGGCGACCTGCCGATACGCTTCTACGTCCAATATTAGCGCGGGCGAGCCATCACCCGTTGCTTGCGTAGTCGTGATCACGTTTACGTGATTACCGGTGCTTTTCTCAAGGGCCTGATGGTGGTTCAAGAACCCGGTGAACGTGAGATTCTTTTCATCATGTAGATGTGGCCCAACTTTCAGGTAATCGCCAATCTCGACGTTAACCAAATCCTTATCCACCTGAATTCGGTTGATATTCCGAAGGCTGACTCGGGTTACAAGAGAGGGATTGCATATCCTAATAAACACTTCCCAGGACTCCCTGATTTCAGGGAGATAATCGTCTAGCACTGAATACGGAGCCAATTTGTTGAACGAAAACCCATCCGAACGAAATTGAATGATTCTTTTAAGATCCTCCGATAGGAATTGGTAACCCCTCAGTATCTGCCGAGACGAAATTGCCGGTTCCTTGCCGGGCTGCTGCACGAAACTCTGCTCGAACATCAAAGCTGGGCGTACAGTTGGGTAACGGTGTCGGAGTAAGCTCGCAGCCTGCTCCTCAATCTTCTGTACGTCAAAGCCTTCTGGCATACTACATGCCAAGTCAAAGACAGCTTCCACTATTGGTGGCTTACGGAGTCTGAGGGGGTGTTCTAAGACCGGTGGCATCAAGGACACCATAGCATCACTCTTACCGCGAGCAACTACAGATCAAAGGCGCTTCGCCGACGGAGTCTTCTCGGCGGCGAAGCGCCTGATGATCCTAGAATGCGTGCAAACCCTACATGCCAGCATTCGCCGCCTTTATCCGAGCTTCCCATTTGGCCCTGGGCATCGCGTTGAAATCGCGCTCTCTGAGGGGCCTTTATGGCTCAAGATCGAGACCGACATTGGCGTCCCGAGCCCCCTGAGGGACGTGGCAGACGGACATCTCCACGTCCAAGCAGCCGTAGACGGGGCAACAGTATCAGTGTTCGCGCTGTCGATTGTCCGGCCCCGATTACTCACCGTCCGCGACATCGAGACGACGGGACGTATCGGTGCGATGGCTCTAGACCAGGATGCCACGGTTTGGCTCTACGTGCCGACATTCTACACCCCTGACCTAGGCGGCACAGAGCCCCAAAAGGTTTGGACCGAAGGCCCCCGGGGGTTCCGAGTGAAACCATCCATCCAACGAGAAGCCGTGGGGCTATTACTCAAGGTAGATTGCGCCCTTGAGAAGCTTCACTGGATAGCGAACCCGTCTCCAGAGCTGCCGTAGAGCCGTGGATTAACTTCCGTGCGCCTCCCCGGTACTGCCAGGGTACCACAGCCGGCTCAGTTTGGAGCATAGTTCGAGCATAGTTCACCCTCTGGAACCTCGGTTTTTTACAAATACGCAAAACCTCGATTTCCTTAACTCCCTCTATATCTGTGACTTCATGAAATCGCAAAAGTCGAAGGACGGGGTTCGAATCCCCGTGGGGACGCCAGCAAACGGCTGATTACAATCTACTTGCGCATGAAATTCTCGCGCAAAAATAGCCGTTTTTTACAGGGGATTCGAACTGGGGAAATCGGCCAGAACCTTTAGTTCCGGCGCTAAGTGGTAGTCCCGCTCGGTCCAACCTACAATGGATGGACCTCTTCCACGGAGCAGCCTGCAGTGAACAGTTCATAATTTGGCCGTCAGTTCGATCGCAGCTCAGGCAGCCATTTCACTACGGAATTCAGAAATTTTGGCCGGGTATCCGTTTGGCAGCTTCAGCGTCCTGTGAAGCATACATAAAAACACCGCATTGCCGGATTCGCTCACGGCTTCTCCTCCGGTTTCGGGTCGCCAAACGGCTTCGCATCGGGAGGCCGTGTGTCGCGCAGGAGTTTCTCGAAGCGAGGATCCCCGCGGAGAGGGTCGAAAACGGGGCAGAGGCGGGCGCAGGCGTGGACAATCTCCCAACCGGGATGTTTGCGCTTCAAACCGTCGCTGAGACTGGCGAAAGCCTCCTCTTTGCGTCCCAACTGCAGCAAGATCCAAGAGTTCAAAAAATTCATTCGATCCGCAGCGCCAGAACCCGCCAGGTTGAGGTAAATCCGGTAAGCTTTTTCCGCCGCCTCCGGCTGCCCGAGCTGGGACTGCAACAATGCTTCCGGAAGCAGAAGGTCCAGGTCGCCGGGCCGGTCTTTGAGCCGATCCAGCACCTCCTGCAAGGCGACGGCCCATTCCGCCTCGGCGGCCTCGCGGTGCCCGGCCATCTCCTGAGCCACCCCGGTCCACATCCGCTTCGGACCGTAAAAGCCCTGTTTGCTCAGAAAATTCTGGGGGAAGGCCGCCATCGCCCGAAGCATTTGCTCCGGGTCGCGCCGGCATTAGGCGATGAAGAGGATGATCGAGCTCCCGTTCTCCGTCTGGGCATCCGATAGTGGAAGCTCGCCAATTGTCTGCTGTGCTGCCGCCGGATCTTCGAAGCCATACAGTTGGACATGGGCTTTCAGATACAAGGCCAGGGCGCTTCTATCCCGGACCAGCATCCGGTCGGCAACCTTGTTGGCCTCGGCAAACCGCCCTGTTGCGAAATAATCCCAACCGGCTGCGACGAGATCGCCGGCTTGTTCGTAGAGCGTCACGGCCTCGTCGACGCGTCCCTGTCGAACCAGAACCGTCGCCAGCTCGCTGGACAACCCTTTGTCCCGGGGTGTCTCCCGCAACAATCCACGGAGAATCTTTTCCGCTTCGGCGATACTCTCAGACGTGGCAACCACCCCGGCGTAAGCGACGGCTTGGGCCCGTCGGGCTGATGGGGAGTCGGGGGCCAGCGCGATCGCCTTGGCCGCCGCCTGCTGGGCCCGTTGCCGTTGCTCGTCGCTGGCGTCAAAACGCATCCAAAAAATCACGGAGTTGATCCGCGCGGCTAGCGCCCAGATTTCGGCATCGGTCGAGTCGAGAGTCTCGGCCCGTTCGCAAAGCGCGGCGGCCGCGCCCAGATTCGTACTGGTCGCGTCTCCGGGACCGTCGAACAACGCCTCGGCTCGTTTGGCCAGTTCACGCGCCGGGGAACTTTTGGGTGCCGGAACGGCTGAGACGGCGGAAGCGGGCAGAGTTCCGTCGTTGTCGGACACCGTCGCGCGCGGTCCTCGCCAGATCTTGCCGGAGAGAAAATATACGGCGAAGGCCAGACCGACTATCAACCAGGCGTAGCGCAGCCAGACGGGCCGGCTGTCTTTCTTGCGGCGCTTGCGGCGCGCTTTGGTGTCGTCCTCGTTCTCCTCGCGGGCCGCCGGCAACGGGGCGCCGCCGGCAAGCAACCGGGTGATGTGCGCTGCCACCTCTGCCGGAGTCTCGTCGAGCCGCAGGCGCGTCCACTGCACCTCGCGGAACTTGTCCGGCAGGCGGGCCGTGGCGTTGGGCACGTCGCCGATGATGATGGGAAACAAGAATGGCACGTCGTCCGCCATGTCGTGCGTTCGTTCGGCCGCCTGCTTCCACTCGCGGCGGAAGTAGCCCTCGGCTCGGGCGTTGGTGTTCGGCGTAATGATGGGCACGAACAGGGCGCATTCCTTGATCTGTTTGCGGATCTTGGCGTCCCAGGCATCCCCGCCGGTGAGTTCGCTCTGGTCGAACCACACCTCGACACCGGTCGACCGTAAGCGGTAATTCGGCCACAGGATAGTCGGAGCGTCCCGCTGCGTGTAGACTGCGCGGGATGAACGATAATAAAACGTTGGTGGTGGTCCAGCGG